>POVV01000106.1_pt1 | contig 75902 bp, 56 predicted proteins | sample 1560271 | NCBI WGS metagenome assembly POVV01 (sample SAMN08337232, study PRJNA429181) | Bioreactor metagenome, whole genome shotgun sequencing project. | biome: cows' rumen and soil; feature: anaerobic; isolation source: anaerobic chemostat enrichment culture, galacturonate as sole carbon... | reverse complement strand
TTCGCCCGAAACTCTACATCGCTTGCGGTATCTCCGGACAAATTCAACACATTGCCGGTATGCAAGAGAGTGGCATTATCATCTCTATCAACAACGACCCCGAAGCGCCGATCAACACGATTGCAGACTATGTAGTCAACGGAAGCATCGAAGAAGTAGTACCTAAGATGATTAAATTCTATAAACAGAATTCAAAATAAATTTAAATAGGGTGACATGAAAGGAAAAGTTGTAACCATCGCTGCATTATTATCGGCTTCCAGTGCTCTTTTCGCTCAAGAAACGGTTTACCTGGACAAGACATTTCAATGGACTACCGATAAGGAGAAGGCCGTAGAATATGCTGTTATCACCCCGGAGAAAAAAGGACAGGTGAAAGTCGACTTTTATACGCTGGATGGAAGGATGAAGGGAATAGGCCATTATTCGGCCTACACTCCCCAAATGAAAGACCGTGTAAGAAACGGTGTTTGTACCTTTCTCTATCCCAATGGCAAGGATAGCTTGGTAAGCATCTACAAGCACAATAAGCTCGAAGGACAAAGTTTTGTTTACTACCCCGACGGCCAAACGAAGCTTATCACCTCCTATAAAGACGGAAATCTGGAAGGCTCCTTGTTGCAATACTATCCGGACGGTAAAGTACGCAGAGAAGAACACTACGCGAACAATCAGTGCACCAGCGGAAAGCTCTTTTCGGCCGAAGGCAACGAGTTGGCGTTCGAGCCTTACTTTCTATATCCTCGGTTTCCGGGTGGCATCGAAGCCTTGCTCGAAGTGTTGAAGGAGAATATTCACTATCCTCAAGATGCTCAAAAAGCAAAGAAAGAAGGAAGAGTGCTTATCCAGATCATTGTCGATCAAGAAGGAAAATTAGTCAACCCTAAAGTGCTAAGAAGTGTTTATCCGTCATTAGACCAAGAGGCCATGCGCGTGATCCAATCCATTGTATCAACTTATCAGTGGTCGCCCGGTAAAATAGATGGAGAACTTAAGCGCGTCAGATACATAGTGCCTATCATGTTTCGTTTACCCTATAATACTAATAAAAAATAATTATCAATATGGCTAACTTTTATTTAGATACCCCGGAACTCAAGCATCACTTGAACCATCCGTTGATGAAAAGAATTGTTGAGCTTAAAGAGCGCAACTATACCGACAAAAATACTTTCGAATATGCACCCATCGACTTTGAAGATGCAATGGACAGCTATGACAAAGTACTGGAAATTGTAGGTGAAATATGTGGAGACATCATTGCTCCCAACTCTGAAGAGGTAGATCATGAAGGCCCTCAGGTTATTAATAACCGGGTGAAATATGCCAGCGGAACAGCAGCCAATCTCGAAGCTACGACGAAAGCCGGGCTGATGGGTATGGCCATGCCACGCCGCTACGGTGGATTGAACTTCCCCATTGTACCTTATATTATGGCTGCCGATATTGTAAGCCGTAGTGATGCCGGTTTTGAGAACCTTTGGGGATTGCAGGACTGTGCCGAAACTATATACGAATTTGCCAACGAAGACCAGAAGCAACGCTACATCACCCGTGTATGTCAAGGCGATACCATGTCGATGGACTTGACCGAACCCGACGCAGGTTCGGATCTGCAAGCAGTGATGTTGAAAGCAACTTATAGCGAAAAAGACCAATGCTGGTACCTAAACGGTGTAAAGCGTTTCATCACCAATGGCGATGCCGACATTCACCTCGTACTGGCCCGCTCGGAAGAAGGAACACACGACGGTCGCGGCTTATCAATGTTTATCTACGACAAACGCAACGGTGGTGTCAATGTACGCCGCATAGAAAACAAGATGGGTATCAAAGGCTCTCCTACCTGCGAACTGGTATACAAAAATGCCAAAGCCGAGCTTTGTGGCGACCGCAAGTTAGGTCTTATCAAATACGTAATGGCGTTGATGAACGGTGCTCGTTTGGGTATTGCTGCTCAATCGGTAGGTATCTCTCAGGCTGCTTACAATGAGGCATTGGCTTATGCCAAAGACCGCAAGCAGTTCGGCAAAGCCATTATAGACTTTCCGGCCGTAGCCGAGATTTTATCGGTGATGAAAGCCAAGTTGGATGCTACCCGTGCTTTGCTATATGAAACTGCTCGCTTTGTCGATGTATACAAAGCACTCGACGACGTAGCCAAAGAACGCAAGCTGACTCCCGAAGAGCGTACCGAACAGAAGGTATTCTCGAAACTGGCCGATAGCTTCACACCACTGGCCAAAGGTATTGGCAGTGAATTTGCCAATCAGAACGCCTATGACTGTATTCAGATTCACGGTGGTTCGGGCTTCATGAAAGATTATGCCTGCGAACGCATTTATCGCGATGTACGTATTACTTCCATCTACGAAGGTACTACTCAGTTGCAAGTAGTAGCTGCCATCCGTTATGTAACGAATGGTGCTTATCTGGCACGTATCAAAGAGTACGAGGCCATGCCGGTAGCTCCCGAACTTGAAGGTTTACAGAACCGCTTGAAAGAGATGGCGGCTAAATATGCGGCTTGCGTAGCTCAAATCACCGAAGCAAAAGACCAAGAGTTGCTCGACTTCTGTGCCCGTAGATTGGTAGAAATGGCTGCTTACACCATCATGGGACACCTGATGGTACAAGATGCTTCGAAGAGCGATCTATTCTCAGAGTCGGCACAAGTCTATGTGCGTTATGCCGAAGCCGAAGTAGAAAAACATATCAACTTTATCCGTAAGTTCGATAAGGACGATCTGGCTTATTACAGAAAGTAAACGCATCAAATTATAATGATATTAAAAAAGAGAACTCTGGAATTCCAAAGTTCTCTTTTTTAATATCATTATAACAGAAATATCTGTTTCAACACCCAATTAATGTCAAAAAGTTTGGATATATCACTGTTTTTCACGAATATTGCACTAAAATTAGAGAAATAAAAGTCACAATTAAAACTGAACACAAAATTTCAACAAATAATCTAATCAAAAGAAAAGCAAATGATGCGAAAACTTACATTAAGTCTGGTATTATGCAGCATGGTTAGTCTGTGCTTTGCGCAGAAAAAACCATTGGATGGATTTAGCTATACGTCCATCACAAGTCCAACAGGAAACGAGTGGGAGTCTCCCCAAAGCCTGGCTCTCAACAAAGAGCAACCTCGAGCTTGGTTCTTTAGCTTCCAAGATGCAGCAAGTGCACGAAAGGTGTTGCCCGAAAACAGTAAGTACTGGCTTTCACTAAACGGCGACTGGAAATTTAATTGGGCTCCCGATCCCGATTCACGTCCCAAAGATTTTTATCAAACTACATTCGATGTTTCAAACTGGGACAACATCCCCGTTCCTTCCAGCTGGAACATTTACGGCATTCAGAAAGACGGTAGCCTGAAGTATGGTGTGCCTATTTACGTCAACCAACCTGTCATCTTTCAACATAAGGTGCAAGTAGACGATTGGCGTGGAGGGGTGATGCGTACCCCACCAACAAACTGGACCACCTACAAGCATCGCAACGAAGTAGGTTCCTACCGTCGTGACTTCGACATTCCACAAGATTGGGACGGACGTGAAGTCTTTATCAGCTTCGACGGTGTCGACTCGTTCTTCTATTTATGGATCAACGGTCAATATGTTGGTTTCTCGAAAAACTCGCGCAATACAGCCAATTTCAATATTACCCCGTATCTGCAAAAAGGGAAAAACACCATCGCTGCCGAAGTATATCGCAGTTCGGATGCCTCTTTCCTCGAAGCACAAGATATGTTCCGCCTGCCGGGTATCTTCCGCACCGTGGCTCTTTACAGCACACCCAAAGTACAAGTGAGTGATTTGGTAGTCATCCCCGACCTGGACGAAACATATACCAATGGTTCGCTTGCCATCACTGCCGACATCCGCAACCTAGGCAAGAAAGCAGCCAAAGGATACCGAATAGATTACACACTGTATGCTAATAAACTGTATTCGGACGAAAACACACCTGTAAACAATGCCGTAGCTTCGGCTAGTGTTCAGCTGGTAAACCCGAAGATGACAGTAACAACAGACAAAACGATATTGAATGTACAAGCTCCCAATAAGTGGTCGGCCGAGTACCCTTACCTTTATACACTGGTAGCTGAGCTAAAAGATAAGAAAGGAAAAACCTTGGAAACCGTTTCGACCACCGTTGGTTTCCGCAAAGTAGAGATCAAAGATACACCTGCCTCGGCAGATGAGTTCGGATTGGCAGGTCGCTACTATTATGTAAATGGAAAAACAGTAAAACTCAAAGGAGTCAACCGTCATGAAACTAATCCGGGAGTAGGCCATGCCATTACACGAGAGATGATGGAGAAAGAAGTTATGCTGATGAAGCGTGCCAACATCAATCACGTACGTAACTCACACTATCCCGATGATCCGTATTGGTATTACCTGTGCAATAAATACGGGCTGTATCTGGAAGATGAAGCCAACATCGAATCGCATCAATATTATTATGGTGCAGCTTCGTTGTCACACCCCATTGAGTGGAAAGAAGCACACGTAGCTCGCGTGATGGAGATGGTTCATGCCAATGTGAACAATCCATCGATTGTAATCTGGTCATTGGGCAACGAAGCGGGTCCGGGCAAGAACTTCGTAACTGCCTACGATGCATTGAAAGCCTTTGATACCTCGCGCCCTGTTCAGTACGAACGCAACAACGATATCGTCGACATGGGTTCAAATCAGTATCCATCGATCGGTTGGATGCGTGGTGCAGTCAAAGGTGGTTATAACATCAAATACCCTTTCCACGTTTCGGAATACGCACACTCTATGGGTAATGCTTGTGGTAATCTGGTCGATTACTGGGAAGCCATTGAGTCAACGAACTTCTTCTGCGGAGGCGCTATTTGGGATTGGGTAGATCAATCCATGTACAACTACGACAAGAAAACCGGTGAACGCTATCTGGCTTATGGTGGCGACTTTGGTGATACTCCAAACGACGGACAGTTCGTTATGAATGGCATTGTATTTGGAGATCTGGAACCGAAACCTCAATATTATGAAGTAAAAAAGGTATATCAACACATTGCCGTCAAAGCAATCGATGTACAAAAAGGCTTGTTCGAGGTATTCAATAAATACTATTTCAAAGACCTTTCGGAGTATGAGGTAAGATGGGCACTATACGAAAACGGAAAAGAGGTGCAAGCCGGAATTACTGCCATTGATAAGGTTGCTCCACGCCAACGCATCACCATCAGCCTCCCCTATTCATTCGGTCAATTAAAGAACGAATCAGAATATTTCGTTAAAGTTCAATTCTTATTGAAAGAGAATATGCCATGGGCAGACAAACAGTTTGCACAGGCAGAGGAACAAATACTTGTCAAAGAAGCAGGCGATCGTCCTTTAATCAGCACGGTGAGCGGCTCCAAAGCAGAAGTAACCACGAACAACGATTTAGTGACCATCAAAGGCAACGGATTTGAAGCCACATTCGATAAGAAGACAGGAACCATCTATCGCCTGACATACGGAAATGAAACCATCATCAGTGACGGTAATGGTCCGAAGCTCGATGCGTTGCGTGCATTTACTAATAACGATAACTGGTTCTACTCCCCTTGGTTCGAAAATGGATTGCACAACCTGAAGCATGTAGCCACAGGATACAGCATGATGACCAAAGAAGATGGCACCGTCGTTCTCTCTTTCAGCGTAGAGTCTCAGGCTCCCAACGCTGCCAAAATACTGGGTGGTACCAGCAGTGGTAAAAGCAGTATTCAGGAGTTGACGGACAAGAAGTTCGGCAATGCCGACTTTAAGTTCACCACCAACCAAGTATGGACAGTCTACAAAGACGGCTCTATTGAACTTCAATCAAGCATCACCTCCAACCAACCGAGCCTTGTATTGCCTCGCCTGGGATATGTGATGCGCGTGCCTCAACAATACGAGAACTTCACATACTACGGACGCGGCCCTATCGATAATTATGCCGACCGTAAGACCGGACAGTTCATTGAGCAGCATAAAAACACGGTAACAGGAGAGTTTGTGAACTTCCCCAAACCACAAGATATGGCCAACCACGAAGATGTACGCTGGTGTGCACTGACCAATAAGGCCGGCAACGGAGCTGTATTCGTTGCCACCGACCGTTTATCTGTTTCGGCACTCCCCTACGCTGCGCTCGACCTGATCTTGGCTTCGCACCCTTATCAGTTACCCGCCGTAGGCGATACGTATCTGCATCTGGATGCTGCTGTAACCGGATTGGGAGGCAATAGCTGCGGACAAGGCGGACCATTGGAACAAGACCGTGTATTTGCCAACCACCACAACATGGGCTTTATTATCCGTCCGGCAACGAAAGACCTTGCTGCTACGGCCAACGTAGCTCCTGCCGGAGAGATGCCGCTTTCGATCACACGCAACCGTTCCGGAGCCGTATCGATTACGTCGCCCAAGACAGGTGCCGTCATCTGTTATACGGTAGACAAGAGCAAAACGAAAACATACGATGCTCCCATCGCCTTACGCAACGGTGGCACAGTAACTGCCTGGTTCAAAGATGCACCATATATCAAAGCAAGTATTGCTTTCGAAAAGATAGAGAGCATACAAACAGAGGTTGTTTATGCCAGTAGCGAAGAGTCTGACGGTGGAGAAGCGAAGAACCTGACAGATGGTGATCCGAATACTATTTGGCACACGATGTTCTCCGTAACCGTAGCCAAACATCCGCACTGGGTCGATCTGGATGCAGGAGAAGTGAAGAGCATCAAAGGCTTCACCTATCTGCCCCGTCAAAACAGCAGCAATGGTAATGTAAAAGACTATACCATCCACATCAGCCAAGATGGCAAAGAGTGGGGTGAACCGATAGCCAAAGGCACTTTCAAAGGAGACTTGAAAGAGAAGAAAGTCGTATTCGACCAACCGGTGAAAGCGCGTTATATCCGCTTCACTGCTTTGAGCGAACAGCGTGGACAAGACTATGCTTCGGGTGCTGAAATTACCATTCTGGCAGAATAATTCTTAATAAGCTCAACACATAGCTTATCCAATAATTAAGCCTTCTTATTCTTGATACAAGATTTTAACAATCAAATCAAGAATAAGAAGGCTTAACTTATATACTCCGACAACTGTTTAGCCACCAAACAGCCTTGGCGATCACTTACCTGTCTTGAAACCCAGTGATCGTTTCAAACACACCATCCGACGTAGTTTCTCCGCTCTTTACAGACATCAAAGTAAACACAGAGTTATCGTTCGCCCTATTAGCATCAAAAGCCACTACTTTGTCTCCGGCAGACGTTATTTTAAACCAAATCGTTCGGGCATTTTGATAAGTTGTGGGTGTAGATGATGAAATTCCGGTATACGACCTTAAATAAAGATCATTTGTACTTTCAAAACAGACATACAGCGGATTAGACTCAGATAGTACCGCCCCATTAACACGTGTTGACGCAGGGATAGAAAAACGAAGATTAAACGTTTCCCAATACGCAACCTCAGACAATGATATCGGTGTATTTGTATCTTTGACCGTTAACACCGGACGAGTTCCATATCCCGGAACATTGCTGCCAAAAGAAAACTTTCCCGGAGCTATATTCTGAGCAAAGTAATCTTTGAAGTTGGCACTTGATATTTTAATTGTTTCAACTTCTCCGACCAACAAGTCTCTGTTAAGGGTAAAGCGGGCTGTTTTAACTCCTGCAGACGATACGGACATCTTATACTCATTGGTAGCTCCTGTTGCTACAATACCACTCCCTACAGCCGGCGTAAGATACTGAGTCTTGAAATAGATATCACCCCCACCTGCTATGTAGTGCGTACCTGTGGCATCAAAAGATAAGGTGATATTGACCGCACTTCCTGCTGTTTTCCCGGAAACATCAACCGACACATCCTTAAACTCTCCCAGTAAGGTTGTTCGTCTGACGGTTATTGCAGCAAACCGGTCACCGTCTATACGAACGTATTCACTACTTTCCGGCTCCTTTGTTTTAAATGATATACGCTGACTACCTGTCGTATTGGTGGTGTATGTATATACTCCTAAATCTTCATCCCAGATACAGTCCAGACCTGTAGGTGTTGAAACATACGTCAAATAATCCGTATGGATACGTATATGATATGGCAGTGTATTATCTGCCACCTCCGGAATATCAAATGTCAATTGTACCGGCTCATCTTTCAGTTTGAGAACCGGATCAGGATTAAAACTTACGTTACTTAGCGCAGGAATACTGGCCGATCTGAGGTTAATTGTTACGTCATTGAAGTAATCGGAAGTAAGAACGACATCCTCATTGGAGGAAGTTGTAGAACTAACAAGATAGATCGTATGCGTATAAGGTACGTCATTTGCATCGTTACCCTTGTACGGCGCCATATATACATACCGGAATGTATTATTGGGCAAAGGATCTATCGAAAGCGCATCAACTCCCATCTTAGTAGGATCGGGTGATAGCTTTTTGGAATAGACATATACCGGTAGAGGAAATACAGCAGGCGAAATATCGGGTGGAAAAGCAAATGTTATCGTAACAGGTTGCCCCACCATATTAGCTACTACGCAGTCGGTAGTTCCGTTGTTCGGCGTTGACGATACATTAACAAAATTCATCGGCTTTCTCAGGCGAACGGTCACTCTACGAGATAAATTGCTGTTAATGGCCGACACAATAAAGGTTGCCTGATAGATATCATTATTAATCGGAATAGCTGCGGTACGGGCCGAAATAATACCATTCCGAGTATCGGTAAACGAACCGTCTGCTATCACCTTCATTGCAGCATCTTGCTCCAACGTAACAGTCACTTTACTATTCTCTACCGTCCCTGTCAAAACATCGTAGTACGAGTAGTTTATCTGAAAGTCCTGACCCGGCTTCACGAACGAGAAAGTAGTCTTTTCGACCTGAAGCACATACGTTCCATCAGATACAGAGGTGTATTCGGCAACTTGAATAGCCGCATTGATATTGTTCGATGCCGGATTATCAATAGCTTCTTGCAAAGTAGAATACCCCTCCATCGCCACATTATTTACCTGTATGATGTAGTGATAGTTACGTTCGATATCTAACAATTCTTTGGCCGCATAACTATCGACAAGGTCTATCTTATAATACGACACCCGTGTGTTATTACTCGGGGTGGGAGTCTTTTGATAATATCCTTTTAAGATTACATAAGTTTGGTCGCGAGCTGTAGAATTCTTTCGTTCGTATATATTTTTTGCAACCGACTGGCTACCGGTAGAACCATTCTGTGCAGCAACAAATTCACTTTCGTCGGTTATGGGAACAGTATGCCCGTCCAAAGCCTCCGTTATTGCACCTTTTATAAAACCGTAGTGCGAAGTCGAATACGGAGCAACAGTACCACGATCCAGATAACCACCTACGGCAAATGAAACATCGGTCAGGTACTTGTTCTCTACCGGTTCGTTGGTCAGATTCGTCACAGTAATCTTTGCTATATTTCTAAGTAAACTTACATCGTCTGTTAGCGTTATTGTACTGTTCTTTGCTCCAACTAATCCGTTAGGCAACTCGATGCGTTGCCAATAAGCCACTGTACCGCCCCTTACGCTAAGTGTGTTCATAACCTCAGCTTCGCTCTTACCCACATTGCCTGCATCCGAAAAGCTTGCCCAGTCATAGTTAGCAACAAAATGAAGAATAAGCAATTCGCCCTCTTTTGTGGTTGGAATGCTTCCGAATTTATAATTTGCTGACGTTGTTGTACTCGAAACGAGTTCTCCATTGTGCTTGGACAGATACAAACCGTTTTTGTCAAAGACCAACACATACAAAGAAGACAATTCGTCGGTAATACCAGCCCTTGTTTTCGCTACGACAGGTGCAGGAATATCAAGATGCACCATAAGTTCCGACCCATCGCCACCAAAGGAGGCATCGGTATCGAATGTCTGACACCCCAATAGTATGAGTGCAGAAAGTATAACCAGTAATATTTTATTTTTCATTTTCATTCAAATTAATCTCTCCATAAATCGCGTACACAACGTACCGAATTGCTCAGTTGCGGTTGATCGATCCGTATAGCATCATCATCATTTGATTCACCCAATATGATTGAAGAGCCGTACTCTGCCGTCCACCAACCCAAATTGGTTGTGCCTGTTAGCTTGGATTGAAACAACTCTTTGATTGCACTATTCGGGTCAAGCTGAATTCGACGTACTATCTTGAGTTCTGAAAGTGTAGGCATACGCCATGATCCGGCGGCATATTGTGATTCCCGATAAGTGGCACATCGCTGCTGGGCTACCTCCCAAGACTTTGTCGAAAGGGTGATACCACGCTGTGTGGCGATAACAAACTGTGGAGATACCACCTTGTTATGAAGCCTATCGGTCTGCGTCTGATAATACGGAGACACCACACTCCACTCACTTACATTATAGCCTGTAACCACCGCATCTCTATTGTCAATAGCACCAACCGTACTACCCTTATGGCTTAACGGAGTAGTCGGATCGCCGATAATCATTCCACTGTGTTCATCTTCAATATCGAGCGAAGTGACGTGTACGGTAAAGAAATTAAAATTCTTTTGTGGAATAACATCCGTTACATTACCATTGGGGTTATTGCTCCCTGCATCGGGAAACGTTCCACCGGGTGTGATGTATGAACCTGCCAACCAGATTCTCTCTCCATCTTTATCTTGGTATGCTCTATTGGCGGGAATAATACCCCGGTCATCCGGATTATCCATTTGGTTAGCATACCCACCATAAGAATATGAAGCCGTAACGTATATTTTAGGATAAATCGTAAGCGATACATTGGCAGATAATCCAGTTCCATTGGTCACCTTAGCCATGATATATAACGGAACGTAGTTTACAGGAATCATTGACTGAAAAGTAAAATACGTTCGGTCTCCCACCTTCGACTCCGTGACTGTTGGGTATTGCGGGTCGCCACTTGTATATATTCTCTCATTGATTCCACCATCGGTATCATACTCATTGCAATATACTTTGGTCATAGTTACGGTTATTGGTTGTTTGGACGATTTATACTCCCATACATTGGCATCACGATTGTAAATTTCTACATTGGGATGATAGACAAACAAGAAATGATATTCGAGAATCGAAACTTCCACTTTTTTTGTCGACCAATCTAACAAATCAAAATTAGCAGAAACATCTACTGCCTCTGCTGGATCAAGACCTCCTAAACGAGTTACATTGACAGCAAACTGATACAGATAGTTGCGTCTTATTTTATCTTTGTTGGCATCTACATCTCCCGTTGCCCGAATATACGAGAAAGGTATTCGATAATAATAGGTTTTCGTTACCCCATCGGTTTGTTTGCGCCAATCGATGGCTATCAAGAGGTACGTCTCGTTATTGTTATTCGCTGCCCAATCATTAGCGTAAGTGTAAACCGGATTCAGGGGATTCATCGAGAAAGAGTTTGAGGCATCATTATTGGCAATCAGTATTTTGGTTGTCGATTTATAGTCTCCTTCCTGAGCATCATACAGATATTCACTGCCAAGGTTTGTTTGATCTAAATAGTTGACCACCATCACGCGAGCCTCCATAGGAGTATATCCGGTTATCTTCGCTCCGGTAATATCAACTACTACTTTGGCTGCTGCACGTCTAAGGCTAACCTTACCCAAGTTGGACGGCGGATTAGCTGCATTGAATGTAACATCGAGCTCTTCGCTATCCATCAGGAAGTCAACCGGAGGAGTATTCAGATTAAACTTTTTAGCATCGACATTATTCATGGAAAGTTGCTTGATTGCATCGAGCGTTTTGCCTTCCAACAACGTCCTTTCCAACTGACAGTTTGCCAACACATAAACCTTACAGGCACCCGTGGCATTTAATACTTCCATAATATCTTCGGGTACTCTAACAGTAACACGGCTGTTCTCTATCGTAACTTGACTTGCATCAGGATAAAAAACAGCATTTCCGCCGATAGCATCAAAAAAGAAAATATCGATGCGATTAATCACCTTCTCATTGTCAAGCATATCATCTGCTGCACGAGTAGCCCTTGTTGCCTCGGCAGGTGCAGATGAGTTGAAGATAGTGAATGTGATCACGTTTTTGGTTTGCGGATGCAAATCAGATACCGATTCCTGTATGCAAGAATTAAGTAAAATCGCACACAGTGCTATATAGAATAATGATATACTTCTCATGGGCTTAATTTGGATTTTGTTTGATAATAAATCGGTTACCCTCTCCTATTGTACCGCTATTTGTCAAATCTAATTCAACGGTTTCAATACCGTTGAAGACAGTTATATAAAACTCGGTTGTTACATTATTGGTAAACACCACGGTGCGAGGCCTGACCTTTATTCGTTTTACAATACCTTCTTCGGTAACTCCATCGCGTACTCCATTGTTATTTAAATCAAAGTCAAAATCACGGACATTGGTCAGTTGAGCCGTCCATGTTGCTCCGGGAGGGAAGCTGAGTGTAAACTCATACGTTACCGATGTGTTGTTTGACACCTCAATAACCTGGTTATTCATCAATGTACCGTCTTCCCATACTCCCGCAAAAGTAACGGCACCCGCTTCGAAGCTTCCATCACCCGCACTTTGCCATTTAAGTACTTCATAATCTACTATGATGGGTGTAACCAATTCTGCCGACCTTGTTATGGTAGCTGTAATGTTATAATGGCAATTCCGCGTAAGGCTATAATCGAGCGCATTCAGTCCTAACACCGGAACCGTATAAACAACCTCGCGTGCTGCTCCACCCAGTTTAGTATAATCGGCAGTAATGACCAATGTGGCAGCATTGGTAGCAGAAGCAGATGTCGATAAGATATATTCGGGTACAATGTAGTCACTAAATACAGTTTGACTATCACCATTCGTTGAGAATGACATCCATGAACCGCTAAAAGGCAGTTGAGTTTGCAGCACCCCCGTATAGGCCATTGAAGAGGTCAGATAACTATCCGTAGGAATATTGATCAGCTCAACCTTTTTAATAGCGAATACGTCTGTGGGTACAGTCGTCCCCTTCTTAATGGCTAATGAGATTTTTGCTGCAACTCTCTTCAACTCCACATTGACTATGGGAGGCGATACCCAGGTAGTACCCCCATTGACCGATACCTCCGCTTGTTGTGAATCGGAAGCTAACGGACGAAGCATGATATCTACCGATTGGTATAAAACCAATTGACTCTCCATCGTAGGAGTAACTACCCGTATGGCATTCAAGTCCGATAGTTTACCGGCGGTAGCCAGTGAGGCCGTCATTGCTGCCGTTTCATTGGCTACCACACAGATTTTATACTCACCTTGTTGAAGTTTGAACACATAATCGCCCGACTGACTATCAATCAATCTATTCTCTACTATTATATTCTCCAAATTCGGGTTTACAATTAAGACTCTAAGCGAACTAATTGTAACCCCTTCCTCCGTATCCCCGACAAGGGCTTTCGTACTAATTCTGAAAGCCATTTTCGTATTATTGCCGATGGGTCCGGCTTCCTCCTTTGTACAGCCAAGAAGAAACATCAGTACCCATAAAAAAGACAATAGCAGAGACGGTATATAGAATAATCTTCTCATAATCATTGTAATAACAGTTTCTAAACCTCAGGAATCACCTGGGTAATTTCCCATCCATTGACAAATACAGTAACATTCAGTTCCATATCTATCTTAATTTCTATCGGATGTTCATATTCGCGATCGAAGTCCGCTTGATTATTATATATATAATTTCCACGTACATCTTTCGCCTGCATCAAGGTATTGACTATATCGATCGGTTTGCCCGGAAACTTTTTCAGTGTAACAGGATCTTCGATGGTAAGATACATGGGTTGTGCCGTATGCTTCTCGACATCCATCCGCAGCAGCTTAATATCAACCATCAATTTGTTTGCTTCCAGCTGTTCGGAATGTGGCATATATCGGATAGAACGTGCCCACTCGCCGATTGAATTATCTATCTTGTATCGACCGTTTGCCGCTGTAGCCCATACGTTAAGTGGCAACGAAGTGCTGGCTCTTTGCGATGCAGCGAGTATGTTCTCGTAACCGGTAATGGTTACTTTGAGCACGTTCGTATTCTTAATCAGATCGATCTTCTCTTCTGTAACCGCACCATTCTTAACAATGACCTCTTTCATTGTATATTTGCTGGTAATCTCGTTTCGAGTACCACACGTGCCATACCACAAATCATCAATCTCGGCAACTGTCGGTACAATATCTTCGGGTAGATCCGGTGCCAAATTGTATTTGATGAACATTCGAAAATCTTCCATCCGAGTCTGCCCGATGATTACCCCTTCGGAATAATCATGTGTCATCGGATTGTTCATATGAGCATGAAAGAAGGTACTCTCCGTCTCTTTTGCACTACCTCCCCATGCCACCACTTTATACTTACCGGGTGCAACATCCAGTTGCATCATGTAATCCTCAGGCAGCGCTCCCACGAGATTGGCTTTTGTTACGGTTCTGAGCTGACCGTTTTGCATATAACTGTACTCAATGGTTTTACTGTCATCCAACGCATAGAGTTGTAACACTCCCTGTTCGTCGAACAGATAAACACGTATTCGGTTAACTTCCTCTCCAAACAGGTTACCACCATTATTGTGAAGCGTAAAGCTAAACTTAAGCCGGAGTCCCGAAAAACAGTCATCCGTATTCTCTTTGGTACAGCCACTTACCATAGTTACCAATACGAATAAGGTGAGCGATAGGAAGTGCTTTGTAAAAAACATAATTCAATTTTATTATCTTATTACTATTTTCCGATAGCACAGGCTATGGAAGTACAGGGGTTACCTGAATGATGGTCCATTTATTGACCGTAACATTGGCTACCAAGTCATAATAAACGGTGTTATCATAAGGCTCATCACCGATCTTATCGTAAGTAAGAGCGAGTGCTCCCAAATCTACGTCGTAAATCTTTCCTTTTTCGACAGCTAAATCACCCGCCGTTACTGAACCGTAGGTAAACTTCTGAATGGTAACAAAGCCAGTATGAGAAGTCTTAGCAGCACCATCTACACTTGTGTTATAGGTTATTTTTACAATCACGTGAGGCTTGTTTCCATCGAAAATCTGATAACCGAAACCGGTACCATCATCTTGCATTGAGAATAGGGCACCTCCGATTTTAAACTCATTGGTATTCGCCCAATCATTCGTTCCATTTCCACGAGGTGATACTAATGCATCGTTGCTGACAACATTGTTGATAAACACGTTTTTAACCACAACATCGGAAACCGTGATGACACTTGTTCCCACTGTTTTTGCCTCACCGGTCGGTGTACCTTTTACCTGCACACGCCCCAGTTCGGGAGTAATACTTACATTCGCATTCAAAAGGATATGTGAGTCTGCATTAATGCCGCTTTGAACAATAGGAGCTTCGCCATAGTAAGGAACATTCAGGAAACCTCCCTTTGCTTGGTCTTTCTGCCATAGGTTAATGTCTTTTTGAGCTACAGCAAGTGTAGGCAGTACTTGGGGAGCTACAGAGGTTAAAGTACCCCAGCCATTACCTATAGTTACCGCATATACGGTAACTTTACCACCGATAAGATTTGCATCATCCGTTTTTTCGATCAGCTCAACATTGATTGTAGGTGCATCTAACCCTTGGGAAACTAACTTTTCCGTAACATAAGTACCATTTTTGTCTGTCACCACAAGCAGCATGGAGCCTAATTCAGGAGCTGCCGTTACATTGGCATCACCACTTCTTGTAAATTGAGACATATCTATTTTTACAGAAAGACTTGACTTTCCGCCGAGATTAGCGTTATCGTATTCTTCTTTTGAACAAGACATGATTGCTAAGGCTACAAGAGCCATAAAAATAACTTTCTTCATCGTTTTGCTTTTTAAATTATTCACTATTTATTTTATCTATTCTCTCTATTTATTGATTCAATTTCGTAGCTATTTGCTCTCTTGCGGGCTAGCTCTCCCTTATTCTGCTTTGCCGCTGCCAGCCCCATGGCCGAAGCTTTATCAAGCAATATCTCGGCCTCATCGTAATTGCCACGAAGCATTTGCAACACACCGGCAGCATTGTAATATTCGGCAGAGCCTGTTCTTCCCTTTACCTTCGACAGATACCGTTGGGCTGAAAGCACATCTTTGCGGGCAAGTGCTGCTGATGCTGCATTTACGTTGGCCGTAATATCATCAGGAAATAACCTGACTGCTGTCTCAAATAGATCGATAAACTCCTGCGATCCTTCCTTATACGTGTTCGACAGCAGAAACATTTCATTCAGACTGAGGTTCTGAGGACGTATCTTCATCACCTCTTTCGCCTGTTCTATATCGAAATTCCGAACCTCGAAATCAATCTTACATATCGCTTTACGCAACGAAGGAAAAATTTCTTTGAGCATATATCGGTATGGCACCCCACCCTGCAAATCCATCAATGCCTTTTTGCGGCTACTCTTTTGAGCATAATTTATTTCGGCCGGAATAGTATCTATGATTGCCAACACCTGATCACGATATGGCAATGAAGAACTTTCTACACGCTCACGCAAACCACTCCAATTCTCGCCTCCAAAAACAACTTTATATAAATCTCTCGGATAATCGAATCTTGTAGAGAGATACTCGGCCAATGCGTTTGCACGTCCCTCAGAGAGCCGTTTGTTAGACTCAATAGTCCCTTCGGGCGAGGCATATCCCATTACATTGATTGCACGCAGGGTGATGTCTTTATCTCTTTTCACCTCGGCTATCAAGTCGGTAATTCTCTTCAACTCATGCGGATTATTCATATAGTCGGGACGAATATCCACCCTGTTTACAACGAAGTCTAAGAATGCTTCGCCTATAACTTCGCGATGCTTAACCGTTTCGACAGCCGGTTGAACATACGCTAAATGAGGAGTGATGCTATATGCCTCCAACACCCGAACCTTCTCCAACGTTATCAGGTTTACCAATTGAGATACACCCATACGACGCGGAGCATTGCCACAGCCACACAAATCCTCGTACATATCCAGTTTGGCTTGAGCCATCCATGGTTCATACTTGATTGCCACCTGATAGGCTACCTGTTTATTGTTTGTAGATTTGAATCCCTGCAAAACAGCATAAGGTGGGTTCTTTTCATAATCATCTCTTTCGCGTTTGCTCATCAGGGCAAGTTCTCGCCGATAAACATTGTAATTCTCCCGTCCCTTAACCATTACTTCCGGAAGATTGAGCCTCTTATCAGGTGCAACCAACGTAGGAATAAGACTGATCGACCGGCGCGAATCAACATTAATGCCCGCAATATCGAAATTTAATTTTACATAAACAGAATCTTCCTTTTGCTCCAAAGAGAGCGGTGTGATATGCATCTTTCCGGCATACTCCTTCTGCTGTGCAAAGACACTAGTAGCCCCCAATATAAAAATGACAGATATAAATACTAATTTCATGTTTTGCAGTTATTTAATAATGTATACCAATGAGATACCTGCCTTTGTAGGGCCAAAGTAGTTTTTTACGTCTGCCCCCATCTTTTCCCCACATTTCACACAATCGTACTTATCATAGTGCAAACGTGCATACCCCATCCCTATGGTAGCTTCAAGCCCCCATCGCTTGCCCAAAAAGAAATTGTAACCGTAAGAGATGCCACCACCATAGCCATAGCCCTGATAGCGATAATTCTTCGATCCCTTCTCCAGAAGCAACGGCAATTCGTGTCCGGCAATATTAAATTGCGTACCCAAGGCGTGCACACCAAAGAAGTGTCCGGTAAACCTCTGACACAACCAACGCCGATACTCCACCTGGCTGAGCCAATGAACAAGTTTTTTATTATTTTGCGTACTCCCATTGAGGTTCCACGGGTTATATCCTACTCCGATATCGAGAGTACTTGCTTTGGCTAAGCGAATCTCCAACCCCATATTAGGAGTGGCGGTATACGCCCCATATAGCAAATTTGTTTTTACACCCACCTGCTGGCTCTTGCCGGGTATGGTAAAGTAAAACACTAAAAACAATAGTGCAAAAATCTTCTTTATATTCATTCAGCTAGTTATTACTTTGCATCCCATTGCACACTCCTCACATCCTCCCCTGTGCATTTGGCAAGCATAGAGTGGAATATACAGGTTTCCAAGAATTCCCGGCGAGTATTGAAGTAGCATCTTAGCAAAAACGCCACATAGCTTATAATAAGCTCTCTTATTATATTGACAGCATACCTTCATGCGATCAATCAGCCATTGGCACCATTCATGCACGCGTTCATCAAAAGACACCAAATCGGAATAAGGAGCATGAAAGCTTTCAGTGAAAAGTTTCATATATTTAAACATCTTTACAAGAGGTATATACTCCATAATTACCGTATTCTCATCACAGGTACATTGTTGCAACTGATCCTTATCAAACGCCAGCATTTTGCCAGCTCTTACCGGATAAACGGCTCCTCTAAAATAACAACGAACAGAACCTTGCAATACCAATAGAAATGTATATTGTCCCTCAGCCAATAAGTTTACCTCTCCAGCCTTTTCGTATGCAGAAAACACAAGTGAACCTTTTCCGAGCTTATCACGTCCATTCATTAACGAGATATAATCCATAATTTTAAGTCGTTTAGTTAGTTATATATCTATGACTAATTATGGATGCAAAGTTACAGGGTATTAAGTAGTTCACCACAACGAGCGGTGTGGTATAATTCTTGCAAAATATGGAATAAAACGAAGCTTTTTCAGCAAAAAGAAGACTTTTTTGCTACTATTTACAACAATAGGATGCTAATTTAGTTTCATTAAAGATTTGATAAGGGGAGATATAGAAAGACTTTTGACGGGTATGGAGTGAGAATAAAAAGAAGCAATGAAAAGCAATCAGAGAGTCTTCTTTTTAGATCGGCCTCTTAATTCACTGGGCGATGCTCCAAACATTGTCTTACAATATCTATTGAAATGCGAAGCATCGGAAAAATTAAACTCGCGCATAATATTGGCAATGGATTGATCTCTTGCCAAAATAGCATGTAGAACATGCTTTGATTTTTGATTAATCATCCACTGATAAGGACTCATGCCAAAGAGGGATTTAAACTTTCGATTGAAAGCACTCAACGACATACCGGAGAGATGAACAAACTCTTGCACACCTTTCACGGTGCGATAGTTCTTCATTACAAATAACTGAAAGCCATCTCTATTCTTTATTTCGGGCATAAAGAACCGAGTCAACTCATTGACCGAATAATATGCACGTATGAGAATGGCCAATTCGTTTTCCTTAATGTAATGAAAAACAGGACAGGTACCCCCATCGTTCAAATAATTAAGTATTGAGTTTAGAAAGCCGATTAAAGCAGGCTTAATAGGCAATCCGGTAAATTCCGGTTCCAAACCTTTTACATAGTCCAGATGTTCAACCCCAGATTCTCTCATACAAATATCTCCCTGAGGCGTAGTACGAAGAATAATAGCCGAAGAATCCTCAATTATCTTCCATGTACAATCGGCCGCTATTGGTAAAAAACACATTTCATGTGATTGAAACAACACATCATGAAATTCATTACAAGAAACAAGAGCCTGCCCGGATAATATAAAGACCAACAAAGGAACATCATAATTTTCAAATATAATATTTTCGCCAGCTTTACTTTCTATATACTTAAAGAGTTCTATCTTGGGCTCTTTGCAATTAATGCACTGAGAATTCTCCTGATGATACAATTTACTTCCCATCTCATTCTACCTTTTCTCTGAATCAATTAAACGTATCTATACACTGTACACCTTGAAATTTGTTTGCAAAAGTACTTTATCTTCCCTGTATCTTCTACAGACGAGATTTGAATAAAACATCCAATTTCTGGAATAAAAGGAAAGGTGCAATCTTATCAAAGAAATTAAAGACTCACTTGAGAAGATCGTGAAGCAGCAATTGCTTGCGAAGCATACTCATTTCGTGCCTCATTAATTCTATCCGTTGCAACAAATGACGAATGGCATCAATTCCTTCAATATTAATCGACAGGTCATAGTACATCCGACTATACTTCTCTAAATCAGGAAGCTGAGACACCATCAGGCAACGTTCATTTTCTTCTATTCGCGTTTCTATCAAACCCGCTTCTTCTAGTAATTCAATGAATGAGGGTTCGATATGGCATTTGTAGCAGTATTCACTGACAATAATAAATTCGGTCTGCATAACTTTCACTCTTTTTTAGTTCATACTTTGTAACTCCCTAAACAACTCTTTTTGTCGTTCACTCAGATTGGTTGGAATCTTAACCGTATAGGTCACAATCAAATCGCCTGCTTCACCCTCTTTCTTATATACGGGGAAACCTTTTCCTTTGAGTTTAACCTTGGTACCATTCTGTGTTTCGGGTTTTACTTTCAATTTCACATCTCCATTCAATGTCTGTACCATTTGTTCTCCTCCCAATACAGCGGTATAGAGATCAAGCGGTATATCAATATGCAAATTATCGCCAAAGCGTTTAAATACGGGATCGTCGGCTATAACGAACGTGATATACAGGTCGCCGGCAGGGCCACCGTTGACTCCTTCACTACCGTATCCTTTCAACTTAATCACCTGCCCATCTGCTACACCGGCCGGAATGGTTATACGCACATTCTTCCCATTTACCGTCAGTACCTGCTTGTGCGTATGAGCTGCGTCGCGAAGCGAAAGATGCAATTCGGCATTAAAATCCTGACCACGGAAAGAAGCTGTACGACCACCTCCTCCGCGACGTTGTCCGAACATGGACTCAAAGAAATCAGAGAAATCTTCGCCCGAGCCACCACCATAAAATCCCTGCCCACCTTGCCTGGTCGAGTAAGACTGTTGTCGCGACTGCTTCTGCGCTTCAAATTCATCGGCATGCTTCCAATGCTCGCCATATTCATCGTACTTCTTACGCTTCTCGGGGTCACTAAGCACTTCGTTGGCTTCATTTATTTCTTGAAATAAATCTTTAGCCTTGGGGTCATTCGGATTTAAGTCCGGATGGTGCTTCCGAGCCAACTTACGATAAGCTTTCTTGATATCATCTTGTGAGGCTTTCTTATCCACACCAAGAATCTGGTAATAATCTATATATGCCATTCTCTTCTCTATTATTAGTGAACAGATAACAAATTAATCTCGTCTTTAGATTCTGATTTTAGCACAATTTATTAAATGCCATCAACATGAATCTAAATATTTGTAAACGACACATAATATCAATTAATTAGCACCAATAATAGTTCGGAAAATAAATAGAATACGCTTCCTTTGTAAAAGAAGAGCTTAACACTTTTTCTCAACCTTAATTTCTATACCCAATGATTAAATACAATGGTTGGCTATTTTTTTTCATATTCATTTTCAGCGCGTTGAATAGCAGAGCAGACGAATGGATACGTATCAATCAATTGGGCTATCTGCCCCAATCAAAGAAAGTAGCAGTGTTCATGAGCGAAACTCCTATCGACATGCAGGAGTTTGCTCTGATCGATGTTTTTACCGGAGAAACCAAACGTACCTTTCACACCCTTCGAGCCGGTGGTAGCATCGGAAAGATGTTATGTACGTATCGACTAAACTTCAGCGATTTTGAAGAATCCGGCACCTACTGTATCAAAGCCGGAAATACCATTTCGCCACACTTCCCCATCAACCATCGGGTCTATCACGGAACAGCCGATTTCTTACTCCATTATATGCGTCAGCAACGTTGTGGCTATAACCCGTTTCTCAAAGATAGTTGCCACACGTACGATGGCTACATTGTTTATCACCCTACTAAAACCGGACAACACATTGATGTACGCGGTGGTTGGCACGATGCAACCGATTATTTGCAATACACCACCACTACAGCCAATGCAATCTATCAACTCCTGTTCGCCTATCAGCAAAACCCCGAAACTTTTGCCGATGCATATAATGCCGACGGACACAAAGGAGCCAATGGCATCCCCGATATCATAGACGAGGCCAAATGGGGACTCGATTGGCTGAACCGAATGAATCCGGCTAAGGGAGAATTATACAACCAGATTGCCGATGATCGAGATCACGCGGGAATGCGTTTGCCCAATAAAGACCTCGTAGATTATGGCTACGGCACGGGCAAAGGCCGACCTGTTTACTTCTGTAGCGGTGAACCACAAGTGAGAGGTGCTTATATGAACGCCACCACCGGTGTGGCAAGCACAGCCGGCAAGTTTGCCTCTTGTTTTGCTTTGGGTGCTGAGGTACTCAAACCTTTCTATCCGAGGTTTGCACAAGAAATTGGAGCAAAAGCCGATGATGCGTATCAGGAAGGAGTCAAGAAACCGGGTGCCTGCCAAACTGCTTCTGTAAAATCGCCTTATATATATGAAGAAGACAATTGGACAGATGATATGGAGTTGGGAGCCATGGAGCTATATCACACCACCAAAAACGCGAACTATTTAGCACAAGCTATCGAATATGGCCGACGCGAACCAATCACCCCATGGATGGGAGGCGATAGTGCCCGCCATTATCAATGGTATCCGTTTATGAACATGGGACACTACCGATTGGCACAAACCGATGATCAACGGCTCAGTAACGAATTCATCCGTAATATGCAAAGCGGCATACAACGGACCTACGAAAAAGCCATGGCAAGCCCTTTTCTACACGGCATACCTTATATCTGGTGTTCGAATAACTTAACAACCGCCATGCTTACTCAATGTCGTCTGTATCGTGAAACAACCGGCGACTCTACCTACGAAGAGATGGAGGCGGCTTTACGCGATTGGCTTTTTGGTTGTAATCCGTGGGGAACGAGCATGGTGGTAGAACTGCCCTTATCGGGCGACTATCCGATACAGCCTCACTCATCCTTACTGCATGCAGGGGTGGGCAACACAACAGGCGGATTGGTAGATGGCCCTGTATACCGAAGTATTTTTGAGAACCTGCGCGGCGTAAATATAAACGGTATTCCCGGCAGACCGGGAGAAGACTATAAGCGTTTTCAGCCCGACCAGATGGTTTATCACGATGCCATCAGTGACTATTCGACCAACGAACCGACCATGGATGGCACTGCCTGCCTGACCTACTATCTGTCATCACTCCAAAAAGAAGGTATGAGGCAGGCTAATAGCAAGCCCGATCGTAATATCTATCAGGATGGAGGTATCATCCGAACCGATCCTTCGAAGAAGCAAATCACACTGGTATTCACCGCAGCCGACAAAGCCGACGGAGCAGATCTCATTCTTCGCATATTAAAGAAGCACGGCATCAAAGGAGGGTTCTTCTTTACCGGAGAGTTTTACGAACGTTTCCCACAGGTAATACAACGGTTAAAAGCCGACGGACATTATGTAGGCGGACATAGCTACGGACATTTGCTATATGCCGCATGGGAAAACCGAGACTCGTTACTGGTTACACGCGAGGCTTTTGAGAAAGACTTACTGAAAAGCTACGAAACCATGCGAAAAGCCGGCATCGCCTATAAAGATGCATCGGTATATATACCTCCATACGAATACTACAATAAGCAAATAGCTGCATGGGCACGCAATATGGGCGTACAGGTAATCAATTTCACACCGGGCACACTGACCAATGCCGACTATACCACTCCCGACATGAAAAACTACCGAAGCAGCCGGGAGATTTACAACAAAGTAATGGAAGTAGAGGCACGGGAGGGCTTGAATGGGCACATCATGCTGATACATTTTGGTACGGCAGACAGCCGAACAGATAAGTTTTATGATAAGCCCATGGAGAAACTGATAAAGACGTTGAAAAAGAAGGGATATACGTTTGTCTCTATTAGTGAGTCAATAGGCTGTTTCAACCGTTAACTTATAAGGTTGCTTTAGTGAGCTAAAAAACACATCGCTTTTCTTTCTTTGAATTATACGACCACTAGTGTCCCATTAAATTCTTAAAATAGTCTTTTATTATACAGAAAAACAGTAAATTACAAGAAAAAATCGAGAGAACGGATTTGAAATGGCAAACTCATTATGAGTTTTCTGCAAAAACCATAACTTTCTCATTTTCAATGATTATTTTTTCTTATCTTATAGGGATTTAACTTTTCTCGATTTTAATGGGACACTGATGTTATACGACATAAAATTACTCTTTTCATTTGCAGACAAACTAACTATTTTATAATCAACATTTTTAAATTGACAAAACCGCCTTTAGTTTATTTCTATTTTTGTTTGTAGTCTGATATCATTGGAAGAAGCACCAATCATAATTTGAAAAGTTCCGGATTCCACTACGGTTTTCAAGTTTCGACCAACTAACGAAAAATCGCCTTCTGACAAGATCATTTTCACCACTTTCTCTTCTCCGCATTTCAACTTAAATCGTTCAAAATGCTTTAACTGTATCAGCGGTTGTACCACTGAAGCATATTCATCTCTCACGTAGAGCTGAGCAACTTCCTCACCATCGTATCCTCCTATATTTTTAACCTTAAATGAAACTTCGAAAGAGCGAGAAGTGATGGGCAACAGACGTATGTCCGAATATTCAAAAGTAGTATAGCTCAGGCCATACCCAAAAGCATAAAGTGGAGAAGCAGACAACTCTACATAATCATGACTCTGAGGCGTTTTTTTATTATAATATATAGGGATCTGGCCAACAGAACGAGGTACTGATATAGGTGACCGCCCGGCAGGGTTATAATCGCCAAACAATACGTCAGCAAGAGCATTGCCCCCTTCCTGCCCCGGATAGTAAGCTGTCAGCAAGGCATCAGCATTTTCTGCCGACCAGTTTTTATCTAGCGGACGACCTTCGATATAAATAACTACCAGTGGCTTTCCGGTAGCTTTCAATGCCTCCAGCAATGCTTGTTGCCTACCCAGCAAGGAAAGTGTTGCACGATCGAACCCTTCTCCACATTCCATGTCACTAATCGTTTTCTCATTCGCAATTGCTGCTCCCGTTTCCTTATAGTTTGTTTTAAAATCGCGAGCACTAGATCCACCAACAACAGTAATAACGACTTCCGAACGTTGAGCGGCAGCAACAGCCTGTTCAAGATTGCAGGTGGTAGTATCACGAATAGCACACCCTTTCACATATTCCACTTGCGAAGGAGAAAGTTTTGTCAATATCCCATCCAATACTGTCTTCACATTATTCTCTTCTTGCGGAGCAGTATAGTCTCCTAACATGTTGTAAGGGCTGTCGGCATTAGGTCCTATCAATGCTATTTTGGATATCTTTTTATTTAATGGAAGCAGCGATTTTTCATTTTTCAATAAAGTAACAGAAGCTTGCGCCACCTTGCGGGCTAAAGCTATTTGTTCCTCCTTGCGCACCTCTCGCTTCGCTCTATCCGGATCTACATAAGGATTCTCAAACAGTCCCATTTCAAACTTCAGCCAAAGAATACGGGATACAGCTGCATCAAGTTGAGTATTACTAATTCGTCCAGCATCCACTGCATGAATTAGATTCATATAAGCATCTCCTCCCAGATCGACATCTACCCCCGCTGACAAAGCCATCATAGCTGCATCCTCCATTGTAGGCGCTACGAAATGATTTTGATGAATACCTTCGATACTGTACAAATCGGAAACCACAATCCCCTTAAAATCCCACTCATTCCGTAAGAGTTCGGTCAATAAGTAACAATTGGCAGTACAAGGAATACCATCCATAGAATTGTAGGAGGTCATTACCGACAAGGCACCGGCATCAATAGCTTGTTTAAAGGGAGGTAAGAAGTTCTCATGCAATTCGCGCACACCAGCAAAAGAAGGATTTCCATTCTGTCCACTTTCGGAAATGCCATAAGCCAGAAAATGCTTTAAAGTGGCAATCGTACTATAAGGAGATGATAAGTTACCACTTCCCAGCCCTTGCACCATTGCCTTGCCTATCTCTCCCGTCAATACAGGATCTTCGCCAAAGGTTTCCTCTACCCGCGACCAACGGGGATCACGTGCGAGATCGAGTACAGGGCCATAACTGATATGCCCTCCCTGCAAACGCACCTCCTTGCCAATGGCCTGCCCTACCTGTGCAATAAGCTGCGGCGACCACGTGGCTGCCATACCTATTCCCGTAGGAAAGACAGTTGCTCCGATAGCCATATGTCCATGCGGAGCTTCTTCTGCCAGAAAGAGAGGTATACCCAAGCGGGTGTTCTCCATCACATACTTTTGTAAAGCATTGCCGGCTTTCGCAGCCAATTCGGGATTCAGTCCGTTCTCCAGTGTTTTCTTTGTCCACGGGTCTGCACGATAGGTTGCCCAAAGCATACCGTTGTTTCTTTCTTTAATAAGTTTTTTGAATTTCGCGGAAGGGAAAACTTCACTCCCTGTTATCTCATACATCTCCCAACCTAACGGACAAAGGAGCTGACCGACTTTCTCTTCGAGGGTCATGCGGGAGAGGAGGTCGGTTACTCTTATGTTTATTGGTAAGGAAGCGTTTTTGTAGGGCAACCGTTCGGGCTGCCTTACAAAAGCTAAAATAGGTAATGATATGGCTATCGCCAGTAAACAAATATACTTTCTCATACGATCATTTTTCGGGGATTTGCACATTCGCCTTTTTGATAAGTTCCTCCTGCAGGTAGTTTCTTTTCAACGGCATGAGGATGAAATTGAAAGTTACCGGATGTGATAAGAGTTCATATTTCTTTAACGGTTCCGGTCCACAACTGGCACCACCTAACGGACGGTTGTAAGCATCTAGATAGAAAACCGTCTCTTTTCTTACAGGCACTTCATACGGATGAATTTGTTTTCTGAAGTTGTCCGGAACGCACAAATCTTGTGAGCGCACATGAAGGGCAGAAGCGGACATTGTTGTGTCAGCAATGCAAACCCACCCAATGCCGTCCGGATTGGTAAGGGACATCCAACGTACATCTTCATGATTACCCATTTCCTGTGTCTTCACGTAGTTTACCCACTGATTGGAAACCAAGTCTTCATAAACGCCTACATGCATGGCTTCTTTGCGGTCAATATAGTTTTCCAGCGGACCACGGCCATACCAACGCATTTGTTCGAAACCTTCGGGCAGTTCCATGCGATACCCTATGCGAGGCAGTACTTCGCCATTAACAGCTGGGGTAATTGAGCTTTTTACAAGAATAGTTCCGTCCGGAGTCACCGTATAGGATATTGCATTCTCAAAATCGAATCCATTTCTGCCTCTGTATGCATTTTTTACAGAGAGTACTACTTTATCCGTTTCGCTCTGCACATTCCATGTACCTGCTTCCAAACTCATGCTGTAAAGCCCTTTATCCCGCCATTTATCTTCCACGGTCTTGTCATTATCTGTGGGGGCTCTGAACACATTCAGTTCCAGTCCTTTGCTGATCATGTCAACGCCATTCAAACGGAATGCGGACAAAATACCTTCCTTTTTATTAAATATAGCTTCAAAACCCTGTCCCGTCACCCGATACGCGTCTTCTGTATCAGTCCACTCAATCTTGCCTTGAACTGCCTGAAAAAGAGGCCTGGCACTATCCGACAGCTTCAGTTGTTCAGAAGCCACTTCGTAACCGGCTATGCACCATTTTGTGTCACTCTTTTGATAAAAACGGAACTTGATGAAATATTCAGATCCAGGTCGCTTTCTTATACGATCATCGGATATAATGATTCCCTTGCTCTCCTGTGGCTTGATATTCTCACAATCCAATTCGTCGGAGAAGACAGTGACACCGTTTTCTGCGATTTCATATCTTCCGTATAAATCATCCAGAGTAGTATGGAATCGTTTGTTCTTTATCTTGTATTTGCCATTTCCAACAGCAGTGACTTCGATAGGTTGATAGACCGTTTTTACCTCGTATGATTTTCCAGAAAGCGTGCGGTCGGAGAATATAACACCGTTTGTACAGAAATTACCATCGTTCGGGATGTCCCCGAAGTCACCGCCTACAGCCATGTAATATCCTTTTCCATCGGGTGTAGGCATTTGGATGCTCTGATCCACCCAGTCCCAGATAAAACCGCCAATCAAGGCAGGATACTTTTCAAAAGTTTCCTCATACTCCTTTAAATTTCCGATAGCGTTCCCCATACCGTGGGCATATTCGCAAACCAGATGAGGTTTCACCGTTTCTCCTTCTTGCGCTTTTACCAAACGTTCCTTGCCTACATTCTCCAGCCATTCCACAGCTGAGTACATGGTGCTGGTCATATCACAATAAGAGCCATTCGCCTCGTAGTGCGTAGGGCGGGTAGCGTCAAGTGCCGATACAGCAACCTCTGCATGCTTCAGGTTGATACCGGGACCGCACTCATTACCCATCGACCAGATGATGATAGAAACATGGTTTTTGAAAGTCTTTACATGATTCTCGTTGCGTTCCACAAAAGATTTCTTCCAGGTGGGATCTTCCGCAAACCCGTTGTAGGCATGACATTCCACATTCGCTTCCGCCAGCACATAAAGACCATACTTATCGCACAAGTCATAGAAATAAGGATTATTGGGATAGTGTGATGTACGCACTCCATTCATATTAAGGGATTTCATCAATTTGATGTCTTTCTCCATCTCCACTTTGGAGACTGTTCTTCCGTTCAACGGGCTATGGTCATGTCTGTTCACACCTCTAAAAATAACCGATTTACCATTCACCAAGAAACGTCCGTCTGCAGCCAGTTCCACTTCACGGAAGCCTACTTTGGCACTACGGATATCTATGACCTCTCCTTTTTTCTTCAAAGAAAGCACGAGATTATAAAGATTAGGGGTTTCAGCCGTCCATTTCAATGGATTCTCCACATCAAAGCGAAGGTGGCTTTTACCGGTTTTCGTTTTGAGCGTTTGTTCGGCCAGTATTTTACCATCCATTCCGATAATTTTAGCTAAAAGTTCGCAAGTTCCTTTCTTTCCGGTAATTTCGAAGTCCAGATCTACCGTGGCATTCTTGTACTCTGCATCCAAGTTCGTACGGAAGAAGAAATCCCTGATTTGAGTTTTCGGAGCAGACCACAAGAAGACATCTCTGAATATTCCACTAAAGCGCCAGAAATCCTGACATTCGAGAAAACTTCCATCCGTGAAACGATAGACCTCTACTGCCAATACGTTTTTCCCGGGTGTCAAATAAGGAGTCAGATTGAATTCAGCCGGCAGGTAACTGTCTTCGGAATAACCTACCTTCTTTCCGTTTACCCAGATATAGAAACCAGCTTCCACACCATTAAAACGGATGAATACATCACGGCCGTCCCAAGTCTGAGGAATAGTAAACTCTCTACGGTAGCTGCCTACCGGATTGGGCATATTGGCAAAAGTGTAGTTGGAAGGACGCGGCTGAATCACATTTGGCCACTCTATCTTTTTATGCTCTACAAACGTATACGGATATATAGTATTGCAATACAGTGGCCTGTCCCATGATTTATTGTTACGTACCGCTTCAATTTGCCAAGTGGCGGGGACTTTAATATCGTCCCATTGGCTGACATCAAAATCAGGATTGCCGAAATTCATCGGTCGATCTTTGGGATCTGCTACCCAATGAAACTTCCATGTTCCGTTTAAAGTCTGGTAAAATTCCGAGTCTTCTGTCATGTCGGAAATAGCTTTCTCCACATTGGTAAACGGAATCTTGATCTGGCAAGCCTCTTCTTTATTGACTCCTGAAACGAATTGATTACTCCATTCTGCCGGAGTAGCTTTCTGTTGTGCCATGCTACAGAGCGATGAACAGAGAGCTATAGAAAAAAGAAATGATTTCATATATATTACATTTTAGTTACTTCATGATAATACTGGCAGCTAATTTTATAGCTTTTGGAGCTTCCTTCTCATCAAAGATGAGAAGGAGTGAGTCCGAAAGTTTTTTCTCAGTTATTTTGTCTGCATCTATAGTAATGTCTATTTTAACTAACGATTTTGGTTTGATGACCGAAGGTCTTTTTACTGTAATGCCATGATTTCGTCCTACTATACGATGAGATAATTTTTTTGTTTTGTTACTTGTGTTGTAAATAGAAACGCTGACAACTTTCTTTGCGCCTTTCTTGATGCTACCGCCATAAAGGAAAAGTCTTTCGGAACGCATCCCATCCATAAGCTCATATTGAAAATCCTCTGTGGGATTTATTTCTATCTCAATAAATCCTTTGATAAACAGATTACATATGCTTTTACCTGAATTATAAACTATCTTGAGGCTCTTATTTACCCGGCTTGTACGTCCATGAGGATCAAACAACACTTTTAACTCTGCTTTCTCATTTGGTTCTAATGGATACTTGGGATATTCGGCTACAGCACACCCACAAGATGATATGACTTCATTTATCACTAATGGTTTGTTACCAGTATTAGTATATGTATATACATGATATACCTTGCCCTTAGCCTCCTGGATAACACCAAAATTCCATACAGTTTTATCAGGAGTAAAGATGGCTTGAGCAGCTAGCATAGTTGGCAGAAAATGCATCAAAACCAAAAGCATTATGATAAAAGGTCTTTTCATATTCTTTATTATAAAAAAGGTGGCAGACTGAACATTACATTTGCCTACCACCTTGGATGATAAGGAAGAGAAATCTATATATTGTTACCTATTAAAATAGGGGGATTCTCTTTCATTATTTTACTGTTATAGCATTGATTTCTGACATGGCTATATAATAATTTCTAGAACTAAGAGTGATATACTTAAGATAACGTGCTTCGCGAATATCATCTAAAATTACCTTGAATTCTTCTCCACCATCTTGAGGAAGATCATTATAAGTATCAATCTCAGTCCATGTTTTGTTATCTAGACTTATTTCAACTCGAAGCGTTGATGAGCAACCAGAACCACTAAGACGATTCTTATACTGAAAACCGACAAGTTTTACAGTCCCACCCATATCAATAGTAATATGGTGAGGTGGTCTTGGTTGATTATTAGACCAAGCCGTATGCCAGTAAGTATTATCATTACCATCAAAAGCATTAATAGCCGCAGCATCCTCACCAACAGTCTCCTCAGAAGAACAATCTACTACTGTCCATTTTGTACGGTCAGCAAAAGGAATCTTCAGACCTGTAGGATCATATTCAACTTTGACGTGAGTATATATTGTACTATACATTTTACTAATCTCCATATCACCAGAAACCATTTCTAGCCTAAAAGGAACTAAATACTCACCAACCTCAACCTTATCAATAGCTTCCTGATTGAATGAAATCTCAACTCGTGAATCGCACTGCATAGAAGCTCGCTTTATAACAAAGCTGGAGTTACTAACTAGCAGCATATCAGAGCTAAGTTCTCTATACTCAGTACCATACTTTTGATTGTAAACTGCAAGCAAAGAGTTATCAATCTTGCAAATAACTTCTACATCGCTTTTGGCTGGCATTGTGGTACGGATAGGAAATGATACCCTACCATCTGTACCAAACATTCCAAACTTATTTTGAGACACAGTCAAATCAAGAAAACCTGTTGATGGATTTCCAGTATCTGCTCTAGCATACACCAAACCATCATTACCCATTACATCGTACGTTTCTTCTTCACTACATGAAGAGAAAGCAGCTATCAATGCCATCAATCCAGCACAAGCAAATCTATGTAACTTAATATTTTTCATAATAGTATTCTTCTTTTCAATTATTCAACACACTTATTTTCATCATCACCTACTAGCCAACCAACGATTGTTCCATCCTTGTATTCCAAGTGGTTCTGAGCAGCTGTTGCATCATAGAGTGTTGAGCCTTCGCCCTCGTTCATCTTCCAATAACCAATAAGACCCTCAGACGATGCATCTACACCACACATATTTGATCTGATATCACGTGGCGTCAAAGGTTTGTTCCAAATTCGCATCTCACTAAGACGACCATTCCAATGTTGGCTTCTCTGGTACCCATTCCATGGCATACCAATCTGAAGACCATAAATAGGATAATTACCAGCATTCATAGGAGTAAAGCTGTCCTTCTCACCATCAATATACAATGTCAATGTACTACCATCATTTACAACAGCTACAGAATACCATCTCTTCTCTTGGAAGTTTGTAGCAGATACTATTTCAGCATAATTACCGCCACCTCCATTCACATTAAGACGCAATTTTATTTGACCTTCTGCATTACCTTCCATACGAATAAGGTTCTGATCGCATGTAAGATCCTCTGTCACATTATAACCATGCGAACAATTAGCATCACCACCAAATCCACAAAGACGATAGAAAGCACTAGAATCGAACTTTAAGAAATTGCAGAAGACTTTAACTTCCCAAGTATAAACTGGCATTTCAGTTACAGGCTTATCAATAATAAATTGATGAGTCATTTTTACATTTTGAGTAGTAATAGAGTTAAAGTATAGTGTACGTGAAATCTTTAAGAAGATAGTACGGCCCGACTCAATAATATCTTGTTCACCTGAAGTCTGACGGATAGTAACAGGTACTACATACGTACGACCATCTAAAAACTTTGAATCATCAACGATAGCTACTGTTGCCGCAGTCGAGATTGACTTACCTGCAGGAATCTTAAGCTTTGTAACGCTAAGTTCACATGCTCCTTCAGGAATCCCAAAGAAAGCTGAACCATTCTTGGTGTTATATGCATCAACCAAAGTAGTATCAACAGCAATAGTAATATCAACATCAGTTTCTACCTTTTTGGTAGATGTAACAGAAACTGAGTAGCTAGATGGTAAAGCATTGATAGCAAACTTCACCATATTGTTGGTCTCAGTACCGGTCATTAACAGACCGGTACTCACTTCTCCTACTTCTGCACAAGAGCAGAAAGCGAATAATGCAATGAGCAAATAATATAAATTTCTTTTCATAATCAAAGTATTATATCTGAATATGTTATGTAGTTATTATTAATGGATTGCAGGATTCTGTTCCTGTATACCCTGACGAAGACTAAAGTATGGAATTGACTCAGTACCCTTATCACCGATAGCAGCATTAGCTGGGCGCTTGGTATTATACTCATACTCGAAGTAGAAACCACCGAAACCACCCTTACGGCCTTGTTTTGGATTCCAACGAGCCATACCTACTACAGAAAAGAGAGGATTGCCGTTTGAGTCAACCTGATTACCATCGGATTCAGTAAAAGGTACACCACCGTTTGCCCAATACCAGCCCATCTGTTCAGTTACAATAAACTTTTCGGGGGGACAATCAAATAATCTCTTTGCTCTATCATAATAGCCCTGAAGAATACCAGAATTGTGATAGTCAAATCCCTGTGCATAAGCCTGTCTTACAAAGTAGTTACAATATGGTTCAACACCCATAGGAGGATACTCCGAAAAGAAGTCTACAATCAAAAGCTTACCTGTTCCTGATTTTGGACCAAGGAACTGACCGATATACTCAATAAACGTTCTAAAGTTTTCGTCTTTATTCCAGTCGTCTCCAGGCTCATAGTCGAGGTCTAAGCCATCAAGATCATTACGATAGACACGCCCTACCAAGTCGTCGGCCATCTTCTTCAAACCTTCCTCGTTATGAGGATATTTGGGGTCATTACCTATATGAGCAAACACACAAAGCACAACTTTTGTACCCTTTACCTTACGAATGAACTGCATCTCTTCGTAAGCGATAGGCATATACTTCTCACCGAAATCATTCTTATCTTTATGCTCTGGGTTGTTTGTTGGGATAGTTGCACCCCAAAGGCTTACAATATCCATACTATCAGGAAGACCTGTAAAATGTTTACCATCAGATGGAGATGTTTCTGTGTTATACGCATTATACCAACCGAAGCATACAGCATGATCTGATGCCTTGTAAACTCTCAGGTTCTCGTAATATTTTTCGTCATAAGTTGTCTCTTTCTGTATCTCTATAGCTTTTGGCTCAGTCCAGTCTGAATCACAAGAGCTGGCAACTATAGTACCAATAACATACAGACATAATGTATAAATAATCTTCTTCATAATGTTATTACTATTAATTTTTATTTAGCATCCCACCAAAGCTTTGTGCCACCATTATCGGCACCTCCAAGCAGATTGATACCGCCAGCTAGAATCTCGGCATTGGTATCATACTCTGATTTAGGGAATGGCAATCTTCGAATTTGAATCTCACTACTGATGCATCCACCATTACTCTCGTTTACCACAGGAGGGAATACTTTAGGATAACCAGTACGACGGAATTCAGTCCAAGCCTCCATACCAATTGGGAAAAGGGCGATATACTTCTGAGTAATGATCCTTTCAAGCTTCTTCTCCAAGCTAGCATCTTCATCCCAAGCAATGGTAATAGTACTAATGGCTGAATGACTCTGTGATGTTCGAACTACATCCTTATAGTTGGCAGGCCGTTTCTCATTATCAGCCAAGTAATCGTTAGCACCTGAAGCACCATGCTCATCGAATGAAACGCGGATACCCTGTTCGTAAAATGCCTTAGCTGTACCACCCATATTCCATCCTCTCAACGCTCCTTCTGCTCTAAGGAAGAAGGACTCTGAGCCACGCATCCAAACAACATTTGAAGAAGGAGTAACGTTTGGCTTAGAAAATTCACCTGTTGTATAATCAGCTTTAGTGATATAGTCTGGCATACCTGCACGCATACCACGGAAACCGTTATCTGTTGTAGTCAAGAATAATGATTTACGACGCGGATCTTTATATCCGTTCATATAAGAATCGATAGTAGCCCCCATGTAAACATCATCCCAGCTACTAATTACGAACAGCGGGCTTTCGTAATTTGCAAGAGGAGTGATGTGTTGCAACTCGGCGATGTCTTTCTTTTCAGAAAGGAAACCATGCTGATTGGCAACTGCTGCCTCTGCCTCTGTCTGAGCCTTTGACTCATCTACATAAGCAAGGTGCATAGCGAGACGAAGTCGCAATGTGTTGGCAAACCTCACCCACTGCTTAACACTGCCATTGAAAATCAAATCCCAATCAGAGTTTACCTTTGCATCGATAGCAGCATAGCTATCGAGGACCTGAATAGCCTTGTCAAGTTCTTCGAAGAACATATAGTAGACGTCACGCTGTGAATCATAAGGAACTTGTTTTTCTACACCGAATCTGATGTAAGGGATAGGTCCATAAGAATCCGTTACACGGTGCATTGTAGCAACCTTGATGATCTGTGCAATAGCAAAGCGAGGGTCAGTCTCATCGTTGATAATACGCTTCAACTCACGCCAAGCATTCATGGTACGAGAGAAACCTGTTATAAACTGGTCGTCCCAACTTGTGGTCCAGTTGTATCTACCAGAGCAGTTAAGACGAGGGTTAGGCATCCCGAAGTAACCAGCAAAGCAATCACCCCCCATAACTTCAACAACCTGATAACGGTCGCTACCACAGAAACTTGGCTGAGCAACAATAGCTAAATTCTGCTGCATCTGAAGGAAGAACGAACCAGTTTTAACATTGTCCCAACCTGTCTGCTCCTCAGTTGCTTCATCAGGATTAGTATTATAATCCAAGAATTTGTCTGTACAGCTTGTAGTCATTGCCAAGAAAAGACTTGTCAATCCTATTAAACTATTCTTTCTTATATATTTATTTATTATCATGTTTTTATCCTCCTATCTGATTAGAATGTTACCTTTGCTGAGAAACCTAATGACTTCAGGCTAGGTTGCATAAAGTAGTCGATTCCTTGGAAATATGTTCCTGTAGATGCTGTTGACTCTGGGTCGAATGGAGCCTTGCAGTAGAGCATCAACAGATTGTTTCCAAACAACTGCAATGACAAGTTTTTAACAAATGGACACCACTTCTTGATTGGGAATGTATAACCCAGAGTAACTTCACCAAGGCGAACGTTAGTCATACTGTATACATACATTGACCCAATGAAATCAGTACCATTAGAGCCTACAGTTTGATACCACTGCTGAGGGTCGAAAGCCAGACCATTGATAGTAACACGACCTTTATCACGAGCAAGAGCTGTAGTCTCTGACACACCATAATAGTCCATTACAGCCTGAGTGGCAGATACACCTACACCACCTACGCGGGCAGTAACCATAAAACCCAAATTGAATCCCTTCCAGTTAAAGTCGTTTCTCCAGCTCAAGTTATACTTGGGATTGGTATTACCTGCATATACATAATGGTTCTTTCTTGTCTGAATCTGACTACTTTGAGAATCAATCCATATCTTACCATGCTCGTCAGTACGCATAGTATTTACATAAAGGTCACCCATTGAACCGCCTACCTGAAGATGCTCTTTAACACCGCCAAGGTTATAAGCATCCAGTTCACTAATCTTAACGGTAACACCTAGCTCTTCGCTAGTATATTCTGGTAGTAACTGGTCGATTTTGTTTCTATTGAGAGTCCACAACAAAGTTGACTTCCAACCAAGGTCACCAAACTTATCCTTATAGCCCAAAGCAAACTCAACACCCTTATTTGAGACCTTACCTGCATTAATATAGATAGAAGAAAAGCCGGTAGTTGAAGAAATAGCAGGATTGAATAGCTGGTTCTCAGTATAAGAACGATATGCTGTCAAATCCATAGTCAATCGGTTATCAAAGAATGCAAGGTTAAAACCAGCTTCCCACGAATGAGTACGCTCTGGCTCAAGGTTCTTAATTGGAAAATAAGATGTTGTGCCAAGACCTCCATCAACAGGGTAAGTAGTAAGGGCCTTATGGCGCTTAGGGGCATTACCTACTTCACTATATGATACACGTACTTTTGCGTATGAAAGAATAGATGGATCCACATCAAACAAGTTGGATACTATAGTAGAAAGACCCACTGAAGGATAAAGGATAGAACTGTGATTGGTACCTGCTAAAGCTGATAACCAGTCGTTACGCAATGAAGTATCAAGATAAACAGTACTCTTATAACCGAAAGAAACAGTTCCAAAGATTGAGTGTGTACGATCGTGATATCCACCATTACCATTTAAGCTTAAATAGTTTGCCTTGTTAAGGTTGGCAAGATTAAAGAGGTTAGGAATAGTAAGGAGACCACCGCCCACCGACATCTCTTTGTGCTGAAGGTCAAGTATGCTGGTACCAAGTACAGCAGTGATGTTAAGCTTATCGTCAAATAGGTACTTGTTTACATTAAACATAGCATCAGCATAAGTCTGATTTGTACTCTGATTTCCTTGCATATATGCACCCTTAGTAGAGTTACTTGAAAGGAAAGTCAATGTAGAAGCGTACATTTTTTTTGTATTCTCTACATTTTCGCGATCCATACGAAAACGAACAGAAAAATCCAACCAATCTGTGATGTTGTACTTCGCAGAAGCGTTAACAATATATCTGTTCTTATCGTTATTGTACATATTACGGTTTGTCACCCAATAAGGGTTCTGCATAGAAAGACCGTTGTCGAGCAATGGCCAGAACTGAGTCATGATATTGCGGTCAAAGTCGTAACGCTCGTAGTACTTGTACTTGTTTAAATCGTCACCACGAGGGAAAAGATATAGAGGAACAAGTGGATTACCATATTCACCCTGAGCAAGCATATTCTGTTCCTTAGTATTTGAATACATGAAGCCAAGGTCGAGATGCAGCTTGCTATCAAGCATGTTGGTAGTATTACGAAAAGAGAAGTTGTAACGATCAACGTCATTATTGTAGATAATACCACGAGCGTTTACAACACCGACAGAAGCATAAAGCTGATTCTTTTCGTTACCAGTAGTCAAGGTCAATGTATTAGCCTCGTTATAACCAGTCTGCATGAATTCTTTAACATTGTGATTAGAAGGAGCGCTCATCTTATTACCCCAGCTATACCACTCGCCAGCTTCGGATCCATATCTGTTTTGGAACTTAGGCAACATAAATGGAGAATAAAATGCTGAGTTATTGCTATAAGTAAGACTAGTCTTTTCGACAGCACCTTTCTTTGTAGTAATCAAAACGACCCCATTAGCAGCCGAAGAACCGTAAAGGGCAGCAGCAGCCGAACCACTCAATACAGAGATAGATTCAATATCCTCAGAGTTGATGTTGGCAATACCATCACCACTCTGACCAGCACCTGAATACTTATCAGTAAAGGCTTCGGCAGAAAGGTCGGGCATTGGAATACCATCTACTACATAAAGAGCGTTGTTATTACCAAAGATAGATTTTGTACCACGCATCACTACACGCGTACCACCACCAATACCGGCGGAACTGGCATTGATGTTGACACCAGCAACTTTACCAGCCAATGAATTCATCACATTAATATCTTTCACCTTCATGTCATCAGCATTCAGTTGCTGCACATTATAAGTTAACGCTTTAGTTTCTCTTTTAAGTCCCAAAGCAGTGACCACCACTTCATTCAACTTTTGTGTATCATCTTGCAACGTTACATCTATTTGGGTCCTGCCTTTTACAGAAAGCTCTTGTGATTGATAACCAACATAAGAAAAAACAAGCACTGAAGAAACGGATTTTACTGTAATTTTATAATTTCCATCTATATCTGTTATAGCTCCATTGGTAGTTCCTTTCTCCATAATAGTTACCCCAATTAAAGGCTCACCGCTTTTATCTTTTACAGAGCCTTTAACGGATATTCCCTTTTGTTGTTCTTTTTCTGCCTCTTTTGCAGCCAACACAATTTTATTATCTAATATTTTATATTTAACATTTACACCGGCAAAAACCTGTTCCAACAACTGAAAAATATCCTTTCCAGAAGCAGAAACCGATATCCGGCGATTGAGATTAAGATTCTTGCTGTTTATAAAAAAGCTGAATCCGGATTCACGTTCAATCTTGAGCAACACTTCTTCTATGGTACAATCGTTAACATTCAACGTAATAGAAGTCTTTTGCGCATACCCGTCAGACGCATATGCCAGTCCGGCTGAACAAATCAATAGTATAAATAGTAGTTTCATAGCCAATGATATTTTCTTTAAGGTTCGTCCAAATGACTTTAATCCTCCAAGAAATTGGATGATACAATAATTTTGCATAAATTTGTAATGAGTTTAATTAGAAAATTGGTAGTTATACTTGTCGGTAAACAAGTAGAGTCACAATTACTGATGCTCATACGGGAGGATACGGCCAATATCATCCCGTATTTTTTTTGTTTTTAAGGATCTTTGTTTTTCATGATTAAAGCGTTTTTAAAACTAAGGTTATATATTTTTAGTACTAAATGAATATCTGTATCTTCATTTTCACCTTCTCCTTATCCACTTGCCCACTATTTAAATAACGCCAACGTATGTTTGAAGAGGCTTCAATGTAATTAAGTATCTGTTCTAAACTTCGGCTCGTAAATACTCCAGAAAAAGAGTCATCATAAGATACATTCTTACTGATAACAAACTCTACATCATATCTTTCAGCAAGAATATTCAAAGCTTCTCGCAATGAATTTTGTTTAAAGATGATCTTACCATCTTTCCATACCAATTCTCTTTCCCCAGAAGTATTATAGAGTTCCGTTTTTCCATTTAAAGAATAATAGATTAGCTTCTGTCCAGGAGACATAGTGATATATTGAGGTTGTTGTGCTGTATTGTTAAACTCAAAATTCACTTTCCCTTCCACTAAAGTAGTAGTAATCTCTTCAGATTCCTTATATGCTTTTACATTGAATTTTGTACCAAGCACCTTTATAGCAGATTGGTGAGCTGTAGATACAATAAATTGTTTCTCTGGATTCTTAGTAACATCGAAGAAAGCTTCTCCATCAAGAGATACGTTACGTGTCTGAGAAGAAAACCGACTAGGAAAGGTCAATGTACTTCGTCCATTCACCCAGACATTTGTTCCATCAGCAAGGGTTATTTGCGCTCTTTGTCCGGCAGGTACATACACAGTCTGCATTACTATATCCTCTTTCTGCAAAGCATGCAACAAGAAATAACTTAATCCAAAAGCCATTATAAACACAGCAACAATTCGTAGTATCGTCCTTGCGACTGGCTTCAAAGTTAGATTGTTTTTAGGCTTACTATTAAACTCACCCATGTCCTGCCAAAGCAGTGTATCATAGCTTTTACGAAGAGCCATGAATTCTTTAAGGTTAGACACATCAGCATCAATCCATGTAGCCACCTTTTCTTTTTCATGTTGAGTGACCTTCCCAGATATATATTTGATAAGCGATTTCTGATCCATGCAATAAATAATTATAGGTAATAACAGTAGGAGTATACCCCCCTCTTCATATAAAATACCACCTACCAGAGTATTTCCCTAGTAGAAATTTCCTTTTTATTACTTTTCTTTAAAAAAAAGATAAGAATATGAGATTTTCTAGTTAGCTTATATGAGAAACAGTAAGAACGGAGCGTAGTCTTTCATATTTTCACGAAGTATCTTCACAGCCTTATTTATATGATATTCCACTCCTTTCACACTAATACCTAACTTTTCCGCTATTTCTTTATGTGATTTTTCTTCCAAGCGGGCGAGAATAAATGCAGTCCGTGTGTTTTCCGGCATATTATCCAATAATGATTTCACTTTCAAACGTAGTTCCTGAGACATTATTTCTTTCGGATCGCAAGCTTCCAATGTCGAAATACGAATCTCCAACTCACGTTGTCCCTTATCTGATAATAGTTGAATAGCATTCTCTTGTACCTGTAGATGTTTTAGATAATTGAGCGATTTGCTACGAATATAAGTAATTAACACAGCTTCAATACTTGAGATTTCCCGCTTCTTACTCAATTCCCATAGATAAATAATAGCTTCGGAAACAATATCTTCAGCCGCTTGATCGTTATGGATATACGATAAGGTGAATAGAAATGCCTTCCTATAATAAGTAGTATATATCGAATTAAAATTTAGTTCATTCATGTCTTTAGTTCAAAGCATTAAAATATACAAACACACAACCTAAGTATATCCAAAAATGCTTAACGAGTGCAAAGAAATATATTTTTTTAAGAATAAAGAACTTTTTCGGGAGAATTCTTTGAAAACAATTATTCCATACCCTAAATACCGTCAAATAAAAAAATATAAGTATAAACCTTGAATTTAGGTCAGTTTACATAGTAGGGATTGTTTATTGGAAGTCTTTTACAACTCATCTTCCCTTTTCTCGCACAGGCAATTGTGGATACAGGAATTGAAGGGAAAAACATCAATTTTATCTGATTGGTGCTTATTGCTCAACTTATGCTTCTTTTCAATCGTACAGCCATTGATTTTATCCATCGAAAGATATTTTACATATCAGCACACACACCACTATTTCTCTTATTTCGAACTTTTTTATCAAATTAATGAATTTACCTATGTTTTTTGATGCTAAACTGACCGGTGATCTATTATAACATATTGAGGATCATCGACAGATAGAAAACTTTCTTACAGCACAAACACTTAATCTATTGTTTTCTATATTCACATTCTTTGTTTTCGGTGCTGTATTACTTATTTACAGTATTCTTATTTTTTTAATGGGCAGTATTTTGTACAGTATATAGATTAGATTTTCTTTTAAAACGAGACGTGTTATACATTATAATATACTCAATCACAATGCATTAAGTAGCAATATAGTTTATCGATCCATTATTGGTATGCAAGAAATCAAGTTTCAAGGATGCGAACAGCGAAAACGTTGGGAATAAGAGGATGTATAGGCAGGACTTTTCGATGTGAATATTCAGTCGCTCTCTTTGCTGCAGAACTAAGATACTGAGAGTATTCTTATTAATGAACTAAAAAAAATTTAACAATCATTCTTACAGTAACTGCTGTTATTAATGGCAATCTAACACTTGGAATGATGTTGGGCATTCAATATATTATCGGACACTTGAATAGCCCAGTAGAGCAAATAATGAGCTTTATCTATCAATGGCAAGATGTTTCAATCAATCTTTATCTTATGAATGAAATACGTATACAGAAGAACGAAGAAAACAAGAATCGCATTATTAACATGATTACCAAAAATTATACTATTTACATTGAAAACCTATATTTTAAGTATACTGAAGACAGCCCCAATTGGGTACTTAGCAATAATAGCTTTGAAGTACCACAAGGAAAAGTAATAGCCACCGCAGGGGCAACCGGAAGTGGAAAAACAACACTTGTAAAACTATTGCTTGGATATTATACTCCTAATAAAAAAACAGACATTAATACAACTAATTTGGAGCAAATCAATCTAACTTGGTAGAGAACGATATATGATGCTGTAATACAAGAGAATATCTTTTCACTGACGCTATTGCCCGTAATATTGCTATATCGACTGATGAAGTAGATGTGGATCGGCTACGTTATGCTTCTCGTCTAGCTAGTATTCCTGATTTAGAAACTTTGCCACTGGGGCAAGTTATTCTCATTGCTCCCAATTATATAACAGAAAGAGTTATTTCTCATTATCATGAGTTTCGTATACCTTGCGGTAGGCATAAACCCATATTGACAATTAATATAAAGGATGTAAACCCCATCCAGAATTCTGAAGTTAATTTTAAACTGATTCTTCAGGAAACAAGTATTTTAAAATATTTCTGTACTTCAATAGTCAATAGTTTGAACAGAAAGACAAATGGATATTCAAAAATACTTTTTCCTGATTAAATATAAAACATCACTATTTCTTTATAATAAAAAGCCTTGAATTGAGTTGCCAGACTAGTTCATTAATAAAATAGCTATATGCAAAAATGCAATTACGCCGTAAGCAAAGCGATAAATGCCTCAATATCCTCCTGCGTGGTATCAAACGAAGTAACCAGGCGAATTTCATCAGCCTCTTCGTTCCAGAAATAGAAGAAATAAGATTGCAGTAAATAGTCGATCTGTGGGCGTGGCATCGATAAAAAGAGCTGGTTGCTCTCCACCTTCTGCGTAAATCGTACACCGGGGAGATCCTTCAACGCATCATACAAGCGATATGCCATGGTATTGGCATGTCTCGCATTCTTAAGCCAGAGCTCATCTGTCAAGTATGCTGTAAACTGACAAGAAAGATACCGCATTTTAGAAGCCAGTTGTGCCGACTGCTTACGTATAAACCGTGCTTCGGCCTTTAGAGACGGATCAAAAACAACCACACACTCACCCATCATCAAACCGTTTTTGGTTCCGCCGAAGCTGAGTATATCGATGTCACAATCGACCGTTAGCTCTTTGAGCGATAGGTGGAGTGCAGCACAGGCATTGGCTATACGGGCGCCATCCATATGAACACGCATACCATATTGATGGGCCAACGCAGTAATGGCTTTCAGCTCATCGGGGGTATAAATAGTTCCCAGCTCGGTACATTGAGAGAGGTAAATAGCTCCTGGCTGCGAATGATGATGATCGCCGAATCCATGCAAGTAAGGACGAATCAATTCGGGGGTCAGTTTACCATCGGGTGTGGCAATAGGGCGAATCTGACAACCGGTTATTCGAACCGGAGCACCACATTCGTCGGCATAGATATGCGCCGTTTCGGCACAAAAAATGGAGTTATATGAGCGGGTAATCAGCTGTAGGGCTACCACGTTGCTTCCTGTACCATTAAACACAAACAAGGGTTCGCAGTCGGGAGTAAACGCTTCTCGCAATTTAGCTGTGGCTTCTTCGGTCCATCGGTCATCGCCATAACCCAACGCATGATTCTTATTGGCTTCATTGAGGGCTTCCATCACTTGTGGATGCACGCCCGAATTATTGTCGGATGCAAAACTTCTCATAATCTTCTTTACAATTTAGTAACTGCAAAGTAAGAAAAATATTTTGAAAAAGTCTCTTTTTGTCTATGATTTCTGCTTTTTCTTTCGCAGCCAATAGTCTGCACCCAACAAGAGTGAAGCCAACCCGGCAATGTATACGTAAAAGCTCCAGGCAGGCGAAGAGGGATCGGTCACTTTCAACTGCGGAAGAGCCTGCGACCATCGGATATCTGAATAGAAAACAAAATAGCCGATCAGTAAGCCAATAATCACAACCAGCACTGCAATCATGGAGAATAGCAATATCCACTCTCTGTGCCGCTGTTGCTTCAACGCTTCGTGGCGTACCCGCTCCATCATCCGAAAAGAGAAGTTGGAGGGTAAACCTCGCAACTGCCTTCGTTCGAGTGCCTGCCTAAGTACATTATCCGGTTCTTTTTTTCTTTCCATGTTTACTTTTCATTCATTAGTACATACAACTTCTTACGCGTGCGATGCAACCGCACCTTTACATTGGCTTGCGACATATGGAGAATTTCGCCTGTCTCTTCTACCGATTTCTCTTCGTAATAGAAAAGAGTGATCAGTGCCTTCTCCTCCACCGTTAGCTGATCAATAGCCTGCGCCAGCATAGCAATTCGTTCCTCGTCATCGGTGCTACCAAATACCAACTCGGCAGCTTCGTCGGGTACATTATAAATCGTACTCTCTTCCAGATAAAGCAACTCGTGTTTCCGTTTGCGTGTGGCAGATACAGCCGTGTTGTAGGCAATACGATACAGCCAGGTCGAAAAGCGACAATCACCTTTGTAAGTATGTAGAGAACGAAAGGCTTTAAGAAAAACATCTTGTACCAGCTCTTCGGCATCTTCGGCACAACCGACCATCTGCACAATTAATGTATACAGCGGACGACTATAACGGTCGAGAAATACGGAAAAGTATTCCGTATCCCCCTCCAAAATCCGTTGGATATATTGTGTTTCATCTTTCTGCTCCATACTATTAGCGTTAGACGCAACATCGAACAAAAGGTTACAGTATAGAAGCTCATTAACAAGCAACGTACAATAGAGAATGCTATTTTTAGTTACTTTCTTATCAATGTGTAACCTTTCGAGTACTTATGCGTCAAACAGTACAAAGAACGAAAATATTCACTTAAATACCTCACGATTATGATGGATTTTATTTCTGTGCCTGTAGTAGTAGGCATTGTTTTTCTGGGAGTTTATAAACTGTTCGAACTCTTTGTGTGCAAAAGCGAGCGTCTGAAGGTTATCGATAAGCTGAATGACAGACTTTATTCGGCCGATATCACAGGAAAATTGACCCTACCAAGCTATCAGCAACCGCAATTCTCTTTCGGAGCATTGAAGGCGGGCTGCCTGATGGTCGGGATAGGACTAGGGCTACTCATTGGTTTCTTTATTTGTATCAACACCTTCCCCAATTATCAAACAAACATCAATGACTGGGCAGGTAGAGAGATTTCAAGTATCATCTACGGTTCGTGTGTACTGCTTTTCGGCGGACTGGGCTTACTCATTGCTTTTCTTATCGAACTAAGAACAAGTAAGAAAAGAGAAGTCGAATAAAAATAATAATTCCCGTAGAGAGGTGTTAAAAAGCACTCACTGCGGGAATTGCACATTAAAAAAAACAGTTATCCAATATAGACATTGACACAGAGGTAAAGATACAATTCTTCTTCACGCTGCTCAAACTCTATCTTGTTCTCCCGAGCCAACCAGCCCAATGCTGCGCCCAACTCCCTGTCCTTCAAGCCCGACTTTCTTTTCAGGCTTTGGTAGCTCCACTTGGCGTTATCATTCAACAAGTGCCATACCATTCCGGCGTGTAAGCCAATCTCTTGTTTATCCATTTTGACTACATTTTATTGGTTTAACAATATATTCAGCCTCTTTTTACCTGTATAAAAATAATAAATTAAATTGATATGATACATATAAAACCATGCCTTTTCTGCTTTTATATTACATTTTAACGCTATGGGATATAAATTACGAAATAGATTTGTATTTTGAAGTGTCTATCATCTCATTTTGAACAATTTGGAAACATTTAGGTAAAGCTCGCTGTTACTTCTTTAACTTAACTATTAATAGACAACGCGTATGGCAAAAAAGGTAGCACAGCAGCTTGTAGAGACATTGGTCGAAGCAGGCATTAAGCGCATTTATGCGGTAACAGGCGATAGCCTCAACGAAGTAAACGAGGCTGTCAGACAGAATAAAGAGATACAATGGATACATGTGCGGCACGAAGAAACAGGAGCCTATGCTGCCGGAGCAGAAGCACAACTAACCGGACAGCCCGGATGCTGTGCCGGCAGTAGCGGTCCGGGACATGTACATTTGCTAAACGGACTATACGACGCCCATCGCTCGGGAGCACCGGTTGTTGCCATTGCCTCGACTATACCGACCTGCGAGTTTGGTACGGACTATTTTCAGGAAACCAATACAATCAAGTTATTCAATGATTGCAGTTACTACAACGAACTAGCCACAACCCCCACACAGCTACCTCGTATGCTGCAAGCAGCCATTCAAACGGCTACTTCGCGCAAGGGAGTATCGGTAATAGGCCTACCCGGCGATCTGGCCAAGAAAGAGGCGGTAGGTGTGGGATCGTCGGTTCATACGTATCCGATAGATTCGTCCGTTTGTCCGGCTTTGGAGGATTTGAAGCTATTGGCCGATCTCTTGAACCGCTCCCGCCGCATCACCCTCTTCTGTGGCATCGGCTGTCGGGGGGCACATGCCGAAGTGATGGAACTGTCGAAACAGCTCAATGCACCGGTAGCTTATACCTTTAAAGGAAAAATGGAGATTCAGCACGATAACCCCAACGAAGTGGGCATGACCGGCCTGCTCGGTATGCCGTCGGGGTATTACAGCATGCACGAAGCAGACGCACTGGTGATGCTGGGAACGGATTTTCCGTACTCCGCCTTCTTACCCAAAGATATCAAAATAGTACAAATAGATATCAAGCCCGAAAGGTTGGGCAGACGCGCCAAGGTAGACATCGGTTTATGTGGCGATATAAAAACAACGATTCAGGCTTTACTAATGTTGTTGAAACCCAAAACAGACAATACCTTTTTGCGGAAACAACTCAAGCATTACGAAGAGGTAAAGCGCGATTTGGCAGACTATATACAGAACAAAGGGAAGGAGAATGAAATTCACCCCGAATACGTAATGGCCGAAATAGACAAGATGGCCGATAATGATGCTATCTTTACCGTAGATACGGGAATGACTTGTGTATGGGGTGCACGCTATCTGCATGCAACCGGAAAGCGACACATGCTGGGCTCATTCAACCATGGTTCGATGGCCAATGCCCTACCGCAATCGATTGGGGCTGCATTGGCTTGTCCCGAAAGACAGGTCATCGCTCTGTGTGGTGATGGAGGATTGTCAATGACATTGGGCGATCTACAGACGATCGTACAATACCACCTTCCCATCAAGGTCGTTGTATTCAACAACCGTTCGCTGGGCATGGTTAAACTCGAAATGGAAGTAGACGGACTGCCCGATTGGCAAACCGATATGCTGAATCCTGACTTTGCACAGGTAGCCGAAGCAATGGGCATGAAAGGAGTCACCGTGCACAATCCTGAGCATGTTAGTAGCGCACTCATGCAAGCATTCGAGCACAACGGCCCGGTAGTGGTCAATATCATGACCGATCCGAATGCACTGGCCATGCCTCCGAAAGTAGAGTTTAGCCAGATGGTGGGTTTCGCCAAATCAATGTACAAACTGGTATTAAACGGACGGTCGCAAGAGGTAGTCGACACGGTTCAGGCTAATTTAAAACACCTCAAAGAGGTACTTTAAGTTGGCGGCAGCAAACAGATAAAAAAGAAACGAGCTACCCACCGACCATACGGTCGGGAGGTAGCTCGTCGCTTATCAAGTATAGCTTAGTCGTCTGCGAATTACATCATTCCGCCCATGCCACCCATTCCGGGAGCACCCATCGGCATATCAGACTTTTCTTCTTTCTTTTCTACAATCACACATTCGGTAGTAAGGAACATACCTGCAATCGAAGCAGCATTCTCCAAAGCTACACGGGTTACCTTAGCAGGATCGACCACACCGGCGGCAAACATATTTTCGTATACATCTGTACGGGCATTGTAACCGAAGTCGGCTTTGCCTTCGCGTACTTTCTGAACCACAACTGCACCTTCTTTGCCGGCATTGGCTACAATCTGACGAAGAGGTTCTTCAATGGCACGTCTGATGATAGCAGCACCGGTTGTTTCGTCTTCGTTGTCGCCTTTGAAGCCTTCCAAAGAATCGATAGCGCGGATATAGGCTACTCCACCACCTGCTACGATACCTTCTTCGATAGCTGCACGAGTGGCACGAAGTGCATCGTCTACACGGTCTTTCTTCTCTTTCATCTCTACTTCCGAAGCAGCACCTACATAAAGTACAGCTACACCACCCGAAAGTTTAGCCAAACGTTCCTGCAATTTCTCACGGTCATAGTCAGACTTAGTTGAAAGGATCTGAGCCTTGATTTGCTCGCAACGTTCCTTGATGCTTTCTTTCGCACCGGCACCGTTTACGATGGTTGTATTGTCTTTTGATACGGTAATCTTATCGGCAGTACCCAACATTTCGAGTGTAGCTTGCTCCAATGACAAACCTTTCTCTTCGCTGATTACCAAACCGCCTGTCAGGATAGCGATATCTTCGAGCATCTCTTTGCGACGATCGCCAAAGCCCGGAGCCTTTACAGCACAGATCTTCAACTGAGAACGCAGACGGTTTACAACCAACGTAGTCAACGCTTCGCTGTCTACATCTTCGGCAATGACCAACAATGGACGACCCGATTGTACGGCAGGTTCAAGGATAGGCAAGAAATCTTTCAGGTTCGAAATCTTCTTGTCGTAGATCAGAATGTAAGGTTTCTCCATCTCACACTCCATTTTCTCTGTATTGGTTACAAAGTAAGCCGACAGATAACCGCGGTCGAACTGCATACCTTCTACCACACCGATCGTTGTGTCGGTACCTTTGGCCTCTTCGATGGTGATAACACCGTCTTTAGATACTTTGCGCATAGCGTCGGCAATCAATTTACCGATTACAGGGTCGTTGTTGGCCGATACGGTAGCTACTTGCTCAATCTTATCGTAGTTATCGCCTACTTTTTCCGATTGTGCTTTAATCGAAGCAACCACCTTGCTTACTGCCTTGTCGATACCGCGCTTGATATCTACCGGGCTTGCACCTGCGGTTACATTCTTCAATCCTTCGCCAATGATCGATTGTGCCAATACGGTTGCGGTAGTAGTACCATCACCTGCATCGTCGCCAGTTTTAGAGGCTACCTCTTTCACCAGTTGTGCACCGGTATTTTGGTAAGCGTCGGACAATTCAATTTCTTTAGCTACCGTTACACCGTCTTTGGTGATGTGAGGAGCACCGAATTTCTTTTCGAGAATAACGTTGCGACCCTTCGGTCCGAGAGTTACTTTTACTGCATTGGCCAAAGCATCTACTCCTTTTTTCAATTGATCGCGTGCTTCAATATTGAATAATATTTCTTTTGACATAACTTTATACTTTTATGATTTAACGATATTATGATTCAAATTAACCCAAGATAGCGAGTACATCACTTTGACGCATCACCAAATATTTGGCACCTTCTACTTCGAGTTCGGTACCTGCATACTTACCGTAAAGCACGGTGTCGCCTACTTTAAGTACCATCTCTTCGTCTTTGGTACCGTGACCAACTGCCACAACTTCACCTTTCAAAGGTTTCTCTTTCGCTGTATCGGGAATAATGATACCGCCAATTGTTTTTTCTTCTGCCGGTGCAGGGAGTATCAGCACTCTGTCTGCTAATGGTTTAATGTTCATAGTTCTTTTTATTTTTAATTTGTTTATTGTAATAGTATATTCGTCCTCAAGGACGAGAAACAGATTGCGAAAAGCGTGCCAAACACCGAATGGCAAATATTGGCAGAAAATCGGCTGACAAAAAGTCATATCCCTTCAAAACTTTTTGAGACGATGGGTTGTTGCTAAAATAAAACAGAGGTTATATGGTAAGGATTCAATTAAAAAGAGTGTATCAAGCTCCTGAGGCGAGTGATGGGTTCCGGGTATTCGTTGATCGTTTGTGGCCGCGCGGGATGCGCAAAGCAGCCTTCTCGTACGATTTATGGGCGAAGGAAATTACGCCCTCTTCTTCATTGAGGCAATGGTTTCATGAAGACCCCGACAATCATTGGGATTTATTTAGTGTACTTTATAAAAAGGAGCTGAATAACTCGCCGGCCGTAAGCCAGTTCTTAACCACAATCAAGTCCTATCCGGTCGTTACGCTTTTATATGCCTCTAAAAGTCCGGATCATAATCATGCTCTGCTATTGAAAGAGTTTCTGGACGAAAAATGCAATGCATAACCGACTTCTTGCATGTTCGGGCAATGCAAGTCATTTCCAGATTTCTGTGATGCTGTGCATCTGCTGATGAAACCTCTTGGTCGAATAAGACAATGAAAGGCCTACATAGAACAGAAAGATCACACCGATGATAATCATAATCATGCTGATGCGGGTATAATGGTTTCGCTGTTTTAACTCTATTTCGTTCATACGACTATTCTTCATTTAATTATTATACGCTAAAATACATCGCAAAGATAAAGGCAGAGACGTTGCAAAGCGCTTACAGCCAAATGACATTCCATTTACGTTTTAACATTGCGGTATCATGCTATTATAACCACATACAGGCTCAAATGGTTCGCTGCAATTTGAACAGAATATGCAATCTGTTTCCCAAGAATTGGGTAATAAAAAAATAGTTCACTATCTTTGCGCCCCCTAACTATCCAAAAAGACAATATGGCATTCACTAACAACGTAATGATTGTCCGCCACAAGCTACTGGCGGACTTGGTAAGACTCTGGAAAAACGAACAACTGGTAGAACAAATTGACCGACTCCCTATCGAACTGAGTCCGCGCAAATCGAAACCATTGGGACGCTGCTGCGTGCACAAAGAACGTGCAGTATGGAAATATAAATCTCTCCCGCTTTTGGGAATGGATATGAAAGACGAACAGGACGAACTTACCCCTCTTTCCGAGTATGCTCGCCAGGCAATGGAACGTACGGAGGTTACAAAAGACAATATACTCTGTGTCATTGACGAGGCTTGTTCTTCGTGTGTGCAGATTAATTATGAGGTAACAAGTCTTTGCCGCGGATGCGTGGCACGCAGCTGCTATATGAACTGCCCCAAAGATGCCATCCGTTTCAAGAAAGACGGCAAGGCCAGCATCGATCACGACACCTGCATCAGTTGCGGCATCTGTCACCGCAGTTGTCCGTATCACGCTATTATCTATATGCCTATTCCTTGCGAAGAAGCTTGCCCGGTCAAAGCCATCAGCAAAGACGAAAACGGCGTGGAGTATATCGACGAAAGTCGCTGTATTTATTGCGGCAAATGTATCAACGCTTGTCCGTTTGGTGCTATCTTCGAAGTATCGCAAACATTTGATGTGTTGCAGCGTATTCGTCGTGGCGACAAAGTGGTGGCTATCATCGCCCCTTCCATTCTGGGACAGTTTAAAACGACGATCGAAAACGTATACGGAGCGTTCAAAGAGATCGGATTCACCGATGTTATTGAGGTGGCACAAGGAGCCATGGATACGGTAAGCAACGAAGCAGCCGAGTTGATCGAAAAGCTCGAAGAGGGACAATCCTTTATGACAACCTCGTGCTGTCCTTCGTATATTGAACTGGTAGAAAAGCATATACCCGACATGAAGGAGTATGTATCGTCGACCGGATCGCCCATGTATTATGCCGCCCGCATAGCCAAAGCAAAACATCCAGACGCTACCATTGTGTTCGTAGGTCCTTGTGTGGCGAAACGCAAAGAGGTGCGTCGCGACGATTGTGTCGACTTCATCTTAACCTTCGAAGAGGTAGGTTCGATTGTTGACGGGCTCGGTATTGAGATTGAGCACACCGAACCTTTCTCGGTTCTGTATACTTCGGTACGCGAGGCACACGGATTTGCACAGGCAGGTGGTGTGGCAGGAGCAGTGAAAGCTTACTTGAAAGAAGAGGCCGATAAGATGAACATTCTGCAAGTATCGGACATTAATAAGAAGAATATAGCGGTGCTGCGCGCCTGTGCCAAGACAGGAAAAGCAGCGGGAAACTTCATCGAAGTAATGGCTTGCGAGGGCGGATGCATCACCGGACCGAGCACCCACAACGATATTGTTTCCGGTCGCAGACAATTGGCACAAGAGCTGATAAAGCGAAAGGATACGTATGAAAACCGTAGTTGATCGGTTAAGAACAGAGCGCACGTTGCCCGTCGAGGAGCTTCGTGCGCTGCTTACTCACTGCGATGCCGAAACGTTGGAGTACATCAACCGGCAGGCACGTGAGGTAGCACAAGCGCATTTCGGAAACAATGTCTACATTCGCGGACTGATCGAAGTGAGCAATTGTTGCCGCAACGACTGCTATTATTGCGGCATCCGCAAATCAAACCGAAACGTGGCACGCTACCGGCTATCCAAAGAGAGCATTCTGGGTTGTTGCGAGGAGGGATATCAATTAGGGTTCCGAACCTTTGTCATGCAAGGAGGCGAAGATGCCGCTTTCTCGGACGAGCGACTGCTGGAGATAGTCGAGGCCATCAGAAGCCGTTATCCCGATTGTGCCATCACCCTATCGCTGGGCGAGAAATCGCGCCAAACCTACGAACGTCTTTTCCGAGCGGGAGCCAATCGGTACCTGTTGCGTCACGAAACCTATAACGCCGCCCACTACGAACAACTGCATCCGGGCAAGATGTCGTGGGAGAACAGAATTCAATGCCTCAGAACGCTCAAAGAGATCGGCTTCCAAACCGGAACCGGCATCATGGTAGGCAGCCCCGGACAAACCATCGAACACCTGATAGCCGATGTACAATTCATCGAAGAGCTGCAACCGCAAATGATCGGTATTGGCCCGTTCCTACCGCATCACGACACACCGTTTGCCACCATGCCTGCCGGCAATATGGAGCGAACCTTGCTGCTGCTCTCTATCTTCAGACTGATGCACCCAACGGCACTCATACCCTCGACTACCGCACTGGCCACACTGGCACCCGGCGGACGAGAACGAGGCATCTTGGCAGGAGCCAACGTGGTAATGCCCAACTTATCGCCTCGCGAAGAGCGAAAGAAATACGAATTATACAACAACAAAGCCTCGCTCGGTGCCGAAGCAGCCGAAGGTTTGCAATTGCTCGACAAGCAACTGGCAGCCATCGGATACCGGATATCGAAAGACAGAGGAGACTTTAACCCTTAACGATTATGTATCAACCTAATTCGCCTCATGCAACCGACTTCATTGATCACCAGGAGATACTGGACACGCTGGAGTATGCAAACAATCATAAAAGCAACCGCGCCCTCATCGAGCAACTCATCGAGAAGGCGGCCGAGTGCAAGGGACTGACACACCGCGAAGCAGCCTTGCTTCTCGAATGCGATCAGCCCGATCTGGTCGAAAAAATCTTTCGACTGGCCAAAGAAATTAAACAGAAGTTCTACGGCAACCGTATCGTGATGTTTGCCCCGCTTTACCTGTCGAACTATTGTGTGAACGGGTGCACCTACTGCCCCTATCACCTCAAGAACAAAACCATCCGGCGCAAAAAGCTGACGCAGGAGGAGATCCGGAACGAAGTCATCGCCCTGCAAGACATGGGGCACAAGCGTCTGGCACTCGAGGCAGGCGAAGATCCACTACGCAATCCGTTGGATTACATCCTCGAATCGATCCGCACCATCTACAGCATCAAGCACAAGAACGGAGCCATCCGACGGGTCAACGTAAACATTGCCGCCACCACCGTCGAAAACTATCGTCGCCTCAAAGAGGCCGGCATCGGCACCTACATCTTGTTTCAAGAAACGTATCACAAAGAGAACTACGAAGCGTTGCACCCCACCGGCCCCAAAAGCAATTACACCTACCATACCGAGGCCATGGACCGCGCCATGGAGGCGGGCATTGACGATGTAGGCATCGGTGTGCTCTTCGGCCTCAACACGTACCGATACGATTTTGCCGGACTGTTGATGCATGCCGAACACCTCGAAGCCCGCTTCGGTGTAGGCCCGCATACGATCAGCGTGCCGCGCATCTGCTCGGCCGATGATATTGACGCAGGAGAATTTCCCGATGCAATTTCGGACGATATCTTCCGTCGTATCGTAGCCGTGATACGCATCACGGTACCCTATACGGGGATGATTATCTCTACCCGCGAATCGCAGGAGTCGCGCGAAAAGGTATTGGATATCGGCATCTCACAAATAAGTGGTGGTTCGCGCACCAGCGTAGGCGGCTATGCCGAGGCGGAGACGAAGGAGGAGAATACCTCGCAGTTCGACGTCAGTGACCGCCGCACACTCGACGAAATAGTAGCCTGGCTGCTCGACAAGGGATACGTTCCGAGCTTCTGTACCGCCTGCTACCGCGAAGGACGCACGGGCGACCGCTTCATGGCACTGGTCAAAAGCGGAAAAATAGCCAACTGCTGCGGCCCCAACGCCCTCATGACCTTGAAGGAGTATCTTCAGGATTATGCTTCCGCCGACACCCGGCAGAAGGGAGAGAAGCTCATCGAACAAGAGGTTCCACACATTCCGAGTGCAAAGATCAGAGAGATAGCCATTCGGAATTTAAAGGAGATAGCCGATGGCAAACGAGACTTCCGTTTCTGAGCAAGAGACTCTGAAAACAGCGTTTGCAAGCCCATCCGGAAAAAAAGACACAAGAACGCTGCATTCTTGGCTCAAAATAAAAAAAAAGACACAAGAATGCTGCATTTTTGGCTCAAAAAAATAAAAAGAAGCAAGAACGCTGCATTCTTGCTTCAAAATAAAAAAAAGACACAAGAATGCTGCATTCTTGGCTCAAAAAAATAAAAAGAGATGATAGACAACACTCCAGCTTCCAACCGCCTGCACATTGCCCTATTGGGGCGACGCAACAGTGGCAAATCTTCGCTGATCAATGCACTGACCGGACAAGATACTGCGCTGGTATCCGACACACCGGGCACCACCACCGATCCGGTTCAGAAAGCGATGGAGATACACGGCATCGGTCCGTGTCTGTTCATCGATACACCGGGCTTCGATGATGAAGGTGCTCTGGGCTCCATGCGCATCGAACGCACCTTGAAGGCAACCGAGAAAACCGATATGGCCCTGCTGCTCTGCCAGCCCGATATGGAGGAAGAATTGCCGTGGATAGCGCTCCTCGAAGAGAAGAACATCCCCGTGGTGCTGATACTCAACAAAACAGATTTGCTTGATGACGCGCAGGCTGCCGCCAAGCGGATCGAAGAGGTATCGAGCAAACGTCCACTCCTGGTCAGTGCACGCCACCGAGAGGGAATCGAAGAGATCCGCCAAGCGATTATCGAAAAGCTACCGTCGGATTTTGGCGAACAAACCATCTTGGGCGATTTGGTTAGCGAAGGAGACCTCGTGTTATTGGTCATGCCACAAGATCTACAAGCACCCAAAGGACGGCTCATCCTTCCGCAGGTACAAACCCTGCGCGAACTACTCGACAGGCGATGCCTTGCCATGAGCTGTACCACCGATCAGTTGCCCGCCACACTGCAAGCCCTTTCGCGCGCACCGAAGCTGATTATTACCGATTCGCAGGTATTTAAAACCGTTTATGAGCAGAAGCCCAAGGAGAGCCTGCTCACCTCGTTCTCCGTTCTTTTTGCGGCCTATAAGGGCGATATTCATTATTATACGGCAAGCGCATCGGTTATTGCACGACTCACTCCCGCATCGCGTGTGCTCATAGCCGAGGCCTGTACGCACGCTCCCCTTTCCGAAGATATCGGAAGAGTCAAGCTGCCCCGCTTGCTGCGCCAGCGAGTAGGCGAAGCGTTGCAGGTCGACTTGATGGCAGGTGCCGATTTTCCCAAAGACTTGACACCGTACGATCTGGTTATTCAATGCGGTGCCTGTATGTTCAATCGCAAACATGTACTGACCCGCATCGAACAAGCCCGCAAGCAAGGCGTAGCCATGACCAATTACGGCATAGCCATTGCTTACCTGAGCGGTATTCTCGACAAAATAAGCATTACATCAACTTAATTTTATAATAACACACATGACCCCAAAACTAATCACCCTGAGCCTGTCGCTGCTCCTATCAGCAGGAGCTTCCTTGCAGGCACAAGAGAAATTCACACAGTTCAACGTCAGCCGCGCCATGACGGTACGCACACCGATTATGAACGACAGTATCAACCCCAAAGGCGAGAAGCATACGGCCAAGCTCCTATTGCAAGCTCCGGCCATACGAACCGGAGGGCAAACAACAAACACCGTGCTACAGAGCGATACGGCAGGCTACATCCATTTCGCCAAAGCCGATAAGGACAACTCGCTCTACCGCGTAGAGACACAGCTCCGTGCCGAGCAGTTCGCAAAAGGAAAGCTGAAAGTAAGCTCTCCCGCTCGCTTTGAAATCTTTATCAACGGTGAATCAAAAGCAGTTAAAGAGGCAGCCGAAGACAGCCTCTCGAAGGCAGGCTACAAAGAGATTGAACTTCGGCTAGAGCCGGAGATGGATTACGAAATCATGATCAAACTCCTTTCGACCGCCGCCGACAAGGCAGCACCTGCACTGAAATGCGAATGGACAAAGAATGATGCATTCAAAAACGTATCCTGCCACATGCTTCCCAACCAGAAGAAGCGATTCGCTTTGAGCAATACGGTCTATGGCAACCGTACAGTGGCAGTCTCTATTTCGCCCGATGGCAAATACCTGCTCACCCGCTTCTGGAACAATTATGCCGCCAACCGCTCGCGCACCTACAACGAGCTAACCGATCTCAAAACCGGCAAAGTGATTCTCTCGAACCTCAGAGAGGGTATGACGTGGATGCCTCGAAGCAGCAAACTGTACTATACGGTACAGGCCGAGAGCGGAAACGATGTCATGGCACTCAACCCTGCTACCCTGCAAGAAGAGGTGTTGCTCCGGGGAGTTCCCGAGGAGAGCTTCACATGGTCGCCCAACGAAGACTACCTCATCTACTACCCCAAAGAAGAAGGTGCCAAAGAGGACGGTCCGCTCAAACGCATCATTAACCCGGCCGACCGCATACCCAATACACGCGGGCGCAGCTTTCTGGCTCGCTATAACGTAGCCAACGGCATCTCCGAACGGCTCACCTTCGGTAATCACAGCACCTATCTGCAAGACATCTCGCCCGATGGCAAGCGCCTGCTTTACAGCAGCTCGAAACCGAACTATACGCAACGCCCCTTCTCACTGGGATCGCTGTATCAGGTTAACCTCGAAACACTGGCAGTCGATACGCTCTTTTTTGAAGAACGTTTTCTGGGTAGTGCCAGTTACTCGCCCGACGGCAAACAGTTATTGCTAACCTCTAGCCCCGAAGCCTTCGGCGGTATTGGCAAGAATTGCGGAGATCATCCCATTGCCAACGACTTCGACTCGCAGGCCTTTATCATGGATCTGGCTACACGCCACATTCAGCCCATCACGAAGGACTTCAACCCATCGGTCAATTTCCTGCAATGGAACCGGGGCGACGGCTGCATCTACTTCAGTACGACCGACAAGGATTGCCGCAACATCTACCGCTACTCGCCTCAACGCAAAGCATTCGACAAGCTGAACCTGCTGACCGACGTAACCAGTGCCTTTGCACTTTCAAGAAACAACCCTTCGCTGGCAGCCTATATCGGCCAAACGAACGATAACAGCGGTGTAGCTTACCTATACGATATGAAAAAGGGCAATTCGCGCCTACTTGCCGACCCAATGAAACCAACCTTGGACGCCATTGAACTGGGCAAGATGGATTCGTGGAGTTTTACAGCCTCGGACGGAACAGAGATTGACGGCATGATTTGCCTGCCACCGGCCTTCGATCCCAATAAAAAATATCCGCTGATTGTGTACTATTACGGAGGAACCACACCAACCGAGCGCGGTATCGGCTCGCCCTACTGTGCACAACTGTTCTCCTCGCGCGATTATGTGGTTTATGTGATTCAGCCCAGCGGAACGATTGGTTACGGACAGGAGTTTTCGGCACGCCACGTCAATGCCTGGGGCAAACGAACGGCCGATGATATCATCGAAGGTACGAAAGCCTTCTGCGAAGCACATCCGTTTGTAAACGATAAAAAGATCGGTTGCGTAGGTGCCTCTTACGGGGGATTCATGACGCAATACCTACAAACACAAACCGATCTCTTCGCTGCTGCCGTATCGCATGCAGGCATCAGCAACGTAACCAGCTACTGGGGCGAAGGGTATTGGGGAGTAGGCTACAACGGAATCGCCGCTGCCGAGAGCTATCCGTGGAACAATGCGGAGCTGTTTACTCAACAAGGCTCGCTCTTCAATGCGGATAAAATCAACACCCCCCTCTTGCTGCTACACGGAACGGTAGATACCAATGTGCCTATCGGCGAAAGTATTCAGCTGTTTAATGCCTTGAAGGTATTGGGCAAACCTGTCGAATTTATCACCGTAGAAGGAGAAAACCATTTCGTAGCCGACTACTCTAAACGCGTGCTGTGGCAAAACTCAATCATGGCATGGTTTGCCCGCTGGTTGCAGGATAGTCCCGAATGGTGGAACGATATATACCCCGAACGCCATTTATAAACCAAACAAAGAAGTGTACTAAAACGAAGCGACCTGCTATTTTCTTTCAGTAAGAGAAAGAAAATAGCAGGTCGCTTTGGTATATAAAAGGATTGAAGAGGTTGTATACCGTCGATAAGTAATCCTTCGTTAGCAGGGAAAGCTTTTATAGAATCTCTGCAATCAATTCGTCGGTCGAAACAAGACGCTGCTCGCCTGTTTCCATATTTTTCAGCATGGCTTTGCCTTCTTTCATTTCGTTTTCGCCGATGATCGCTACAAACAGAATATTCTTTGCGTTGGCATAGCTCATTTGCTTTTTCATCTTAGCTGCATCGGGGAATAATTCGGCACGTATGCCCGCTGCACGTACCTTTGCCAACATATTCATGGCATATGCGGCTTCCTGTTCGCCAAAATTGATAAAGAGCAGTTGGGTTCCGTTCACAGCTTCCTTCGGATAGAGTTCGAGCTGATTGAGCACATCAAAAATACGATCTGCACCAAACGAGATACCTACACCCGACACTCCCGACATGCCAAACACACCGGTCAGGTTATCGTATCGTCCCCCACCGGTGATGCTGCCGATCTGTACATCAAGTGCCTTTACCTCGAAGATGGCACCGGTATAATAGTTCAAGCCTCGAGCCAAGGTCAAGTCGAGTTCAATCTCGTTCTTTAGTCCCATGCCGGCAAGGCTGGTCAAGATAAACTCGCTCTCCTCTACCCCCTTGATGCCTATTTCGCTTCCGGCCAGTACCTCTTTCAGCGTAGCCAGCTTCTCGATATTTGTTCCGCTCAGCAGAATGATGGGTTGCAGCTTGGCAATAGCCTCCTCACTGATTCCCTTCTCGGCCAGCTCTTTGTTTACGTTCTCCAGGCCGATCTTATCGAGCTTGTCGATCGCAACGGTGATATCGACAATCTTGTCAGCCTCACCAATAATCTCGGCAATACCGCTCAATATCTTGCGGTTATTGATTTTAATACATACGCGAATATTGAAACGAGTAAATACGGTGTCGATAATCTGCATCAACTCTACCTCGTTGAGCAACGAGTCGCTGCCTACCACATCGGCATCGCATTGATAAAACTCACGGTAGCGTCCCTTCTGAGGGCGATCGGCACGCCATACGGGCTGAATCTGGTAGCGTTTGAAGGGGAACGTAATTTCATCACGATGCATCACCACATAGCGGGCAAATGGCACCGTGAGATCATAGCGCAGCCCTTTTTCGCAGAACTTGCTTGCCATTTTGGCAGCATTGCGGCTCAACAACTCTTCGTCTGTAATACCCGAGAAGTAATCGCCCGAGTTTTGAATCTTAAACAACAACTTATCACCCTCATCTCCATATTTGCCCATCAGGGTAGAGAGCATCTCCATCGAAGGGGTCTCTATCTGCTCGAAACCATATAGATGGTAAACGTCACGAATGGTATTGAATATATAGTTACGTTTCGCCATTTCAACGGGCGAAAAATCACGGGTTCCTTTGGGAATACTGGGTTTTGCTGCCATAGTTCTAATTATTTTTTTATTCGATTTGCAAAGTTAGGGTAAATAATTGATTCCGAAAACAGAATGCAGTACTTTTATAGGCGAACGCTATCAAAAGGAAAACAGCATGCAAGTTGTTGAGATAAATATCAAACAATAAAAAAGCTCCCGCCGACGGAACTACAGAACCGAAGGCGGGAGCCATTATCGTGCGTCATTGAAAACCCATTGAGCTTTCAACTCATAACGTTCATATTAATCTCTGCGACCCATGAAGATCATGATGTAATAAATCAACGTAGCCAATGAGCTGAGTGCAGCCACTACATACGTATAAGCTGCCGAGCGAAGTGCATCTTCGGCCTGTGCATGATTGTATGAATTCGTAATACCCGAACCGCTCAACCACACCAAAGCGCGCTTGCTTGCATCAATCTCTACCGGAAGGGTGATGAAGCTGAACAAGGTAGTCAAGGCAAACAGGATAATACCTGCCAGCAATAGCTGTGGGAACGAATGGAGCAATAAGATACCACCTAGTAGCAACCAGGTCATCCATTGCGAAGCAAAACTCACCACAGGTACCAACTTACTACGCATTGTCAATGGAGCATAGGCACGTGCATGTTGCACGGCGTGTCCGCATTCATGAGCCGCTACAGCAGCAGCCATAATACTATTACTTTCGTATACCCCTTCACTCAGGTTTACGGTTTTGGTGGCAGGATTATAATGGTCGGTCAATGTACCGGGTGTATGTGTAACCTTTACATCATTGATTCCATTGTCGTGTAACATTTTCATAGCTACATCGCGTCCCGTCATTCCGTTTCCTGTGGGAATCTTCGAGTATTTCTTAAACTTGCGCTGTAAATTTGCTTGCACCAACCAGCTGGCTACTGCAATACCAATAAACAATATCCAATAAGACATCATATTCTTTTTCGTTTTTAATGATTACTATAATTGATCATACAAATTGTTTGCCAAAAATAAGCGAAAAGCAGAGACATCTCCCTATAAATGTCTTGCATTTAGGAAGAATTAGCTAAAATCAGCCAAGAGTCAGCTCTACAACACAATCGATATTGGTAGGCACTGCCTTTAGCTCCAATAGTATTCCGTCTTTACTGCGGGTAAAACGCAACGGCGACTTGTCTTTGAAAAGCGTTGCTTTCTTTACTTTCCGTTCGGTAAGCGGCAAAAAGAGTGCTTTATCTTGCAGGTTAAGAATGTGCACATAGAGTGTATCACCCTTTTGCGTAGTCACTCCCCAATCGTGCGGAGGAATCATACCTCCACGCGTGCCTTGTATGGTTTCTCCGTAATCTGCCATCCATGCTCCCAGCTCCCGAAGTCGTTGCACGGCTACCTCGGGCAGTTCGCCATCCGGCTGGGGGCCGATATTCATCAGTAGATTGGCATTCTTCCCGGCAGCTTTCACCAGATAATGTATTAACGTTTGGACGGATTTATAATTAGCATCGGTTATTTTGTAGCCCCACATACCGTTCATGGTTTCGCAGGTTTCAAGTGGCAATGGACTGACATCTTGTCCAGACAGTCCCGAAGCATTTTCGCCGGGCAAATCGCGCTCAAAGATTTGAATATCTTCGCCTTCGAAAGGTGTACGATGATGATTATTCCCAATCAGACAAGCAGGTTGTAAACGGTGTATCAGTTCGTATTGTGCGGGAAGTTGCCAATTGAAATCGGGATTCTGATCCCACCAACCATCAAACCAGATAGCACCTACCGCACCATATTTGGTCAATAACTCCGTGAGCTGGTTATTCATAAACTGATAATAGCTTGGCCAGTTGCCTTTTGGATCGGGGCGACCTGTGCCACGACCTGTTCGTCCCCAAGGATAATCTTCGCGCCCCCAATCTAGATGTGAGTAGTAGAAGTGAAGCTTAATGCCTTGTTTAGCACATTCATCTGCCAACTCTTTGACAATGTCGCGTTTGAAAGGTGTAGCTTTGATTATGTTATAGTCAGAGTAACGGGTATCGAACATCGAAAAACCCTCGTGATGGCGAGTCGTAAAGCAAATGTATTTGGCACCCGAAGCCTTGATAGCAGCCACCCATTTGGCAGCATCGAACTTAGAAGGATAGAATCCACCAGCCAATTTGGCATATTCCTTATAATTCAGGTTGTTGTTGGTCATCGTCCACTCGCCTGTAGCTAGCATACTGTACAGCCCCCAATGAAGGAAAATACCCAGTTTGCTGTCTTGAAACTCACTTCGAGCTTTCAGGTTAGCCTCGGAAGGCTGATAATGGGGTTGAGCCAACGAGGTCGTTGCAAAGCAAAGGAGCAACCCCAAAAGAATACCTTGCTTTTTCATACATACGGTTTTCATCTTATTTCGATTTTAAAAAGACAAAGAGAGAAAGTGCCCACACATAAATGCTCAGACAACTTCCTCTCTTTGAGTAAAACACTAACGGTTCGTTATTCTTCCATGTATCTTTCGATCGTTTGATCTCTATCCGGACCTACAGAAACAATCTTAATAGCTACGCCCAATTGTTCTTCGAGGAAGTCGAGATACGCATTGAACTCTTCGGGGAATTCGTCTTCGCTCTGCATCTTCGTCATATCTGTTTCCCAACCGGGGAGCTCTACATATACGGGCTCAACGGCTTCGGTAATATCATAAGGGAAGTAATCAATCTCGTCGCCATTGATTTTATAAGCCACACAGGCTTTAATGGTGTTGAATGAATCGAGCACATCACTCTTCATCATAATCAGTTTGGTTACACCATTGATCATGATCGAATATCTCAGGGCTACCAGATCAATCCATCCGCAACGGCGTCTGCGACCGGTTACCGAGCCAAACTCATGTCCCAACGTACAGATTTGATCACCTGTTTCGTCGAACAGTTCGGTTGGGAACGGACCTGAACCCACACGGGTACAGTACGCTTTGAAAATACCATATACATCGCCGATTTTATTGGGTGCTACGCCCAAACCGGTGCATGCACCTGCACATACGGTATTGGAAGAAGTAACGAAAGGATACGATCCGAAGTCAATATCGAGCATGGTTCCTTGTGCACCTTCGCAAAGCACAGATTTACCGGAAGTCAACAGGTTGTTTATTTCGTGCTCGCTATCTACCAGCTGAAATTGTTTCAGATATTCAATTCCTTCCATCCACTCTTTCTCGAGTGCGGTAAGGTCGTATTGGTAATTCATGCTCTTCAGAATTTGCTCATGACGTGCTTTCGCAGCAGCATATTTCTGATCGAGGTTCTCCAGAATATCTCCTACACGCACACCATTTCGGCTTACTTTATCCGTATAGGTAGGACCGATACCCTTACCGGTAGTACCCACTTTGGCATCTCCTTTGGCTGCTTCGTAAGCAGCATCGAGTACGCGGTGAGTCGGCAGAATAAGATGAGCTTTCTTTGAGATGTGCAATCTTTCTTTCAGTGCATGTCCCGATGCTTCCAATGCTTCGGCCTCGGCCTTAAATAAAGCGGGATCAAGTACAACACCATTTCCTATGATATTGACCTTATCACCCTGAAAAATTCCCGAAGGAATGGAACGAAGTATATACTTCTGTCCTTCAAACTCCAGCGTATGACCCGCATTGGGACCACCCTGAAAACGTGCTACCACATCGTATCTTGGAGTTAATACATCGACTACTTTTCCTTTTCCTTCGTCGCCCCATTGTAATCCTAAAAGAACATCTACTTTCATTTTTCTTTTTTATTGTTGTTACTTATTTTTTTCCGTTTATTGGCCCGGTCGCACTTGCTACAGATTCCATAAATATATAAAGAGTAGTGTGATAGCTGAAACTTGCTCAGCCGGGTGCTTCCGATGGCATTTTGTAATGCTTCATTCTGAAACTCAGTGACCGATCCACACTGTGTGCAGATTTGGTGATGATGGGTTTCGCGGTTATATGATTTCTCGTACTGGGAAGAGTTGCCAAACTGATGCTTGATGACCAGCCGGGAATGAATGAGCAGAATGATGGTGTTGTAAAGAGTAGCGCGGCTTACGCGGAAGTTCTCCTGGTTCATCATTTGCGAATAAAGCATGTCTATATCGAAGTGCCCATCTATGGAGTATATGGTGTCGAGTATCGCATAACGTTCGGGTGTCTTTCGATGCCCGTTCGCGTTGAGATATTCAGTGAATATCTGTCTTACCGTATCTTTCACGTTCTGAATTTCCATAATCGGCACAAAATTAGCGCCAACAAAGTTAATAGTTTTTTGCGGAAAGCAAATGATAAAAAGAAGTTTTTTACTCGATTGATTCGTCTTTGACCATATTATACAAAATCTGCTCGGCCTCAACAGTCGAATCGGCCAGCCCTTCTACCAAGCGGCAAACACGAAAGGCATGACTCGTATCATGCTGCATATATCGACGTAAGGCCAACAGTGCAGCATTGCGTACGTGGTAGCTACCCGATAGTGCAGCACATATTGCTTGATCCAGAAACTCATCAGTCGGGCGATCTTCCATCTCTCCTTTTTTCATCAGTAAACGGGCAATGGTCAGAAATCCACATACCTGGGTGTATTCTTCTTCGGCAGCAATCCAGTGAAACGATTTCGCCGGTGCATAAGGAAGATGTTGAAAAAGATTCATACAGGTGAGTTCGGCTATTTCCATATTGGGCATGTTTTCTACCCAGATATCGGCAATCTCGGGATAGAAAGTATCGATGGGTTGCAGTAGTCCTGCCAGAATCTTACACTCGCGAATATTCTCCTTCCATAAGGTTTGGGCTAATTCATGATTCTTCTCGTACATGCCGGCAATCACTTTGATACGGGGAAGTTCTACACCAAAGTTGAGTTTATAGTTCAACCCTTTTTCGCGCATGCTGTGAGACACAACTCCGTTCATTGATAAACGGAGTTGTGTCTTTATATCTTTCAGTTGTTCTTTGATATCCATACTGATTAGTTGTTTTGGGTAGGAAGCGAAGAGTAATCTTTACTATAACGCAACATCTGCTCTGCGTATCCCTCGTCGTAGGTCACTTTGATATCGGTAATCGTTCCATTGGCATCGGTAATTGCCTCGTAGGTCGGATTTACAAATCCTTTGTAGGGTGCCAAATTTAATTTCTTATAGCGCTCAAGAATCTCGGCATGCAAGGTAGGATCAACTTTCACTGCATAGTTTTCGACCAACGCACGAGCACTCTCGAAATCTCCGGTCGACTTTATGCGTTGAATCTCGGCAAGAAGTTCTCCAAAGAGGTGACGCAGTTTCTCGTAATCGTTGACTACGACATAGGTTTTACCATCTTTCTGTTTCAGTTCCACAATCTTATCGGCAGCCCCTTTTTCAAATACCCACCGGGCAATGAGTTGGCGATTACGCATATGCGCTTCCTCTACGTTGTTGCCCGGTTCGATACGCACCAACTGAGTCATCAATCCGTTCATTAAGAAAGTGTAATACTCTGCTTTGTAAGCTTCCTTATCGGGGGTAAGACCCAGTTCGACCAACTTAGGATCGGCTACATAGTACAGTCCGAACAGATCGGCTCGAGCCTCTTCAATCGTAGAGCCATAGGCCTTTAGCGCGTCCGGGTCAACTCCCGGTAACAGTTTGCCCGAGCCATGCCCCAAACATTCGTGCAGATCGGTATGTAGGTTTCCGGTCAAATCCCCATACTTATCCATAAGTTCGCGCTCGGTTTGGCTGTACACAAACTCTTCATTAAAGCCATTGCCATGAGCGGCTTTTGCATAAGCATCGGTGATATTTCCAATCGAAACCGACTTGGAGCCGTGTTCGTTACGAATCCAGTTAGAGTTAGGCAGGTTGATACCGATAGCAGTAGCCGGATACAAATCACCGGCCAAAATAGCCGCTGTAATGACCTTTGCGGAAACACCTTTTACCTCCTCTTTCTTGTACCGTGCATCCATCGGCGAGTGATCTTCGAACCACTGCGCATTTTGACTAATCAATTCTGCCCGTTTGGTGGCTTCTACGTCCTTGAAGTTGACTAAGGACTCCCAACTGGCCTTCATGCCCAACGGGTCACCGTAGCTCTCTGTAAATCCATTCACGAAATCAATACGCGAATCAAGGTCTTTCACCCATAAGATAGCGTATTCATCGAATGTTTTCAAATCGCCTGTTTCGTAATAAGCTATTAATTTACTGATAACTGCCTTCTGAGCCTCATTCTCGGCCACTCCCTCAGCTTTCTTCAGCCAATACACAATCTTCTCGATGGGTTGCGTATAGAGTCCGCCCACTTTCCAGACTTTCTCTCGAATCTGTCCGTTCTCCTTAACCAATCGGCTGTTAAGTCCGTACGAGATCGGGGTTGCATCGTTCGGATTCTTCATGTTGGTATAAAAAGCTTCGGCTTCGGCTTGCGTTACTCCATCGTAATAATTGCTGGCCGAAGTCAAGACCAAATCCTCACCATCGGCTTGATTCACTCGCTTAGCCATAATTTTCGGATCGAAGATAACAGGAAAAAGCTCGTCGCACAATTGCTCCGGAGTTTGTCCTTCGGCCAGCGGCAATTGAGAAGCATCGACACTCAACACTAATTGGCGAAGATACTCGGGCGTGAAGCCTGGAACAAATTTTTCGGATCCATAATGATGATGGATGCCGTTGGAGAACCATACACGTTTTAAGTATGTTTCCATATTTTTAAAGTCGGAAGTTGTTTTGTCTCCCTGATATTGGGTATAAACAGTTTCGAGCATCCGACGGATAGCCAAGTTGTACTTTCCGTTTTGATCAAACAGAATATCTCTTCCTTCTAACGCAGCTTGCGATAGGTAATAGACCAGCTCTTTTTGTTTAAGCGACAGGTCTTCGAATCCGGGTACCCGGTAACGTAATATTTGTAAATCAGCAAATTGTTCCACCGTATAATCTATTTGGTCTGCCTCGGCAGTTGTTGTTTTAGTGCCGCCACACGCAGTAACGAGCATGGCTGCAACAGCCATCGAAATTAGTTGTTTCTTCATAATCAAACATTAGAGCGTTATAAAAAGACGAAAAGGAAATATTCCGGATTTGTTGCGGAATAATTCCTTTTATTTAGTTTCTAAGAAGTGTGTTTACTTCTTCTTATCGAGGTTTTTTTTACGATAACCGTTAGGAGTTTCTCCCACGTTCTTATAAAATGCAGCATAGAAAGATTGACGATTGGCGAATCCTACCATGGCACTAATTTCTTCGACATTCTTATCTGCATATCTTTTATCCGTCAGTAGATGCAAAGCATCTTTCACTCTATACTCGTTTAGCAAGCAAGAGTAGTTCTGACCAAAGCGAGAGTTTACAACAGCAGAAAGATAGCGGGTATTGGTTTTCAATTCCTTTGCTAAATCCTTTGCTGAATAATCAGCGTCTCTGTACTTCTTCTGAACTACAATAATATTCAGGATCTTGTCGTACAGTTCATCGGCCAATTCTGGTCTGATTAATGATCGGTAAGCAGCCTTTTTCTCCTTCTTCTCCCTCAGATTGTAAGGGCGTTTTTGGGGAGTTTCTTCCTGTTTTTTGTTTTCTAAATCACTCATTGAATTAACTGGTTAGGGTTTGTTTTTAAATATCACTATTTGATAGTAACTTTATACGTTACAAATTTCATACATTATTTTCAGATATACAACTATTTCGTATATATTTTTTCTAGTACAACAATCAAACGGAAAAATATTCTCATTCGCACAGCGTATAATAAGAAACTTTAACCTTTCAGGTACTATTTTCTCACATCACTGGCAATCATTTCTCCTTTCTCCTACAAAATGTTACCTTTGCAGTAAAGACTAAACAATTGATCATGATTCAAACACTAAAGACTTACTTCGGATATGATAGCTTTCGCCCTCTGCAAGAAGCAATTATACGTAATGTCATGAAAGGGAAAGATACACTGGTACTAATGCCCACAGGCGGAGGAAAATCAATTTGTTACCAGCTTCCTGCTCTACTTAGCGAAGGGGTGGCAGTCGTTGTTTCGCCCCTTATTTCGTTGATGAAAGATCAAGTAGAGTCGCTGCTTTCCAATGGAATAGCAGCAGGAGCGCTTAATAGCAACAATGACGAAACAGAAAATGCAAATATACGCCGGGGATGTATTGAAGGGAAAATAAAATTGCTATATATATCACCCGAGAAACTAATCGCAGAAGCAGACTATCTGCTACGTGATATGAACATCTCTTTGTTTGCAATCGATGAAGCCCACTGCATTTCACAATGGGGACATGATTTCCGTCCAGAATATACACAAATGGGAATACTACACGAACGTTTCGAGCGTGTACCTATTATTGCACTCACAGCCACGGCTGACAAAATCACTCGTCAAGACATTATCCGACAGCTTCATTTGGTAGATCCTGCGGTATACATTTCATCCTTTGACCGACCCAATTTAAGCCTCACCGTAAAACGGGGATATCAACAGAAAGAAAAGAGCAAGGCCATACTGGATTTCATAAGCAAACATGCCCGAGAAAGTGGTATAATCTATTGTATGAGCCGAAGCAAGACCGAAACAGTAGCACAAATGCTGAAGAAGCAAGGCATTCGAAGCGAAGCTTATCATGCCGGATTATCACCTCAAACACGCAGTAAAGTACAGGATGATTTTATCAACGATCGACTGCAAATCGTCTGTGCAACCATTGCTTTTGGCATGGGGATTGACAAATCGAATGTTCGTTGGATAATTCATTACAATTTACCAAAGAGTATAGAGAGCTTTTACCAAGAGATTGGACGAGCTGGACGCGATGGTTTACCAAGCGATACAATACTATTCTATTCTTTGAGCGATTTAATTTTATTAACTAAATTCGCCACAGAAAGTAAACAACAAATAATCAATCTCGAAAAGCTTCAACGGATACAACAATATGCAGAATCTGATATATGCAGACGACGCATTCTGTTAAATTATTTCAGTGAAATATCAACCAAAGACTGCGGCAATTGCGATGTGTGCAAGAACCCTCCAGCACGCTTCGACGGAACGACTATCGCACAAAAAGCACTGAGTGCGATTGCCAGAACAGAGCAACAAATCGGAACCGGTCTTTTGATTGATATTCTTCGGGGATCGTTTACGGCGGAGATCAGAGAAAGAGGTTACGAGCAATTAAAAACATTTGGTGTGGGACGTGATATTCCTGCACGCGATTGGCAGGACTATTTATTGCAAATGCTACAATTAGGCTACTTTGAAATTGCCTATAATGAAAGCAACCACCTCAAAATAACCGAAAGCGGAAGCAACGTATTATTTGGAAGGGAACAAGTCAAGCTAGTTACTATACGCAAGGAAGAAGTATTGACTCTCAAAAAGAAAATAACCGTAAGCAAAGAGCTACCTTTGGGAGTACCCGAAACGGCTAGTGAAGAACTCTTTCAAGCCATGCGAGAACTACGCATGCGCCTGGCAGAGCAAGATCAGATACCGCCCTACATCGTCTTATCGGATAAGGTACTGCATCAACTTAGCTTGTCACGCCCCACCACACTGGAGGCTTTTGGCAAGATCAGCGGCATCACCGAGTATAAGAAGAAAATGTACGGGAAAGAGTTCGTAAAGCTTATAAAACAGTACGTTTAGCAAGCGAAAACACATGAAATGAGACTTTTCTATTAAACAATGTTACAGAATGCCTTTTTATTAACACAAAAGTGATACCTTTCCATCGTAATTTACTTTAAACACACAAATCGATACATGCAATGAAAAAGCAACTACTGCAAGAGAACCGGATGATACTCCTCATCCTATTGTTTCTAATCGTTCCCATGACAGGTAAAGTCAATCTCCTGATTGCCTCTACAAACAAGATTGAGGCAAAGCCACAAACAACGAACACAAAGCCTTTTGTCATCCCCGAACTCAAAGAGTGGAAAGGTTCTAAAGGAACCTTTATCCCGAGTACCACCACGCGTATCGTATGCACAGGTGCACAACCCGAATTGCTACGTGTGGCAGGTCTGTTTGCCGACGATTATGCAACCATGTTCGGCTATAAACCGACAGTGGTACAGGGCAAAGGACAAGCAGGCGACATCGTACTGACGCTGCGCCCGGACAAGAAGCTCGGCAAAGAGGGGTATGCGGTGAAAATAACCGACCGCCTCACCCTGAGTGCACCCGAGTCGGTAGGCGTTTATTGGGGTACTCGCACACTGCTTCAAATAGCCGAGCAAAGCAAAAATCAGGCGTTCCCCAAAGGAGAGTTGAGAGACTTCCCTGACTATGCGGTACGTGGTTTTATGATTGATTGCGGACGTAAGTTTATCCCAATGGCTTTTCTGGAAGATTACGTCAAGACCATGGCGTATTATAAGATGAACACCTTACAAATTCACCTCAACGACAACGGGTTTAAGCAATACTTCGAGCACAATTGGAACAAGACTTATGCAGCCTTCCGCCTCGAAAGCGACACTTACCCCGGGTTGGCTGCTGCCGACGGTTATTACACCAAACGGCAGTTTATAGACCTGCAAGTGCTGGCCGAGAACAACTTCGTAGAGATTATCCCCGAGATAGATGCACCGGCACACACACTCGCCTTTACGCACTACAAACCCGAAATCGGGAGTAAGGAATACGGTATGGATCACCTTGACCTGTTCAACCCGGAGACTTATACGTTTCTCGACGGACTATTCAAAGAGTACCTTGAGGGTGATGAGCCTGTATTTCGCGGCAAGCGCGTGCACATCGGTACCGACGAATATTCGAACAAGAAGAAAGACGTAGTCGAAAAGTTCCGTTACTTCACCGACTATTACATTAAATACGTGGAGAGCTTTGGCAAACAAGCCTGTGTATGGGGAGCCCTGACGCATGCCAAAGGCGACACACCGGTGAAATCAGAGAACGTAGTCATGAGTGCCTGGTACAATGGATATGCCGATCCAAAAGAGATGGTCAAACAAGGATATAAGCTCATCAGCATCCCCGACGGACTGCTCTACATCGTTCCGGCTGCGGGTTACTATTACGACTATCTGAATACCGAGAAGCTATACAATGAGTGGACTCCCGCGCACATCGGAAAGGCAGTGTTCGACGAGAAAGACCCTGCCATTCTGGGCGGTATGTTTGCCGTATGGAACGACCATGTCGGAAACGGTATCTCGACCAAAGACATTCATCACCGCACCTTCCCCGCCCTGCAAACGCTGGCCGTGAAGATGTGGGCAGGCCCCAATACTTCGATCCCTTATGCCGACTTCGACAAAGCACGGCAATTGCTCAGCGAAGCACCCGGAGTGAACCAAATGGGGAAAATAGCAAACACTTCCGGACTGGTTTATGAACAAACCACCGTAGCTCCCAACAGCAACACGCCACACCGCGAAGTCGGATATAACTACTTGGTCAACTTCGACCTCGAAGGAGCCGATGAAACCCCTGGAACTGAGCTATTCCGCTCGCCAACGGCTGTATTCTACCTCTCAGACCCTATCAGCGGTATGCTCGGCTTTGCACGCGACGGATATCTGAACACTTTCAACTACCGTGTACGAAAAGGCGAAAATGCGCGAATCGGCATCAGCGGTGACAATTCTTCGACCCGCTTGCTCATTAACGACAAAGTAGTGGAAGAGTTGAACACCCAGAAACGCTTCTACAATGGTGGAAAAGATTCGATGAAATACGTACGTACACTGGTCTTCCCATTGGAGAAAAGCGGTACGTTCAACAGCCGCATCACCAATCTGAAAGTTTACAACACAAATAAAGAGTAATCTCATCACTTATTTAACCAAATGACATGAAGCGAACAACAACCTTTCTTATGCTCGCCGCCGCATGGCCGATAGCCATGTGGGCGCAACAAGGAGTCACACAATGCGGAACACCGACCGGACAAGCACCCTTCCCGACAGGTACATACCTCGAATTGCCCAATCCGCAACCTCCCACCCCTAGCCAATGGGCCAAGTTGAAAGAGACTCAAGCCGCCTGGGGAAGCAGCAACGAACGGTACGGGCAAACCACTGTACCCGCACAGCTAACCAATCGCGCGCAATTAACAGCCTGGCGCGGCGAAAAGGTGCACGCCCAAGCCGTACTATACACCCCCGTTGGTGTGGAGAAGCTAACCTATACACTATCGCCCCTCACCAATGCGAAAGGCGAAACGCTACCGACCGACGCCTTCGAAACCGGATTCGTGCGCTACGTCATGACCGACGAGCTTAACAAAGACGGAAAAGGCGGATGCGGTTACCGCCCCGACCACTCCATCTACGACTCTACGCTCGTGGCCGATCCGATTGACCACAGCACCCTGCAACTACAAGTAAAACCCATGAACACGCAAGCCATCTGGGTGAGCTGCACCGTTCCCGCCAATACCCCTGCGGGCAAATACAAAGGCACATTGGCATTGAAGAACGAAGGACAAACACTTCGCACCCTTCCACTCGAGATAGAGGTGCTTAACCGCACCCTGCCCGCTCCTGCCGAATGGACTTACCACCTCGACCTATGGCAGAACCCCTTTGCCGTGGCACGCTACTACCAAGTGCCGCTGTGGAGCAAGGAACACTTCGACGCCATGCGCCCCACCATGGAGCGACTGGCCGCAGCCGGACAGAAGATCATCACCGCCAGCATCATGCACAAGCCTTGGGGCGGACAAACGCACGACTACTTCGAAACCATGGTGAGCTGGACGAAGAAGGCCGACGGAACATGGGCTTTCGACTACACCGTCTTCGACCAATGGGTAGCGTTTATGATGAAAGCCGGTATCGACCAGCAGATCAACTGCTACTCGATGATACCCTGGAAACTATCGTTCAAGTATTTCGATCAGGCCACCAACTCGATGAAGTCGATCGACACCGCTCCCGGCAAACCTGAATACAACGAGATGTGGACAGCCATGCTCGCCTCCTTCTCCAAGCACCTGCGCGAGAAAGGGTGGTTCGACAAGGCCGTCATCGCCATGGACGAACGCCCCATGGAAGCCATGCAGAAGGTAATCGCCTTGATTCGTCAAGTAGACCCCGAGTTCAAGATCGCATTGGCAGGCAACTACCACGGAGAGATCGAAAAGGACTTGTACGATTACAGCATCGCCTGGGGACAAACCTATCCCACCGACGTATTGAAGCGTCGTCAGGCAGCCGGACAGCGCAGCACGTACTACACCTGCTGCACCGAAGTGTGGCCCAATATGTTCACCTTCTCACAACCGGCCGAAGCCGCTTATATCAGCCTCTTTGTGGCCAAAGACAACGTAGACGGTTACCTGCGCTGGGCCTTCAACAGTTGGCCGCTCGAACCATTGCTCGACTCACGCTTCAGCGCCTGGGCAGCAGGCGATACCTACCTCGTATATCCCGGCAACCGCTCGTCGATCCGCTTCGAGAAACTGATCGAAGGCATCCAGGCCTACGAGAAAGTACGGGTGCTCAAAGCCGAATTCGAGGCCAACGGCAATACACGCGGCACGAAGAAAATCGAAGCATTGCTCGCTCCCTTCAAAGGTCCCTTTGCTCCGGCAGACGTAACCAAACAACGCGTGGAGCGCGCCATGAAGCAGCTTAATACGCTGTAAGCAACTGCTCGTCGGGCAGACGACCGCTCACACTGAGGCTGCCCACATGAAAGAAGTCCCCCCGAAGAGATTGACCGCTTCAAACACAGTCGATCTCTTCGGGGGGACTTCCTATTGGTTGACTTCTCAATCGCTCTTTCGGGCGCAAAGCCGTCTGTCGGTCTATTCAAATGGATTCTCAGGTTCGCCGTCACCCTCTTCCGAAGAGCCTTTGACACCCCACTCTTCCCAGAAAATATTGTTGCTAATCAGCGCACGAGTCGTCACTTTATTGACATTGTTGCGCGTGGCCTCGGGAATGAAACGTACGCGAACACCGGTGATGTGGGTCGATTTCACCTTCTCGGGTGCATCCACCCCCTGTCCCTGGCAACGGCCGTGTAGTAAAACGTGCCCAGACCGTCCATTTTCACGGTACGCCCCTGCGACATGTAGTCGGCCATAACACTACCCAGATCCTTGAGAACGGCATACGTATCGGCCCGACTCACGGTGGAGATCTGAGCCAACCGATCGGCTATCTGATCGGTCGTTACGGGTTTGCCCACTGTAATGGACTTCGGATACCAGAGTCCATTAATTTTTTGTTAAATTTTCTTAAAGAAAGCCATAGATAAAAGGTATTGCTCTCTGACATACCTATGGAGGGGGATATGATAAGTGACTACCTCTGCCTGCCTTAGTGACGACCTTTGCCTGCCTCTGTGACGGGGTGGGGTTTCACTGCCCACCTTCCCTACCACTTCTCGTCAGAGAATATGAATAAATCGCCGAAATTCTTCACTCCCTTTCGGCTTGGGAGCTACGCGGTTTGCTTGCACAAAACAGCAGGTTGGTAATATGATGTAAATGAACGTAATACGCAAATAAAAGATCAGAAATATTTCGACAGTTATTCTTTTATTGAAGTGCGGATAGATCATATCTGATAATGGCATCCCCCGTGTTGACAGCATAAAGGTATCTTTGGTTGTTATCGACAGAGAAGATCCGAATCGGCTCGTCAAGATCGGCTTTATACCTGTAGTGTCCATCCCAGTCATAGATGTCAATTTGGGCGATTCGAGTATTGTCCACTCCTTCCTTATTGCCGACTTTTATCTCTTTAGAGGACAATGCAAACAGGTACTGATCCGTACATTCTCCTTCATCAAAGTAAGAACGATGGTTATTACCTGCTAACTCGGTTTGTACGTCGAACTTCTTCCCTCCGGGATATATTTGCTTGATGTGAGCCTCTTCGAGATCAACAATACCGATAAGGTTGACCATTCCATAGAGCAAGGCTACCTTCTTCCGGTCTGGTTTCAGGAGTCTGTCGGATGACTTCAACAAGGGGGCAATCAGACCGGTGAAGTTTTCATACACAAGCTTGCGATGTACCCTGTCTTTGGCATGGTTGTACATCTCCCAAAAGCAGTTGCTATTGTCTTTGATTCCCGATCTGCCGGGGTCTTTGGTCATCATCAACTCCGATTGGCCGAGTTCGTACACACTGTTGGATGCAAGGAACAAATGCTTCCCTTCCTCTGTCTCAAAAGTGTATTTCCGATCATAAACCGTTTCTTGGTTTTCGAGAGATTTCCGTATATTCAATACTGCCAAATAATTAGGGTAAGACTGAATAACAAGCTTGGGCTCGCCCTCTTCCATAAGCCACTGACTGACTCGCCCGAACGTAACTACCTCATTGGGGCCTCCTCCTTTTCTCAGAAATGCTCCCAAGAGCTGGTATGTGTTGGTGCTGAATACCTTGATAATTTCGGTTTCATGATGCTGCATAATGAGCAAGAAGGTATCAATAGCAATCATATCCGTAGGATAGATTCTATCGATGGGCAGAACTTCGCGAGGAAAGTGGATGACAGAAGGGGTATCGGTAGTGAGCACCACTTCAAAGCAAGATTCTTTCTGTGGCGACAAATCTTTTGAGGCGTTACGGCATGATGTCAGAGACATCATGCCGATCATTATTAGGAAAACGTTCTTGTTCATGCTGCAACTGTTTAATAATCTCTAATGCATTGAAGACAATCATTAACCTTTGACATTCCTGCTGGTTTATGAGCTTCAACGGCTCCACACTCAGCCATGCCCCCCATTGTTGTAGGAGCGCACGAGGCGTAATAATCGGTTCCGTATTCTGGACTAAATACTTCATAACAGTTCTTTCTTACCCATTCCGCACAGCCACCACTACTTTCATATTGTGCTAACGCCTCCACGTTTGCCATCATTACATCTGACATTAGTTTTACCTGTTCTCTACGATGAACACACAAGATTGAAGCTATAGCTGCAACCACAACAACCATCACAATAAATAACTTCTTTTTCATAATCATTGAATTTA
>POVV01000105.1_pt1 | contig 75995 bp, 59 predicted proteins | sample 1560271 | NCBI WGS metagenome assembly POVV01 (sample SAMN08337232, study PRJNA429181) | Bioreactor metagenome, whole genome shotgun sequencing project. | biome: cows' rumen and soil; feature: anaerobic; isolation source: anaerobic chemostat enrichment culture, galacturonate as sole carbon... | reverse complement strand
GTAAATCAGCACCGTGCGGTGGCCTTCGAGCCACTGCTTTTCCGCCAGACCGGGGACGATGGCGGCAATGTGCGCGGGTTCACCGGCCACCAGCAGCAGGCGGACTTTGTGGCGCCAGAAACGGGTAAAGCGGCGGCGGAGATATTGACGCAGTTCAGTAAGATAATGCGAATTTGCATCCAGGGTTTGTTGATGTGTGGCGGGTCCTGGATGATAAATCTTGTTTAAAGCCTCGGCTCGCGCCAAAGCATTCCACCCTTGCAGAATAAAAGGTGATAACCACATCAGTAAAAACCACGCTCCTGCAAGGTATAGCAGGAACATTTGTAATGTGAAGGGAGGTAAACCGAGCGCGTCCTTTAAAAACCAATACAGGCAACCAATAATCACCAGAAATAGAGTGATCGTTACTGAACACCAGATGAACTGGCGAAAAAGAGAGCCTTGATGTTCCTTATCATTTATCAATGGTAATTACTCCAATAATACATTTACGCATTTGATCCTGGGCTATCCATCCACATGATTGCCCAGCCTCAAGGCTTCTGAAGGCAGCCATAGAAATTGCAACAAATGGGGACATTTGCTGCAGGTCCCCCCAATATGGGGCAAGGATGTGTTCCAGCGTCGGCCATCCTCCCGATTGCAAATATTCTGCTGCACGGTTATTAAATGACAGACAGTGTTCAGGCGGAGAAGTCATAAGGGAAATTTTTTCAACCTGCCTGGTTAGCATCAGGGCGGTTTCATCTGGAGTATCCTGCCGTTCAGCACGTTGCACGATAACTTTTTTTTCTACCCCGACGCACCAGACAAACCCTGCTTCTCCGGTAATCTGCGTAGAGTCGATGTGGCTCGCCGAATAAATGCCAGCACACAGTAATCTATTTTTATGCCGGGAGAGACGATGGTAATGGTCGATAGCATCATCTAACTGATCGATATCGTTCAGCGGTAAAAGCGGCTGCTGAAACTGCCATCCTGAATCACATAACGTCTGCATAAACTGTTGCCCCGCTTGTGACGAACCACACCAGTACAACGCCTGAAATACTGGAGGACATGAGCTTTTTAATGCGTATGTCTCAATCAACGTGCGCACTAAATGTCGAGTTAATGCCGCCTCCCGGCGCCAAATGTCGTTTTCCAGTATTTGTGGGCAACGCAAAACCCTGAAACCATGCTGGGTTATTAAATATTCTGGCGGAGAGCTATCTCGCGCCAGAGCAGCCAGATGATGCTCTGGTTTATCACCGCCCGGCCCCAGCAAACACCATGGTTCTATCGGAAGTCCGGCCGCTCGTTGCCGCCACCATCGCACTTCCTCCTGCTGCAGTATATGGCGATAAGCCCGTTGGTTCCCCGAAGCCACCTGATAAATCAAGACTCGTGCAGCAAACAGAAATCCGATAAAAAGGGTAGGAAAAACGGCAGTCCAGAACCAGAATTCTGCAGTATGGGTGGCCTTGTCTAAAGGCCATAACCAGAGGATAAAAAATGTAAACAGTAAATTACCCACCAGCCATGCCACTCCCCAGCGTTTTTTACAGGGGGGAACAACTCCCCGGTAATCAGGATAAAGCCGCGGATATTTCATAGCGCGATATCCATCTCCTGTAATGAACTCACCAAAGCGCAACCGCAGGTGCAACGGTGTCCATCCAGAGCAACAGACTTACCATCAATCATGGTTCCTGCTGCTCCCTCAATAATTGTTGTAGCTCCATGCTTATTGCACTGCACCGCATCCCCCACGCGGGCAATAGGCTTGCCAAAAGCAAGATATTTCCCGGATAAGACAGTTCCACCATATTCCCGTAAAGTATCGCCCTGTCGGACTATTTTTTTTAACGCGCTCATTGCCGGCTATCTCCTGTTACTGGCTGGCTCGACAAAGTTATTTAAATTTTCCACCAGTTCATCCAACTGTTTTTTATCACTCGCTGCTTCTTGCTGATTATAAATTTTGCGTAACTGGGTAACATTACGCGTGGGGAAAACTATATTCACATATAGCGGAACCTGGCATATCATTTCGCCATTGATATCGGAAACAGGACATGTTTGCATAGAAGACATATGCCTTACTTTCTCGACCATGCCACGGATAACTTTCCCGCCCATTTCACGGATCTTTTTATTTCTGGCAGCGATAGCCTCATTCTCCAGCTGCTGCGCCTGTGCCGATAATTCCATGCCGTCTTTCATGACGTTTCCTAACTTATCCACACCCCGATCCACTGCGGCAAATGCTTTATTTTCCTCAGCAACTAAATAAATATTTATACCAATAAGCACCTCGCCACCTTTTTGGCTCATTTTTAACAAAGAAGTCTCTTTATTAGCATCATCCCCGCTATAAATGGTACGGTAGCGAAAATAACCCGCCCACAGTTCGCGATACCCCAGACTAGATTGCATAAACCACGCACGTGAATCATGAATATGATCGTCATACAACTTACAAACTTGGGCATAGTGACTATCATCGGTAATCGCGCCACGATCGTCTTTAAAGAGTATTCCTTTTAACGAGTTAGCCGCGGTTTTCATCTGCGTATATTCAGCCGCCTGATCGTCAGGATCGAAGATGTACGTAATCCTCCCACCGATGCCATCAACCAGCATCTGCCATCCACCGCCAGTGTTATTCCGCGTCATGCCTACCGTGTAAGGAGAGAGAGCGTGATAATCTGCACGAAATTCGTCCGCTGCCTGCTGCAACTGCTGCTGATCGAGAGCAGGTTCGAATATTGGTACTCCCGGCGTATCCGGTATTATCTTGCGAGCCTTTTCACGCTCTTTCTGTTTTTCATCACGCGCCCTCTCACTTGCGTCACGGTGCTGCTGGTCCGTATCCCCACTATTCCATGCCGCTTCCTGATAAAAGGACTGACGCTGGTAACTGCCATTCGCAAAACGTCCTATACGCCAGGCAGTTATCCACGCCATCTGCTGTTCAATCACATTTTCCAGCGCATGCTTCAGGTCAACAGGTTGATAACCAGAGGTGGCGTTCTGCGGCAGGTCTGGCTGCAAAGTGGTGCGCCAGGCATTGAAGCGCTCGATAAGCGGTTGTTTGATTTTAAATTCCTGCAGAACGTCCTCACTCATATTCCGTGAAGGCTTACGCGATACTAAATCGGGCGGGATCATCTGTTCCGGTACCATCAGGGGGGCGCCCATAGCAAAGGCTGCGGCATAAAGATCGTGCAGCACAATCTGCGAGAGAATCAGCGCATCCTCAACGCTCTTCCCCTGCTCCCCCCGGGCATAGCCGCCGCCCACGTCAGAGTGAACACCAGGGTAAACCACCTCAAAGGTACTGGCGGGGTAATTTCCCTCCGTGCGTCTGACAGAATCGAGCGGAAAGCACAAACGCTGCTCGTGAGCGGAGACAAAATGGCAGCAGCGCTGAATAAATCCGGGGAATTGACTTTCATCCGGCAGCGCCAGATTATCATCCGCCCACGCCATATGCCCCTGAAATCCAGGGGCTATGCGTGCAATCCCTACCGAGGCCACGGTGTCGCAGAGACCAAGAAACTCAACGGCTATCGGCCAGCCCAGCAGAGTGGGTAGCGGAGTTTTCTCCTGTAGCAATGCCGCATCCAGGATGTCCGTTAACCAGTTCACAAAGGCGCGCGCCTCGGCGGCGCCGCGGGAGAAACCGTAGATAAACAGCTTGATTTTGAGGATTTTCGGCTGATGGGTTTTCGCTCTAGCGCGCAGTGGGGCAAACAGGTGACGGAATACGACCTGCCGCCTCATCGTTCTTATTGGTTTGTTTACTTTCGCCTTGCCTGCCATGTCCCTTGAAAGAGACTGTGCCAACCCCTTCGCTTCGCTATCACCCAGACGTTCTCCGGTTAATGTATGCCTGACGGCATCGACAATGCGCAGCAGTGCCCAATTAATTCGCGCCTCTCCCCCCGTGGCATATCTTAACCCCGCATCGCTAAAATCCAACTCGCCAATTTCCGGAAAAGCAGTCCCCACACCGGGTATATAGTAGCTATAATATCCGCTATCGATATCTTCAAGCGCCGTATGATAAAGTCGGGCGATATTGCTGGGGTTCGGTCTTTTTGCCTCAGCGCTTGCTTTTTCATTATTATTAGTGCCGTCAAAAAATAGGCTGACATGCAGGCTTTTACAACAAGGAGGGGTATTATTAAGACCATTTTGCGCATTCAGCGTTAGTTTAAACTCCTTCTCCTCACGTGTCTGTAAATCTACATTGGCTTGTACCAAGTCAATATTTTTGGGCAACCGGCCTTCAGCGGGGAAATACGGAGGTGCTAAAACCGACCTGACATTCATTTGGGGCATTGCTCAGGCTCCTCCATTTCACGGGGCTCTTTAATCGGATATTCAGCGGCACCATATGTTTTGCAAGAGGCAGTAACCTTGATTTGATTACAGGGCAAAAAATGGACGGTTAATCCGCATTTCCTGTCACCGTAGTCGGGAATATCGACTGTGGTGTAGTGTTTAACCCTCCCCTCTATAACTTTTTTTTCCCATGCCTTATATTTCTCCCAATCCTCATATCCAGGAAAGTTGATTATGTCTGAAGTCGTACTGACCACCCACACAACATCAGCCTTTAAACCTGGTCGCCATTTATCAGGCAGGGAAATGCAACAAGCTCCTCCCTTTTCCCCGAAGGAACCAATATTCGGCCCGATACTGCCGTTGACGCTGAAGCCGGGAATCTCCTGACGTGTATGGTTAACCCCACGCAAATCACCGCTGCTCCTGGTTTCCGGTTGTTCACAACTGGTCAATAATAATGCCGCAAACAAAAACAGCGTATAGCCCCTGCATTTAGTAAACATCTTGATCATATTTATTTTTACTCTTTGTCTCACTCATGTAGGCGCATGCTGGCTTTAGGATACACACCAATGAATTATGCGCGAAAAATTATAGAGCCATTATTAATCAGGTCTCTTCTTTTTATCGATGGTTTGCTGTTCACCCCCCCTCCCGATAAATACTCACTAAAAAAGCGCTCATTATCAAGCGGTGTTTCTTCATCCATCATCTGCAATCGCTGCCACAAATGATTAAATAATGTTTGCTTTGTAAACTCAGGATACCTGAAGTGATATTTTCTGATAAATCCTTCGATATCACTAATCATACCTAATTGGCTGTATTGAGCATCGGTAAGCGTTAATAATGTCGTCTCGCTAAAGTTATATTCACAGTTTTCACCCCGAAACCAGACGGATTGCCCATTGCGATTACGCCAGCTCCATAGTTGCGCAATATGTAGAAAATAATTTTTTTGTTGCTCAGTCAATACTGACGTTACCAATGCCGGGAATACTCGGGTATCATAAAATCGCATTAAGCCCTTACGGCCCTCCCATTCCGCAATAATCAGGTTCTGCAAATGTTTTGCCAACGAACTAAAATCACACACAGAAAAAAAGAGCAATATTCGCGCCGGATCATTATATTGCCGAAGTAAGGCTGACAACCACTCTTTGTGCTGCCATACATCAATACATAATTGCAAAAAAAGAGGCGCATCTTCAATAAACTCATTTTCCGGTTCATTCTCTAATAGCGAAACCCAGGCAATCTGCGGTTGAAACCGCATCAAATCATGAACTAAAGAGGGGGCATCCCCAGCCTGATCCACAATAATATTTACTGACACGGTATCCAGACAAGCACACACTTGTTCGATCTGTTTTAACCAATTTAATATTGAATTATCAGTATCTGCGTCCATTTGATATCCTTTTAGTTAGCGAGGGATAAATCCAGCGGCAGCTTCCTGTGCTTTACATAGACACTCTTTACAAATCGATTGTGGGAGTTCTGGTAATGGAAAGTCCTGCCTTGTCGGGCCTTCAAATACATGTTTTCCCTTAAGGCTTAACAAACCAGGCCCATGTATTTCAATTCGACCATCGGGAGACAACCGAATATACGCGCCACCGCATGCCAGGGTAATCCCATTTTTGGCTGTCAATTGCAAATGGCCCTGCGTGGACTGAATAGTAATATCTTTGAGCGCAGTAATAGACAGAGTATCTGCATGCGATTCCAGTTCGCAAGGCCCCTTACCAGAGACAATCCTTACTCCCTCTGTTTGAGCTAATAAAGAAATAGCGTAATTAGCATTAAGCGCAATGCGTTTGCTGCTGGCAATATGTACTTCGCCCATACTTTGGGCATAGAGTGCTTTCCCCGTCTGTAGCATCACTGTATCCGGACTGACAATCCCTACTCCAGCAGGGGCTGTCAACAACATAGCGGGTTTTTGAAGCCGTTCGGCCGCTTTTAAATAGTCACGTAAGCATTGTGCGTCGGGTTGCACGTTATGATGACTCTCAGCAATCTCTCCCCACTCAGTAGCCTGATGAATAGCACCTTTAACAAGGCTTATTGCTGACCCCATCTCAAGTACCTGCCCCTGCGCTTTCATCTGCGCATCAGCGGTGATGAATATCCCTTTCCCGGCCCGTATCGCTCCGTAGCTGTCGGTACGCAGCTCGAATCCCTCCCCGCGCGGCTGTTTTCCGCCGTCCACCAGATGCCCCAGGTTCAGCTGGCTCTTGCCGCCGTACTCCGTGCTGACCTTGATGTGCTCTTTTCCCCGCGCGTCGTCGAGGCGGATTTTGTTGTTCGCCGGCGTGCGCAGCACGTTACGTTTATAGTTCCGGATGGTGACAGGGTCCGGGTGCGCCGAGTCGTGCAGGACACCGGCTATATACGGCCGGTCCGGGTCGCCCTGCTCAAAGGCGATGGCCACCTCGGTGCCCGCCAGCAGGGGCAGATGCAGGCCGTACGTGTCACCGGCATACGGGCGCGCCTGGCGTACCCACAGACTCTCTTCTCCCGGCTGCCAGTGGTCGCGGTCGAACAGCAGGTTGACCCTGTAACGCCCGTCGCGGTCGATATGGCCGTAGATATCACTGCTTTTCGTGCTGGTGACCCGCGCCGGCAGCGTCCCGGCCATCACCGGCCTGGCGATAGTGGCCGGGCGGAAGCCGTAATCTTCCGAATACGGGATGGCGTGGAAGGCCACCTCAAAACTGCGGTCGCGCCGGGCGCGGCTGTGGAGGTGGGTTATCATCACCCCCTCCCGGAAGGTGCCGGTGACCTCTTCGCCGCCGCTCACCTTCAGTTCCTGACCGGGGGCGAGCGTCGCGCAGCTGCTCTTTCCGCTCAGCCGGGTCTGGTCGTTCAGGTAGCGCTCGTGACGCAGGCGGGCATAAAACGCCCCGCTCTCCGCCGCCGGGTCGCGCGGATGGCTGTCGCCCGGCGTCAGGTAGTTATCCCCCCAGTGGTACGCCTCGCCATAAGTGGTGCTGTCGCCCCGGCTGACATCGATGCTGAGGCTCATCTCCGCCGGCGCGTTGCGGTAGTTATAGTCCCGGGTGAACACCGACTGCGGCACCACGCGATGCCGGCTTTTCAGCGCCCACACGGATTCCATCCCGCTGTCGTGCTGGCCGGAGGGCGGCACCGACGGCAGAACCAGCCCCTGCCCGTCGTGCCGCTGGTCGTCGTAAAACTCCACCACGTCGATGTTCAGCCGGGTGTCGGCGGTGAAGCGGAACCAGATACCCACCTCACTCAGCAGGCGGGTGATAAAGCGCAGGTCGTCCTCGCCGTACTGCATCACCTGCTCGCGACGCGGGTACGCCTGCGCCAGCGTGAAGATAAAGTCCTCCCCGCGCATGCCGTGGCGGGTGCGCAGGATATGCTCCACGATATCCGGCACCGACATATCCTGGTAAATCCGGTTCTGGTGGCTCCGGGAGAGCAGCGCCAGACGCGGCTGCAGAGTCAGGGAATAATGCGTTTCGTCCCGGGAGGCGGAAAGGCGCTCAAACGCCGTCACCACGCCCTGAATCGTGCGTACCGGCTGCCGGATTTTTACCCCGAAGCCCTGGTCAACCGGGGCCTGCAGGGTGAAGGCGGCATCCTGCATCAGCATCTGCTGCGGCGTGAGGGTTTTGTCGGCGCTGGTGAATTCAATCTGGTAGCTGAACGGTTCGCTCAGGGCCTCATCGCCTTCAAAGGCCAGCACGTCCAGCAGGGCGCGGCAGCCGCGCACCGTTAACAGAGGATGGTTGTGGCTGAACTGCTGTGCCGGGATATCACTCATTCGCTCACCTCTTTCTCAAACGTCATCGCAGGCCGCTCCTCTTTATTGCAGGATTGCAGGCCGGAACCGGGCCCGTCTGCGCCGGCTGACAGTGTCCGGGCAGGATTTGCCCGCATGCCCGGGTCTGGCGCACTCCTTCTGCAGCACGGTACAGACAGGATTAAGTTGGCGTTGCGGCATGACGGGGTTTTCACAGGGCTCTCTCTTTATCGTTTGCGGGCACGCTACCGCCCGTCGCTGCTTACTTACCAAAGCGCATCAGGCCTGACAGGCTGATTGTGTGTTTTTGCCAGGTTCGCGCATTTCGTCAGCTAACGCTTCTGACCACCCAGGGGCTTTTAAAATATTTCCAGGTTATTTCCAGAAAAGTAGCGTTATTAAGAAGCCAGCAATTAGAGCGGCGTCGCCAGCATGGCGCGATGTTACGATCTCTTCGACCAGCTATTTCCTGATTAAAGTCTTTAATACAGGCAACATTCAGCATCAACTTTTATTCCGAACCGTCCCTGCCAGCATATTTTGCACGCTGAAGATTATGTCCGGGACAAATTAAAATAGCCCGACATTGAAATAATTTTTATTGATAATGATTTTTTCTCCTTCAGAGAATAAACGGCTGCTGTATTACGACTGACAATCGCTGGTGGTTAGAAGTTTTAGTCGTAGATCGACACTCCTCTGTACGCCACCGACATACAGTCTTAAGGGTAAATTAATACGTTAACCCGGCTTTTATTCTGAGTCGTAGCGGCCATAGCAATCTCTTCTGAGGGACCTTAGAGAAAAATAATGAATAGCCTGAATAAAACCATAGTAGAACAAAGTATTGTAACAGGTCAACCAGTAAGCCTCCCGCTTTTAACCAGGGTTTCAATTAAGAAATTCAACTCTCAGTAAAAAATTACTAATAATTCATTCTGCGTAATGACTAAATTCATAGCAGACGTATGAATAAACTTTGCATTCATATATAAATAAAACCATTTAATTGATATAAATCAATGCACGCAAGGGATAATAATTATTCCTGGAACTGAAAACACTCAGCACAATCAGTAGACGTTTAAATATTGTCATGCATACCCGCTGCAAGGGAATAATAATAGAGGGTATTAATATCGTGAAAATAATGGAAAGAGAATTTCATATAAAAGAGCTAAATAATACCTGGCAGTCTCAACGACTGATTACTCGTCCTGGCGAGCCGGACAGAGAAAGCGAGAACAAAAATAGCGCGACTCCATTCTGCCGGCGTGTTTAAAGTATGAGCAGAAATGATATCTCCCATCAATACCGCTCTTCTACACATCGCCGCAGCAGCTATGATTGTAAATTGTGGAGAAACTTCTATTATTTGACTGTACACGTCATTTTTCTGAAGGATTTACATGAGAGTTAATGGACTTACGAAGGGATTTTTCATCCTGATCGTGCTGATCGTCACCCTGGCTTTTTTCGACGTTCTCTCCCCCTATTATTCAGCCATTTTATGGGCGGCCATTCTGGCGGTGATCTTTCACCCGGTGAAAAACAAACTGCGCGATCGGCTCGGCGAGCGCAACGGCCTGGCGGCGCTGCTGACCATCGTCATTATCTGCCTGATTGTCTTTACCCCGCTGGCGATCATTCTTTCGTCGCTGGCCTTCGAGCTCAACGTGGTTTACACCAAACTGCAGCATAATGACACCCAGTTCCCAACCGTGGTAGCCAGCCTGTTTGCTCATCTGCCGGAATGGGCCAGGAGCTTCCTTTCTGAGCATAATCTCGATAGCGCGGAACAGATTCAGCGCCAGCTTTCAGACGTAGCGCTGAAAGGAGGCCAGTACCTGGCCGGTAGCGCATTCTTGATTGGGAAAGGGACCTTCGGCTTTACCGTCAGCTTCGGCATCATGCTTTATCTGCTGTTTTTCCTGCTCAAAGATGGCCCGTATCTGGTCAGACTGATCCTTGAATCCCTGCCGCTATCGAATCACGTGAAGCAGCATCTTTTCGCTAAATTTGCCGCCGTCTCCCGGGCGACGGTAAAAGGCACCGTCGCGGTGGCGCTTGCGCAGGGCGCGCTTGGGGGACTGGCGTTCTGGATCGTGGGGATTGATGGCAGCATCCTGTGGGGCGCCCTGATGGCGTTTCTGTCGCTGATTCCGGCGGTGGGCTCGGCGATTATCTGGGTTCCAGCGGCAATCTATCTCATTGCGACCGGCCAGCTCTGGCAGGGCGCGTTTATCGTCGGTTTCTTTGTGATCATCGTAGGGCTGGTGGATAACATTCTGCGACCTTTACTGGTTGGTAAAGATACCAAAATGCCGGACTACCTGATCCTGATCACCACGATCGGCGGAATGGAAATTTACGGCATCAATGGTTTTGTTATCGGCCCGCTGATCGCCGCGCTGTTTATCGCCTGCTGGAACCTTCTCTCCGGACGCGATCACGCTGGAAACATTGATGAGCTTGATGAAGATTTCCTCGAAGAAGGTAAAAATCACGAAGAGTAGCAGCGCTGTATTGCAGCGCTTTACAGGTAAAATGCTGCCATCCCGTCAAGTGGCGATCGGCGTTTTATCTGAGCGGTAAATGAGTAAAAACAGCGCGGGACAGCAAAACGCAGGGGGGCCCCCCCTGCTCGACTACGATGAAACCCCCGTTCTCAGCGCCCGTCTTAAACCGAGACGTTAAGCTTATGGGAAGTAGTTAACGACTACGCTCCCTCTCATAAACAGAATTTATAACTGCTATTTGTGAAAATTTTGGTAAATTACACTTATCATTCAGCGGATAAATGCTACTCTTATGCCGTTGAGGATTGATAACAAAGGATTACTCACGTGAAAAAAATCACTACGTTTGCCGCTTCCATGCTGGCTCTTGCCTGCGTTTCCGCCAGCGCCGTTGCAGCTGAACAGCCGCTGGAAAAAATCGCTCCCTACCCTAAAGCGGAGCAAGGGATGAAGCGTCAGGTGATTCAGCTGCCGCAGCAGCAGGATGAGTCGACGTTAAAAGTGGAGCTGATGATTGGCCAAACGCTGGAAGTCGACTGCAATCGTCATCGTCTTGGCGGTCAACTGGAAAGCAAAACCCTTGAAGGCTGGGGCTACGACTACTACGTATTTGATAAAGTGACTTCCCCCGTCTCGACCATGATGGCCTGTCCGGATGGTAAAAAAGAGAAGCAGTTTGTGATGGCAGGTCTGGGCGATGCGGGAATGCTGCGTTACAACAGTAAGCTGCCAATCGTGGTTTATACCCCGGCCAACATCGATGTGAAATATCGTATCTGGAGAGCGGACGAAACCATCGGCACGGCCGTTGTGCGTTAATCCCTGTACGAGTGAATCCGGCGGCCTGAGCCGCCGGAGAAAAAGTTAGAGCGCAATATCAGCGACCGGTTTACCTTCCGGCAGCGGCTTCAGCTCCGCCTGCGGAACCTCATCAGCCACCGTAACCGGCTCGTAGTGCAGTTCCAGCACTTCGCTGGTCCACGCCAGCGCCTTTTCAATTTCCGCAGCGTTGCCGTCCAGACGCGTACCGTAGCTTGGTATAATCGCTTTCAGTTTCGCCTGCCACTCCGCTGAGTTGACCTTCTCTTTGAACACTTTTTCCATGAGCTGCAGCATAATCGGCGCCGCAGTGGAAGCCCCCGGCGAGGCGCCCAGCAGCGCGGCTACGGTGCCTTCGTCATCGCTGACGACCTCGGTACCGAGGCGCAGAACGCCGCCCTTCTTCTCATCGCGCTTGATAATCTGCACGCGCTGGCCAGCCTGCCATAAGCGCCAGTCATCTTTGCGCGCTTCCGGATAGTATTCACACAGCGCCGCGTGACGATCTTTGTCCTTTTGCAGCACCTGGCTAATCAAATACTTCACCAGATCGAAGTTATCCAGCCCCACGTTGAGCATCGGCATGATATTCGAGGTGTTGGTCGAGGCCAGCAGATCCCAAAGCGAACCGTTTTTCAGGAAGCGGGTCGAGAAGGTTGCGAACGGCCCAAACAGCACCACGCGCTTGCCGTCGATAATACGGGTGTCGATGTGCGGAACCGACATCGGCGGCGCGCCAACCTCGGCCTGACCGTAGACTTTGGCCAGATGGTGATTAACCACTTCCGGGTTCTCACACACCAGGAACTGTCCGCCGACCGGGAAGCCCGCGTACTCTTTAGCCTGCGGAATACCGGTTTCCTGCAGCAGGGTTAGCGCGGCGCCGCCGGCCCCGATAAAGATAAATTTAGCCTTGATAACCCGTTTCTGGTGACGGTTGTTCGCATCCGCCAGCGTAACGGTCCAGCTTTTGTCGGCGTTGCGCTTAAAACGGCGCACCACGGTCCCCAGCTGGAGAGAGAAATTATCATGGGTTTGCAGCCCGGCGATCAACTGACGGGTGATTTCGCCGTAATTCACGTCGGTACCCACCTCCGAGCGGGTCGCGGCCACCTTCTGCTGCGGATCGCGTCCTTCCATCACCAGCGGAGCCCACTCTTTTATTTGTTGATGATCTTCAGAGTAGCGGATACCGCGGAACAGCTCGCTTTGTTGTAAAGCCGCATAGCGGGCGCGCAGGAAGTTAACGTTGTCTTCGCCCCATACGAAGCTCATGTGCGGCACGCTGTTAATAAAGGATTTAGGCTTTTTCAGAATGCCCCGGGTCACCTGATGGGCCCAGAACTGACGAGAAATCTGGAAGGATTCGTTGATGTCGACCGCTTTATCGATGTTGATACCGTTAGCGGTTTGCGGCGTATAGTTCAGCTCCATCAACGCCGCGTGGCCGGTACCCGCGTTGTTCCATCCGTTCGAGCTCTCTTCCGCCACGCTGGACATCTGCTCGACCATGGTAATAGACCAATCCGGCTCCAGTTCCTGCAGCCAGGTTCCCAACGTGGCGCTCATGATGCCGCCGCCAATCAACAATACATCCGTCTCTTGCTCATGGCGGGTGTTGGTCCGAGTGTTATTGGAACCAACCGCCTGTGAGCTGGGTACGGCCATCTTTTTCTTCATCGGATTTGAGCCTTACTTTACTCGCTTTTTTATTTAGCGCAGGTGAAACGATTCTCGGCTTCAAAGGTAACACTGAAGAAAAAAAATTTAAATATTGTTTAAATTTTAAGTTGAGTTTTGAGATCTGTTATAAAAATGTTTAATAAATGTGTATCATAAATCACATTTTGTACTGGTATCAGAGGCGCTTCCGCGCTATTATCCTCGGTTTTGTGACCGACCGCACGTAACCAGCGACCGATCATGGCCCAAATTTTTTAAATTCTGCGAAATTTTTTATGCCCCCTGTTTCTGATTCCGCTACCTCCAGCAACGCTGGCGCATTAGGCCAGATCCTGCGCTCGCCCGCGCTGCTGACGCGTGAAACGCTGGCGGGCGTACTCACCGCACTGGCGCTAATCCCCGAGGTCATCTCCTTCTCGGTTATCGCTGGCGTTGATCCGAAAGTCAGCCTGATTGCCTCCGTAGTGCTGTGCCTGGCGATGTCGGTTCTCGGCGGCAGACCAGCGATGGTCACCGCCGCCGCCGGTTCGGTAGCGCTGGTGATTGGTCCGATGGTGCATCAATATGGCGTCGGCTACATTCTCCCGGCGGTCATAATGGCCGGCGTTATTCAAATTTTGTTTGGCATTTGCGGCATGGCGCGCCTGATGCGCTTTATTCCGCAGCCGGTGATGACCGGTTTTGTTAACGCGCTGGGTATTCTCATCTTTTTTGCCCAGGTACCGCATTTCTGGAGCAAGCAGCCGCTGATTATCGGCCTGTTCGTGTTAACGCTGCTGATTGTGCTGTGGGCGCCGCGCTATATAAAGGCAATCCCTTCTCCGCTCATCGCTATCGTACTGCTGACGCTGTTTACCGTTTTCAGCGGCCAGCTGCTGCCGACCGTCGGCGATGAAGGCTCAATGAGCGGCGGACTAGCGGGGTTAACCAGCCTGATAGTTCCTCTGAATTTAACCACGCTGCACATCATCTGGCCCTGCGCGCTGAGTATCGCTTTTGTCGGCCTGATGGAGTCGCTTCTGACGGCAAAGCTGGTGGATGATTTAACCCAAACGCCTTCCAGCAAAGCGCGCGAGAGCGCGGGTCTGGGCATCGCCAACATTCTAGCCGGTTTCTATGGCGGTATCGCCGGGTGCGCGATGATCGGCCAGACCATCGTTAATGTTGAAATGGGTAAAGCGCGCAGCCGCGTGTCGACCGTTGCCGCAGGCCTGGTGCTGCTCCTGCTGGTGACTGCCTTAAGCGAAGTGATGGCAAAAATCCCGATGGCTGTGCTCGCCGGGGTGATGGTGATTGTCGCGGTGAAGACCTTTAGCTGGCACAGTATTCGTCCGGCTGAGCTGGCGCGCAATCCGTGGCCGGAAACGCTGGTGATGCTGGTGACCGTCGGCGCAACCGTCGGCACCAGCAATCTGGCAATCGGCGTTCTGGCAGGGCTGATCTCAATGGCACTAATCCCCCGCCGTCTGCGGACTCAAGCGCAGGCTACATCAGAAAAAGCGTCGCCAGCCCAAGAAAAATAAAGAATCCGCCGGTGTCGGTAATCGCGGTAATCATTACGCTGGAGCCGACCGCCGGGTCGCGTCCCAGCTTGACCATCACCATTGGGATAATGACGCCCATCATTGCCGCCATCAGTAGATTGAGCATCATCGCCAACGTCATCACGCCGCCCAGTTGCGGATCGTCATATAGCCACCAGGTGATAGCCCCCATAATCCCGCCCCAGACGATCCCATTGATCAGCGCAACGCCCATCTCGCGCAAGATCAGGAAGGTAAAACTTCCCGGCTGAATATGCTGTAACGCCATTGCCCGCACGATCATGGTGATCGTCTGGTTGCCCGTGTTGCCGCCGATCCCGGCGACAATCGGCATTAGCGACGCCAGCGCCACCAGTTGGGAAATAGTATGTTCGAAGCCATCGATCACGCGGGAAGCGATAAACGCGGTGCAAAGATTCACCGCCAGCCAGGCCCAGCGGGTCTTCACCGCTTTGCTCACCGGCGCAAACACGTCGTCATCGTTGCTCAGGCCGCCCATCCGGCGTAAATCGTTATCCGTCTCCTCATAGACCACGTCAACGATCTCATCAATGGTTAAACGTCCCATCAGCTTGCCGTCGGCATCAATCACCGCGGCGCTAAGTAAGTCATCACGTTCAAAGGTACGCGCCACTTTCTCCGCGTCTTCGTGCGGCTGGAAGGTCACCGGATCGCCTTCCATCACTTCCCCTACCCGCTTCTGCGCATCGTTAAGCAGAATGGTTTGCAGCTCGAGTTCGCCGAGCAGCAGCTTATTGCGGGTGGTCACAAACAGTTTATCGGTATTCTCCGGCATTTTACCTAGTCGCCGCAGATAGCGCTGCACCGCTGCGAGAGTCGCTTCCGGACGGACGGTAATGACCTCAAACTCCATGATCGCGCCGACGGTATTGTCGGCGTAGCGCATCATCTGGCGAATACGCGCGCGCTTATCCGCAGGCAGGGTGGCCAGTAAACGTCCGGTCAGATCGCGGGGCAAGTGCTGTAGCAGGTAAACCTGTTCATCGATATCGAGATTTTGCAGCGCGAACAGCAGATCGTGATCGCTCATCTCTTCGATGAGGTCGCCCCAGACGCTTTCCGACGCCTCCAGCAGCACTTTGCCGCGCTTGTCATCGGCGACCAGCCGCCAGAGCGCGTTGCGCGCATCATAGGGCAGCGCTTCGAGCGCATCGGCAAGATCCGGCGGCGGCAGGTGTGAAACCAGCATTTCCACTTCCGCCAGATCGTCGGCCAGGGTACTGTCATCGTAGCGTTCAGCGAGGGTTAATTTACCCAGCAGTGAAGATGTGACGGCTTTATCGGTGCTCAGGAGCCAAATGAGGCGGGCGCGCTCTTCATCGCGCAATCTGGCGCTTTTTTTGTGCAAAACGGACATCGGTCAGGCAATCCTTGTAAAAATATCTGTCAGACCAGCAGGCCGGAAGCCTTAAGCATAGCGCGAGGAGGCGGAAATAATAACCGCTATGAATTCGGTCGACGGAAAAAACAGCAGCCTGCAGATACCCCGGAGGTCGACTGACGCCTCCGGGACGGCATAAACCGATCAGGCGGTACGGGCAACCGCATCGCGGGTCGCCAGTTCGCGCTCATTTCCGGTCAGCTCCGAGAGCTGGCCGCCGCGCATTTCCAGCAGCCTGTCGGCGTGCTGAAAGTAGTGATCGTCATGGCTGATGGCAAAGAGGGTTTTGCCCATCTCCTTCATCAGCGGCAGCAGCACCTGATAGAATTCGCGGCGGAAATGGGGGTCCTGATCTGCCGCCCATTCATCCAGCATGATGATATCTCTGTCTTCTGCTAACGCCAGCAGCAGCGCCACGCGCTTTTTCTGCCCTTTTGACAGCTTCAGGTCGAGAATTTTGCCATCGTCCAGCCGTAGCTTATGGTTCATTTGCAGATAGCCCAGCCACTTCTCCACCAGTGCCGGATCGGCCGCCTTCCCTTCCGGTCCCAGCAGCCTGTCGAACAGCCAGACGTCGGTAAAGACCGCCGAGAAAAGCTTGCGGTAATCTTCCGGCTTATCCGCCGCCATCGGCTGCCCGTCAACCAGGATCTGTCCAGAAACCGGCTGATACAAACCGGTCAGCAGCATGGCCAGCGTCGATTTTCCGCTCCCGTTGCCGCCAATCAGGAATACCAGCTCGCCGCGCCTGAGAGTAAGATTAATCGGCCCAACCGCAAAGCTGTTGTCGGGATAATGGAAGGTAATATCGCGCAGCTCGAGCGTCTGCCAGTGGGGGTACACCTGCGCCTGCGGGAATTCAGCGCGGTAGGGCGCGAGCGAAAACTTATTCAGCTTATTGAATGCCACCTGAGCGCTGAGCAGAGTCGGCAGCGCGCCAACCGCAGAGAGCAGCGGCGTGCGCAGGAAGAGCAGCGTCAACGAATAGGTGGCCGCCACCGCCGTATCGGCCCAGCCCAGGCTGTTAGCCATCCAGAAGACCAGGCCAATCGCGCCCAGCATCATAATATTCGACCAGTTGACCGCGCTCAGATGGAAGGTATCGGCGCGGACAATATGGTGGCGGTATTCGCGCGCGTCCGGGAGATAGAGCTGATTAAATACATATTCAGCGCGCTCGCGATTAAGGGTGAGCTCTTTGCGTCCTTCGAGAACCGTTTGATAATCGTGATACAGCTTATCTTCGGTTTCGCGCAGCGAGGCCATGTGCTTGTAGACCCGCGACACCAGCACAAATCCGCCCCAGATGGTTAACGCCAGCCACAGCGCGGTAACCAGCATCATTTTTCCTGACAGCCAGGCCAGATAAGCGGCGGAACCAAAGGTCAGAATAATCCCCTGTACCAGCTCCGGCAGACGCACGAAAGCAATGGTAATGTTGCGGATGTCGCTGGTTAACCCGGCCAGCAGCGACGCGCTGCCGATTTTCTCGATCTTCTCAATTTGCGTATCCAGAATGCGCTTAATAAATTCCCCGCGCAGGCGATAAACAAAATGGTGGCCGAGCGTAGTAAGCGCCAGTTGCGAGCCAAGGGTGACCGCCATCAGCAGCAATAATAGTCCCAGAAATTCCGGCAGTACCGTCAGGGAGGTATCGACGATAGTTATCAGGCGCAGGTTAATAAAGGCGATAAGCCCAATACCCAGCGCCGCGCTCAGCAGGCTCAGGGCAATGACGGAGATAAACGGCCAGCGGTACTGACGCCAGACAAGAAGAAGAAGTTCCATAACGCGTAATCCGGGCAAGCAAAAACAGCCAGCAGTTTAAACTGCTCGACGATGACAGCAAGAATAATTCTTATTTTTATTCTTTATTCCCTGCCAGGCGGAAAGTGAGATTGTAGCGACAGGAGCCGGTATCCGGATGAACCCCCTCTTTTAGCGGCTGAATGCCGTGGTAAAACAGCCGTGATTCGCCGCCCCAGACCACCACATCGCCGTGCTCCAGCAGCACCCGCTGTAGCGGATCGCTACGCCGCAGGCCGCCAAACTGGAATATCGCCGGCAACCCCAGCGAGACGGAGACGATCGGCGCCCTCAGGTCGCGCTCGTCTTTATCCTGATGCAGCGACAGCTTTGTGCCGGGCTGATAACGATTAATAAGACACGCATCCGGGGTAAAGTGCGCATAGCCGCCCGCCGTCGCCGCCTCTGAGGCCAGCTCGTGGAAAAGCGGCGGCATCTGCGGCCAGCGCTTTCCCGTCAGCGGATCGTCGCTGGCATAGAGATAGCCGCGCGCGTTCGTGGTCCAGCCCAGCTCGCCACAGTTGGTCATCGCCACCGACATCGTATAGCCGCCGGGGGTAACCATCTGACGAAAAGGCGAACGATGGGCAATATCGGTGATTGCCTGCAAAAGCGCTGGCGCGCGTTCACGGGCGTAGCGGCGCAAAATTATCGCCCCCGGAGCCAGTTGCTCCTGCCAGGGCGGCGTATCGGCAAAAAGATCGAGCATTATGTCTCCTCGTATTGCGCTTCTCGCGCCAGCAGCAGCGCCTTACGCGCCGTTCCCCAACGATAGCCGGATAGTGCCCCATCCTCGCGAACCACACGATGACACGGGATAACCAGCGCCAGCTTATTGGCGGCACAGGCGCTGGCCACCGCCCTCACCGCGCGGGGACGCCCCATACTTTGCGCCACCTGGCGATAGCTGCGGGTCTCCCCCGCCGGGATCTGTCGCAGCGCCTGCCAGACCTGAAGCTGAAAAGCCGTGCCGCGCATATCCAGCGGCAAAGAAAACGGCTGGCGATGATCGTTAAGATGAGAAAAGACCTGCGCAACCCGCAGGCGAAAGACTTCATCGCCTGGATGCAGTCGCGCATTGGGGAACAGGCTGGCTAATTGATCATACAGCGAGCTGTCGTTATCTCCCGGTAGCACGGCACAGATTCCCCGTTCGCTCTCAGCCACCAGGCAGCGCCCCAGCGGCCCGTCGCCGCATACCCAGGTAATGTCCATATTCTCACCGCCGCGGCGAAACTGACGGCCGGTCATCCCCAGCGCGGCGTCAGCCTGCTGATAGTAGCTGCTATTATCCGGGAAACCGGCGGATAGCGCCGCGTCGGTAATTTTCGCCCCCTGCCCTAACGCTTCGCGTAAACGGCGAGCGCGCCAGGCCTGTTGCCAGGCTTTGGGGGTCATACCGGTCACGGATTTAAAGAGGCGGTGAAAATGAAAGGGGCTAACCGCAAGCTGGCGTGCCAGTGCTTCCAGCGTGATCGGCGTCTCCTGCTCCAGCAGACGGCAGGCGGCAGCGACTTTCTCTACCTTCTGCTGCTGCGGATCGCTGTTTTCCGGCTGGCAGCGTTTGCACGGGCGAAAGCCTGCCGCCTGCGCGGTATCGACATCAGGATAGAAGCGAACATTTTCCCGCAGCGCGCGACGAGAGCGGCAGGACGGACGGCAGCAAACGCCGGTAGTCAGCACGGCAAAAACGAACTGACCATCGGCGCCGGTATCCCGTTCGCATACTGCCTGCCAGCGGCGCTCATCGGTATCAAACATTATCGGTTTCATCACGGACTCCTGCTGTAAGTGTAACTTCAGTCTGGGCCGAAGTCCGTTAGCAAAAACCCGAAATCTTGCGGTTTAATTTTTCTCGCCAACCAGGAAAGCGCGGAACTGCGGAGACATCCAGGTTTTAAACCCCTCCCCCTCTTTGACAATCATATAGACCGCCAGCCCCTGTTCACGCACCACCTCCTGCGCTTTTTCCGGCCCCAACACCATCAGCCCGGTATCCCAGCCATCGGCTTCCAGGGCCGTCGGAGCGATAACGGTCACCGAAACCAGCTTGTGATCGATTGGTCGCCCGGTTTGCGGATCGATGACGTGCGAGATGCGCTTGCCGTCCAGCTCATAGTAGTTGCGATAGCTGCCCGAGGTACTGATACCGTGGCCGTTAATATCGACGATCGCCTGTACCGCATTTTCGCGATCGGTCGGTTTCTGGATCGCTACCCGCCACGGTTGACCTTCGGCATTCATGCCCCGGCTCACCAGCGCCCCGCCCACCGAGACCAGGTAGCGCGAGATCCCCTCCTGTTCCATCAGGCGCGCCAGATGATCGGCAGCGTAGCCTTCACCGACGGTGGAGAGATCGACGAACAGATCCGCAATGTCTTTTTGCAGATACTGCCCGTCGGCCCGGTTGATCACCGTCAGATGCTGTAAGCCGCTACGCGCTTTGGCATCGGCAATCTGCTGCGGATCCGGCGTTTTTACCGGCTGTTTGTCCGGGCCAAAGCCCCATAAATTGACCAGCGGCCCGACGGTAATATCCATAGCGCCGTGAGTTTTAGCGCCAATTCGCAGGGACATCGTCACGATATCCGCCATCGCCTCGCTGACCGGCCAGGGCGATGTCTCCGGCGAATGGTTAAAGCGCATCAACGCTGAATCGTTCTTCCAGGTGGAAAGCAGACGATCGTCAGCATCCAGCTGAGCCTGAACTTTCTGACGCAGCGCCTCGGCCTTCGCCTGATCAAGGTCTATGACGCTGACCCGCCAGAATGTGCCCATGGTTTTACCGTCCAGTACGGTAGCGGCGGATTTTGGCGTCTGGGGAGAAGTGGCTGAATCACAACCTGAAAGTAATACCAGGGCCCCGAACAGGGCGGCGCGGAAAAATGTCATGTCCATAAAATTGGCTTCCTCTTGCTAAGGCCCAAAGAGTACACCAGCAAGGTTAAACCGGGCATAAAAAAAGGCGCCATCGGCGCCTTTTTTCAAACTTCAGCGTGCTTAGAACTGGTAAACCAGGCCCAGAGCAACGATGTCGTCGGTAGAGATACCGGCAGCACGGGTGAAGTTGTTTTCGTCCAGCAGGTTGATTTTGTAGTCAACGTAGGTGGACATGTTTTTGTTGAAGTAGTAGGTCGCGCCTACATCAACATATTTCAGCAGATCTTCGTCGCCGTAGCCACGTCCCAGGTCTTTACCTTTGGACTGCAGGTAAGCCACGGACGGACGCAGACCGAAGTCGAACTGGTACTGAGCAACCACTTCGAAGTTCTGCGCTTTGTTAGCAAAGCCCAGGGAACCGGCGCGAGTTGCGTTGTAGGTCTGGGTGTACTGAGACGCCAGATAGATGTTGTTGGCGTCATATTTCAGACCGCCGGTGTAGGTTTCAGCGTTGTCGCCGCGGCCCAGTGCTGCTTTGGTGTTCTGATCGCTAGTACGTTTAGAGTGAGAGTACGCAAAACCAGCGCTGATACCGTCATAGATATCATAGGTCAGAGAGGTGCCGTAGCCGTCGCCGTTCTGTTTATTCCAGTCACGACCATTGTTGGTGGAACCTTCACCGCTGGTGCTACCGTTTTTACCCTGGTACTGCAGAGCAAAGTTCAGACCGTCAACCAGACCGAAGAAGTCGGAGTTACGGTAGGTCGCCACGCCGTTAGCGCGAGACTGCAGGAAGTTATCAGAACCGTAGGTGTCGCCGCCGAATTCCGGCAGAACGTCGGTCCAGGAAGTCACGTCGTATACTACGCCGTAGTTACGACCGTAGTCGAAAGAACCCGCGTCGCCGAATTTCAGACCCGCAAATGCCAGACGAGTCCAGGACTGCTTGTCAGAACCTTCTACGTTGTTCGCCTGAACGTTGTATTCCCACTGGCCGTAACCGGTCAGCTGGTCGTTGATCTGAGTTTCGCCTTTGATGCCCAGACGCATGTAGGTCTGGTCGCCATCGGAAGATTTGTCGTCAGAGAAATAGTGCAGACCGTCGATTTTACCGTACAGATCTAATTTGTTGCCATCTTTGTTATAGACTTCAGCCGCATTCGCTGCGCCTGCTACCAGCAGTGCCGGTACCAGGAGGGACAGTACTTTAACTTTCATGTTATTAACCCTCTGTTTGTTATATGCCTTTTATTATTGCCACTGCTTACTGATTACCCTTCTAATCAGTCGGCTATTTCATTGTGCTGCAAAACGAGGAATAATCCAACAAGAATATGATACTAAAACTTCTAAGATGTTTCAAAATACCCACAAGATGTTTCAATTTGTAAATATGAGGGAACTTTTTTTCGGTCCTAAATGGGTAGTGAAATAAGCACTAATAATCAAAAAATAAAAATTTTTAATCCCTGTCAATGAGTTACACGGTTACATATCTATAGCACTGAATGGTAAAACAAAATTCTCGTCTGCGACTAAAATTACCCTCGCTATCATCATTAACTTTATTTATTACCGTCATTCAGTTCTGAATGTCTGTTTACCCCTATTTCAACCGGATGCCTCGCATCCGGTTTTTTTTACCCTTCTTTACACATCTTTAATTATTCTATGCTACCGGCGAAAAAAATAACGGTTATTAATCAAACAGCTTGCGAATAAACTCAAGGCTGTTTATATAATTTCTTGTTATTTAGTGCTATTTCCGTTAGTCAATCCGTAAATAATTGTACAAAATCACTCGGGCCGTACATCTTTGCTCGCCGCGCGGGTTTGGGATAAATCTCAAGGCAAAAAAGTCGTTGTATAGTATTCAGATGTATGGATTTTGGACGTTAACCTTTATACTGTTCATAGCATCTGCGCTGCCCCCGGTTAACTTGGTGCAACAGTCCGTTTACACATACTGATGAGTCGTACTCTCACACGATGACCCCGAAAAAATTTTCCCTGATACCCGGCAACATTACCCGCTTCTTTATTCTCATGGTCATCGTCCTGCTGGCGACGATGGGGGTCATGATCCAAAGCGCCGTTAACACCTGGCTAAAAGATAAAAGCTACCAGGTTGTCGATGTCAGCTACGACTTACATAAACGCATTGATACCTGGCGCTACGCCACCTGGCAAATCTATGACAACATTGCCGCGACCTCGTCCAGTTCAGCCGCAGAAACAGGGTTACAAGAGACGCGTTTAAAGCAGGACGTTTACTACCTTGAGAAACCCCGGCGCAAAACTGAAGCGCTGATTTTTGGCTCCCATGACAGCTCAACGCTGGAAATGACGCAAAAAATCTCCAACTATCTCGATATCCTGTGGGGCGCCGAGACTATTCCCTGGTCGATGTATTACCTTAACGGCCTGGATAACAGCCTGATTCTGGTTTCAACGCTGCCGTTAAAAGATCTCTCCTCCAGCTTCAAAGAGTCGACCATCAGCAGCGTCGTTGAATCACGACGGGCAGAAATGCTGCTGCAGGCCAACACGTTAGATGAACGCGAGACGTTTTCGTCGCTGCGCCACCTCGCCTGGCAAAACGGCTACTACTTTACGTTACGCACCACCTTTAACCAGCCCGGCCACCTGGCGACCGTTGTGGCCTTCGATCTGCCCATTAACGATCTCATCCCTCCCAGTATGTCGCTGGAGAGTTTCCGCCTGGAGCCCGATCCGTCGCAGAACGTCAGCGCCAATCCGGATAAAGAAACCGCCGACATCGTCAGCATTAACTTTAACGGCCCGCAGATTGAAATTATCACCACGATTAATACCACCGGTATGCGCCTGGTCTGGATGGTGCCCTTTAGCGAGCTGATTCTGGAGTCCTTGCAGAGTATTTTACTGCCGCTGCTGCTGAACATTGGCCTGCTGGCGCTGGCGCTGTTCGGATTTACCACCTTCCGTCACTACAGCGGCCGCAAAAGCATCGTGGGGACGGCCGTTTCCTCGGCCGCCAATAGTGAATTACGCGCCCAGCGCGCCATTCACGAAGAGATAGTTTCTCTGCTGCCGCTGGGGCTGCTGGTGCACGATCAGGAAGCTAACCGGACGGTGATCAGCAATCCGATTGCCGATCATCTGCTGCCGCATCTGAATCTGCAAAACATCATCAACATGGCCGATCAGCACCAGGGCGTGATTCAGGCGACGGTGAACAATGAACTGTATGAAATCCGTCAGTTCCGCAGCCAGGTGTCGCCGCGCACGCAAATCTTTATTATTCGCGATCAGGACCGCGAGGTGCTGGTGAATAAGAAACTCAAGCAGGCCCAGCGCCTGTATGAGAAAAACCAGCAGGGCCGTACGGCGTTTATGCAGCATATCGGCACGGCGCTGAAACAGCCGGCGCAAACGCTGGCGGAAGAAGCTGCTGTGCTCGGCATGGCCGAAAGCCGCAGGCTGGCCCAGCATGCCGATGAACTGGTACAGCTGGTTGATGAAATAGAGCTGGCAAACCTGCTGGAGAGCGATAGCTGGAAGAGCGTTCAGGACCTGTTCTCAATTCAGGAATTGATCGATGAAGTGGTACCTGAAGTCCTGCCCATCATCAAACGTAAAGGTCTGCAGCTGCTGATTAACAACTCGCTACCGGCCAATGAGCAGCGCTACGGCGATCGCGACGCCCTGCGCCGCACCCTTTTACTGCTGATTCAGTACTCGGTGACCACCACGCCTATTGGCAAAATAACCCTGGAAGTCAGTAAAGATGAATCCGCGGACGATCGTCTGACCTTCCGTATTCTGGATACCGGCAACGGGGTTTCGGCGAACGAAATCGACAATATGCACTTTCCATTCCTCAACGATACGCAGGCAGACCTTTACGGCAAAGCCAACGCCCTCACCTTCTGGCTCTGCGATCGCCTGACGCGCAAGCTCGGCGGACAGCTCAATATCAAAGCGCGCGAATCGCTGGGTACCCGCTACTCCCTGCATCTAAAAATGGCCGCCAGCGCGGAGGAGAGTGATTCGGGTGAACATCTGCTGGATGAAGTGGTGATCATGCTTGATGTGACCGCCAATGAAGTCCGCCGTATCGTGACCCGTCAGCTGGAGAGCTGGGGAGCTACCTGCATCACTCCGGATGACAGAATCACAAGTCAACAATATGATCTCTTTTTAACGGATAATCCGTCTAATCTTACTGCTTCGGGCTTGCTTTTAAGCGATGATGAAGCCCGGGTTCATAAGATTGGTCCTGGTCAGCTCCGCGTAAACTTTAATATCAGCGCTGCGCTGCAGGAAGCTATCCTGCAATTGATTGAGCAGCAGCTTGCTGAGGAAGAGGAGCAGCCATCCTCTCCCGGGAATGAAAGTAACGCCGAACTGCATGCCAGCGGCTATTACACGCTGTTTGCTGACACGGTACCAGATGATGTTAAGAGGCTGTATAATGAACTGGCGACGGGCGATTTCGCCGCGCTGGCGCAAACCGCCCACCGCCTCAAAGGGGCATTTGCTATGCTAAATCTGGTACCCGGCAAGCAGTTATGTGAAACGCTTGAGCATCTGATTCGTGAAAAAGATGCGCAAGGCATAGAAAAATATATCAGCGACATTGACGTTTACGTCAAGAGCTTGCTGTAGCAAGGTAGCCTAATACATGAACAATATGAACGTAATTATTGCCGATGACCATCCGATCGTACTGTTCGGTATTCGTAAGTCACTTGAACAAATTGAGTGGGTGAACGTTGTTGGCGAGTTTGAAGACTCCACCGCATTAATTAACAATCTGCCTAAACTGGACGCACACGTCCTGATTACCGATTTATCGATGCCCGGTGATAAATACGGCGATGGCATTACGCTTATTAAATACATCAAGCGTCATTTCCCGGACCTGTCAATCATTGTACTGACAATGAACAACAACCCGGCGATCCTGAGCGCGGTTCTCGATCTGGACATCGAAGGGATCGTCCTGAAACAGGGTGCGCCGACCGATCTGCCTAAGGCGCTCGCCGCGCTGCAAAAAGGCAAAAAATTCACCCCGGAAAGCGTTTCGCGCCTGCTGGAAAAAATCAGCGCCGGCGGTTACGGCGACAAACGTTTGTCGCCCAAAGAGAGTGAAGTACTGCGTCTGTTCGCCGAAGGCTTCCTGGTCACCGAGATAGCCAAAAAGCTCAACCGCAGTATCAAAACCATCAGTAGCCAGAAAAAATCGGCGATGATGAAGCTCGGCGTGGAAAACGATATCGCCCTGCTCAACTACCTCTCTTCCGTTTCCCTGAGCTCAACGGACAAAGACTAACGTCTCTCTTCCCGGATAGCGCGGCGCTATCCGGGAAACATCTTTTATTCCCTGCCCTTACGTACCCGCGCGGCGTAGACCGTCAGCGTCTGCTTGATAATATCCAGAGTGACCGGTTTTGAAAGGCAGCTGTCCATACCGGACTCCAGGCAGCGCTGCTTCTCCTCCGCCAGCGCGTTGGCGGTCACCCCAATAACCGGCAGCGTAAGCCCTAGCTGGCGAATGCGCTGGGTCAGGCGATAACCATCCATATTCGGCATGTTGACGTCGCTGAGCACGATATCAATATGCTGCTTGCTCAGGACATTCAGCGCATCGACCCCGTCATTTGCCGTCACGCACTGATAGCCCAGCGATCCCAGCTGATCGGCCAGCAGACGTCGGTTAATCGGATGATCGTCCACCACCAGAATCATCATGTCATCATTGCTGGCGGTTTGCGCATCCGCCGCGGATAGCGCAGGGCCGTTTTCCGTACTGGCCATGGCAATATGGAAGATGCGGGCCAGCAGCGGCAGCAGCTCGTGCGGCGTGGCCACGCTATGCAGCCACTCGCCGGGCGCCCGCTCCTGCGGAATACCGATATGCCGACGAGAGAAGATCACCATCGCGCAGCCGTCCCAGGCGTTACGCGTCTCGCTATCGGTCAACAGAATATCCTCCGCGCCCGGCGCTTGCCCGGCAAAATGACGGACCGGAATACCGTGGTATTTCAGCAACTGCTCGACGAACAGCGCCAGCGAGCTGTTATCAATCGCCAGCCAGCAGCATTTTTCCGCCAGGCCATCAATATTCGGCGACGGCGTATTTTGTACGCCATAAAGCGGGATACGAATAGTGAAGCGGCTGCCCATACCAGGCTCGGTTTCAACGGCAATATCGCCATCCATCATGCTGATAAGCTTTTCACAAATCGCCAGACCGAGTCCGGTCCCCTGGAAATTGCGCTGCACGCCGGTCCCCACCTGGAAGAACGGGTCAAACAGGCGTACGACCTCTTTCGCCGGGATCCCTTCCCCGGTATCGCGTACGCTGATGCGCAGATAATCCTCCGCCCGCTCTACGTGCAGGATAATGCAGCCGGTATCGGTAAACTTAATCGCGTTACTCAGCAGGTTTGAAATAACCTGCTGCAGGCGCATCGGATCGCCGGACATCAGCTGCGGTACGTCAGGTTCAATAAAGCAGTACAGCCCGAGATGTTTCCGCACCACCAGCGGCAGATAGTTGGCGGAAATATGGTTCATGACCTCGCGCGGCGAAAACTCCCGCGGCTCAATTTTGAGCTGTTCGGACTCAATTTTCGAGAAATCGAGGATGTCGCTAATAATTTTCAGCAGCAGGCTGGAAGAGTTGTTCATCGCCGTCACCAGACGATCGACGCCCTTCGGTAGCTCTTTGGTCTGCAATAAATCGAGGTTACCGATAATCCCGTACAGCGGCGTTCGCAGTTCGTGGCTGACGGTGGCAAGGAACATCGATTTCGACTGGCTGGCCTGCTCGGCGGCCTGGGCCATCTCCTGCAGCGACTCTTCCATTTTGACGCGCGCAGAGACATCCACCAGCACGCAAATCGCCACGTTCTCGTTACGGTAGCGCGAGTGGACAAAGCTGATTTGCAGATTGGTATTGTTGCTGGTCAGCACATCGACGAAGTTCACCTGCTGGCCGCAGATAATTTGCGTCAGCCGCTGCCGATCCTCATGGGTTAGCATATTGAGATAGTTATGCGCCAGCTCGTTACTCAGGATATTGGTGCCGTCGATCGTACGTAAAATACAGATCCCCACCGGCGCGGAGGCAACGATTTTTCGGTTGAACTGCTCGTGCTCTTCGAGGCGCTGGGCGTCGTTTTCAGCCGGAATAAAAATCCGCCGTTCATACATGCGGGCAAGCGCAAAAAGGAGCCCGCCGGTAAGCAGATTGAGCACCACGGCGTTCAGTATCAGCATCCGGATGCGTTCCAGTACCTGATCCACCGGCACCGAATAGACAATGCTCAACGATGACGGCGGCAGGCTTTTTTTCATCGCCAGCTCGCGAAAACCGGCGGTATAGCCGAACCACAGACGCTCCTGCATCCACTTCGCATCCGGTTTAATATTGCTATCCGACCCGGCAAGCGAGATCAGCGTCTGTCCGCTATCGTCGAGAATCGTCACGTTCATCGGCAAACTGCCTGGGGTAAAGAAGCTTTCCATGCGGATGGTTTGCTCTACGCCAAGCATGGCCTGCAGGCGATTCGCCACATAGATTGGGGTCAGCGCATAGAAATAGCCAACGCCCGGACGCACGCCCTGGCTTATCCAGAACAGATTGTTACCGCGCTCGTTTTGCGGCGCGTCGCGATACTGCTCAATGCGCTGATGCAGCACTTTTAACGCCTGGTCCCGCTCCAGCGGAATATCGCGCAGGCCGAAGTTGGCCATACACAGATTGTCGCTACCAATCATAAAAATACGATTGAGGTCGTAGGCCGTTGAGAAATTGTCGCGCCAGTAGCGCATAAACCACGCCAGTGACTGCAGCGAGTTACGCCAGGTCGTACTCATCAGCGCGCAGTCGGAATCCGGGTAGAGCGGTTCAAAATCAGGGATCGTAATATCACCGCGCTGCACCGGCGTATCGCCGCCTTCGCTACCGTCCATCGGCCGGTTGCCGGCAACGTATTTCAGCTCTTTGATCACATCGGCCGTACGCTGTATGTAGCGCTGCGCCTGATCGGCATTGAGGTTAAATTCCTGGCGAATTTCCGATTCGCGATCGTGCAACGCATTGACGATGTAAAACACCGAAACAAAAGCGACCAGCACCCACAGCAGTATCGCCAGCGCTCTGAACAGATAGCGTGAAACCTTTAACGTGTTATGGAAAGAAGCTAGATATTTCAATGTGGCGATGCTCGGCCGTCAGGGGCTCAACAGAATGGCGTTAAGGTAACGATAAAACAACGGTCCCGCAACGGGAAAACAAAAAGGGCCGGGGAGAGCCCCGACCCTTTCAGACAATTACCGCAGAGAATTACTCTTCGTCTTCGGCGATGTCATCGTCAGTATCCGCTTCCGGCGCGATATCTTCGTCGCCTTCCGCCGCGCTGCCGTCGATGGCATCCAGCTCTTCGTCATCAACCGGCTCAGCCACGCGCTGCAGGCCGACCACGTTTTCATCTTCCGCAGTACGAATCAGGATCACGCCCTGAGTGTTACGACCGACAATGCTCACTTCAGATACGCGGGTTCGTACCAGCGTGCCCGCGTCGGTGATCATCATAATCTGGTCGCAGTCATCAACCTGCACCGCGCCCACAACGGAACCGTTGCGTTCGGTCACTTTGATTGAGATAACGCCCTGGGTCGCACGCGACTTAGTAGGATACTCTTCAGCTGCGGTACGTTTACCGTAGCCATTCTGCGTAACGGTCAGGATCGCACCTTCACCGCGCGGAACGATCAGAGAAACCACTTTGTCCTCGCCGGCCAGCTTGATGCCGCGCACGCCTGTGGCGGTACGGCCCATCGCGCGGACGGCGTCCTCTTTAAAGCGCACCACTTTACCGGCGGCGGAGAACAGCATGACTTCGTCCTGACCGGAGGTCAGATCGACGCCAATCAGCTCGTCGCCTTCGTTGAGGTTAACCGCGATAATACCGGCGGAACGCGGACGGCTGAATTCAGTCAGCGCCGTTTTCTTCACGGTACCGCTGGCGGTCGCCATAAAGACGTTCACGCCCTCTTCGTATTCGCGGACCGGCAGGATCGCGGTAATACGCTCGTTGGCTTCCAGCGGCAGCAGGTTGACGATCGGACGGCCGCGCGCGCCGCGGCTGGCTTCCGGCAGCTGATAAACCTTCATCCAGTAGAGACGACCGCGGCTGGAGAAGCAGAGGATCGTATCGTGGGTGTTGGCCACCAGCAGGCGGTCGATGAAGTCTTCTTCTTTGATACGCGCCGCAGATTTACCTTTACCGCCACGACGCTGGGCTTCGTAGTCGGTCAGCGGCTGATACTTCACGTAGCCCTGATGCGAAAGGGTCACGACAACATCTTCCTGGTTGATCAGGTCTTCAATGTTGATATCCGCGCTGTTCGCGGTGATCTCGGTACGACGCGCGTCGCCGAACTGTTCACGGACCAGCTCCAGCTCTTCGCGGATAACTTCCATCAGGCGATCGGCGCTGCCCAGAATGTGCAGCAGTTCCGCGATCTGTTCCAGCAGCTCTTTGTATTCATCGAGCAGTTTTTCATGCTCAAGGCCGGTCAGCTTCTGCAAACGCAGATCCAGAATCGCCTGCGCCTGCTGTTCAGTCAGGTAGTACTGGCCGTCGCGTACGCCGAACTCGGGCTCCAGCCATTCCGGACGGGCGGCGTCATCGCCGGCGCGTTCCAGCATCGCGGAAACGTTGCCCAGATCCCATGAACGGGCGATTAAGGCAGCCTTCGCTTCCGCCGGGGTCGGCGCGCGGCGAATCAGTTCGATAATCGGATCGATGTTGGCCAGGGCAATCGCCAGCGCTTCGAGGATGTGCGCGCGATCGCGGGCTTTACGCAGTTCAAAAATCGTACGACGGGTCACCACTTCGCGGCGATGGCGCACGAACGCGGCAATAATTTCTTTCAGGTTCATGATCTTCGGCTGACCATGGTGCAGAGCAACCATGTTAATACCGAAGGAGACCTGGAGCTGGGTCTGCGAATAGAGGTTGTTCAGCACCACCTCACCCACCGCATCGCGCTTCACTTCAATCACGATGCGCATACCGTCTTTATCGGACTCGTCGCGCAGCGCGCTGATGCCTTCGACGCGTTTGTCTTTGACCAGCTCGGCGATTTTCTCAATCAGGCGCGCTTTGTTCACCTGATACGGAATTTCATGCACGATGATGGTTTCGCGGCCGGTTTTCGCGTCAGCTTCCACTTCCGCGCGCGCGCGAATGTACACTTTACCGCGACCGGTACGATAGGCCTCTTCAATGCCGCGGCGACCGTTGATGATCGCGGCGGTCGGGAAGTCCGGACCTGGGATGTGTTCCATCAGCCCTTCAATGCTGATGTCTTCATTTTCAACGTAGGCCAGACAGCCGTTGATCACTTCGGTGAGGTTGTGCGGCGGAATATTGGTCGCCATACCTACCGCGATACCTGACGAACCGTTGACTAACAGGTTCGGGATTTTGGTCGGCATAACGTCAGGGATCTTTTCCGTGCCGTCATAGTTATCGACGAAATCCACCGTCTCTTTTTCGAGGTCGGCCATCAGCTCATGGGCGATCTTCGACATACGGATTTCCGTATAACGCATCGCTGCGGCGGAGTCGCCGTCGACCGAACCAAAGTTACCCTGGCCATCTACCAGCATATAGCGCAGGGAGAATGGCTGCGCCATACGTACAATGGTGTCATACACGGCAGTATCACCATGAGGGTGGTATTTACCGATTACGTCACCAACGACACGGGCAGATTTTTTATAGGCTTTGTTCCAGTCATTGCCCAATACGTTCATGGCGTATAGTACGCGACGGTGTACCGGCTTCAGGCCATCTCGGACATCCGGCAGCGCACGGCCAACAATGACCGACATCGCATAATCCAGATAGGAGCTCTTCAGCTCTTCCTCAATGTTGACCGGTGTAATTTCTCTCGCAAGGTCGCTCATCTAACCGCTATCCCTCTACTGTATCCCGGATTCAAAGGTCGCAAATTATAACACAGCCGCGGTGATACGGGTAAACCTATACCCAATGATTTTCGCGCGGCGAAAGGCGACAGGGATAGACGGTTTATTCATCCCTGAGGCCTGATATACTCGCGGGTCTGAACTGAACAGGAGTAAAAGCGCCCATGAATGCCGAAAAACCGTCGGTGGCCCACAATGTTGATCATAATGAAATCGCTAAATTTGAAGCCGTCGCCTCGCGCTGGTGGGATTTAGAGGGCGAATTCAAGCCGTTACATCGCATCAATCCTCTACGCCTCGGCTATATCGCGGAGCGCTCCGGCGGCCTGTTTGGCAAAAAAGTACTTGATGTCGGCTGCGGCGGCGGCATCCTGGCGGAAAGCATGGCCCGGGAAGGCGCAGCGGTGACCGGTCTGGATATGGGCTTCGAACCGCTACAGGTGGCGAAACTGCACGCCCTGGAGAGCGGCATTCAGGTCGAATATGTCCAGGAAACCGTTGAAGAGCACGCGGCGAAGCACGCCGGAGAGTACGACGTCGTTACCTGCATGGAGATGCTGGAGCACGTCCCGGATCCGCAGTCGGTCGTCCACGCGTGCGCGCGGCTGGTCAAACCTGGCGGTCAGGTGTTCTTCTCAACCATTAACCGCAACGGTAAAGCGTGGCTGATGGCGGTCGTCGGCGCCGAATACATCATGAAAATGGTGCCGAAGGGAACCCACGACGTGAAGAAATTCATCAAGCCCGCGGAGCTGATCGGCTGGGTAGATGAGACAATTCTGAAAGAGCAGCATATTACCGGTCTTCATTACAATCCGTTGACCAATACCTTCAAGCTGGCGCCAGGGGTGGATGTTAACTATATGTTGCATACAACGGCGAAAAAAGCATAACGTCAGCTGTATTTCCTATGATGATTGCGCGGCATCAAGCCGCGTGATTTTTTCTTCCGATGAAGAAATCAGCACTCGATCAAATTTTCATTTTTTTTTCTGATTTATTGACATCTTCTCCAGGCCTTATGTGGCGTGGACTTGGCGATTATTACCCTTCCGCAACCTCAATTTAACGTCAAAATCAACTCTTGTACTCAAAAGAATCCTTACTAGAATACTCACCATATAGCGTTTCTTTTATCGACCACCCCCTACATATAGTATTTATCCACAGAGTTAGTCACAACGGCGTTCTGTGGATAAGTGGGGGATATTTTCTTTCACGGACAGGTATAATCCACATGAATCAGAGTCTGCTGGTGACAAAGCGTGACGGTAGCACCGAGCGCATCAATCTCGATAAAATCCACCGCGTGCTGGATTGGGCGGCAGAAGGGCTGAATAACGTATCCATCTCCCAGGTAGAACTGCGTTCCCACATTCAGTTCTATGACGGCATCAAAACCGCCGACATTCACGAAACCATTATCAAAGCCGCCGCGGACCTTATCTCCCGCGAGGCGCCGGATTACCAGTATCTCGCCGCCCGTCTGGCGATTTTCCACCTGCGTAAAAAAGCCTACGGCCAGTTTGAGCCGCCAGCGCTGTTCGACCACGTGTCGAAAATGGTGAAAAACGGCAAATACGATACTCATCTGCTGGAAGACTACACGGAAGAAGAGTTCAAGCAGATGGACTCGTTCATCGAGCACGAGCGCGATATGACCTTCTCCTACGCTGCGGTTAAGCAGCTCGAAGGCAAATATCTGGTGCAGAACCGCGTCACCGGTGAGATCTATGAAAGCGCCCAGTTCCTGTACATTCTGGTTGCCGCCTGCCTGTTCTCCAACTACCCGCGCGAGACGCGTCTGAACTACATCAAGCGTTTCTATGACGCGGTGTCGACGTTCAAAATCTCGCTGCCGACGCCGATTATGTCCGGCGTGCGTACCCCGACCCGTCAGTTCAGCTCCTGCGTACTGATCGAGTGCGGCGACAGCCTGGATTCTATTAACGCCACCTCCAGCGCCATTGTGAAATACGTCTCTCAGCGCGCCGGTATCGGCATCAACGCCGGCCGCATCCGCGCGCTGGGTAGCCCGATTCGCGGCGGTGAAGCTTTCCATACCGGCTGTATCCCGTTCTATAAGCACTTCCAGACGGCGGTGAAATCCTGCTCCCAGGGCGGCGTCCGCGGCGGTGCGGCGACCCTCTTCTACCCGATGTGGCATCTGGAAGTCGAAAGCCTGCTGGTGCTGAAAAACAACCGCGGTACCGACGCCAACCGCGTTCGTCACATGGACTACGGCGTACAGATCAACAAGCTGATGTACACCCGTCTGCTGAAAGGCGGCGATATCACCCTGTTCAGCCCGTCCGACGTCCCGGGCCTGTACGATGCGTTCTTCGCCGACCAGGACGAGTTCGAGCGCCTGTACACCCAATACGAGCAGGACGACAGCATCCGCAAGCAGCGCATTAAAGCGGTAGAACTGTTCTCGCTGATGATGCAGGAACGCGCCTCCACCGGCCGTATCTACATCCAGAACGTGGACCACTGCAACACCCACAGCCCGTTTGACCCGGTTGTCGCGCCGGTGCGCCAGTCCAACCTGTGCCTGGAAATCGCCCTGCCAACCAAGCCGCTGGAAGATGTGAACGACGAAAACGGTGAAATTGCGCTGTGTACCCTGTCCGCTTTCAACCTCGGCGTTATCGATAGCCTTGATGAGCTGGAAGAGCTGGCGGTGCTGGCCGTTCGCGCGCTGGATGCCCTGCTGGATTACCAGGACTACCCGATCCCGGCGGCCAAACGCGGCGCGATGGGCCGTCGTACGCTGGGTATTGGGGTGATTAACTTTGCCTACTATCTGGCGAAACACGGTAAACGCTACTCTGACGGCAGCGCTAACAACCTGACGCATAAAACGTTCGAAGCGATTCAGTACTACCTGCTGAAAGCCTCTAACGAGCTGGCTATCGAGCAAGGCGCGTGCCCGTGGTTTAACGAAACCACCTATGCGAAAGGCATTCTGCCGATCGATACCTACAAAAAAGACCTGGACGCTATCGTCAGCGAATCCCTGCATTACGACTGGGAGCAGCTTCGCGAGTCGATCAAAACGCACGGTCTGCGTAACTCCACGCTCTCCGCGCTGATGCCGTCCGAGACCTCTTCGCAGATCTCCAACGCCACCAACGGCATTGAGCCGCCGCGCGGTCACGTCAGCATCAAAGCGTCGAAAGACGGTATCCTGCGCCAGGTGGTGCCGGATTACGAAAAACTGCAGAACGGCTACGAGCTGCTGTGGGAAATGCCGAACAACGACGGTTACTTGCAGCTGGTCGGTATTATGCAGAAGTTTATCGACCAGTCGATTTCTGCTAACACCAACTACGATCCGACGCGCTTCCCGTCTGGCAAAGTGCCGATGCAGCAGTTGCTGAAAGACTTGCTCAATGCCTATAAGTTCGGCGTCAAAACGCTGTACTATCACAACACGCGCGATGGCGCGGAAGATGCCCAGGATGACCTGGCGCCGTCCATCCAGGACGACGGCTGCGAAAGCGGCGCATGTAAGATTTGATAATATTGCCCGGCGGCGCGTTGCCTGCCGGGCCTACGGTCTAATGTAGGTCGGGTTAGCGAAGCGCCGCCCGGCGTATAATTCCAGGACAGGATCCCCACTCATGGCATACACCACCTTTTCACAGACGAAAAATGACCAGCTCAAAGAGCCGATGTTCTTCGGTCAGCCGGTGAACGTCGCCCGCTACGATCAGCAAAAATATGACATCTTCGAAAAGCTGATTGAAAAGCAGCTCTCCTTCTTCTGGCGTCCGGAAGAAGTTGACGTTTCCCGCGACCGTATCGACTATCAGGCGCTGCCGGAACACGAAAAACACATTTTTATCAGCAACCTGAAATATCAGACGCTGCTGGACTCCATCCAGGGCCGCAGCCCGAACGTCGCCCTGCTGCCGCTGATTTCAATTCCGGAGCTGGAAACCTGGGTGGAAACCTGGGCGTTCTCGGAGACCATCCATTCGCGCTCCTACACCCATATCATCCGCAATATCGTTAACGATCCGGCGATGGTATTTGACGATATCGTCACCAACGAGCAGATTCAGAAACGCGCGGAAGGCATTTCCAGCTATTACGATGAATTGATTGAGCTGACCAGCTACTGGCATCTGCTGGGCGAAGGCACCCACAGCGTGAACGGTAAAACCATTACCGTGAACCTGCGCGAGCTGAAAAAGAAACTCTACCTGTGCCTGATGAGCGTGAATGCGCTGGAAGCCATCCGTTTTTACGTCAGCTTCGCCTGCTCTTTCGCCTTTGCCGAGCGCAAGCTGATGGAAGGTAACGCCAAGATTATCCGCCTGATCGCTCGCGACGAAGCGCTGCACCTGACCGGCACTCAGCACATGCTGAATCTGCTGCGTTCCGGCGTCGACGATCCGGAGATGGCTTCAATCGCCGAAGAGTGCAAACAGGCGTGCTACGACCTGTTCGTGCAGGCGGCGCAGCAGGAAAAAGAGTGGGCGGATTATCTGTTCCGCGACGGTTCGATGATCGGCCTGAACAAAGATATTCTCTGCCAGTACGTTGAGTACATTACCAACATCCGCATGCAGGCGGTAGGTCTCGATCTGCCGTTCCAGACCCGCTCCAACCCGATCCCGTGGATCAACACCTGGCTGGTGTCCGATAACGTGCAGGTCGCGCCGCAGGAAGTGGAAGTCAGCTCTTATCTGGTCGGGCAGATCGATTCCGAAGTCGACGCTGACGATCTGAGCAACTTCCAGCTCTGATGAAACGCATTTTCTTGAAGATTTCTGACACTCGCCTTGAGTGTCAGGATGAACATCCCTCCCTGCTGGCGGCTCTGGAATCGCACAATATCGACGTGGAGTATCAATGCCGCGAAGGATACTGCGGATCGTGTCGTCTGCGGCTGGTTTCCGGTCAGGTTGACTGGCTCACCGAGCCGCTGGCGTTTGTCCAGCCGGGAGAGATTTTGCCCTGCTGCTGCCGGGCAAAAGGCGATATCGAAATTGAGATGTAAGTTTTGTCGGGCGGCATAACGCTTATGCGCCCGACAAAACTGCCGTTCACAGGCCGGGTAAACCCGGCTTTTTACTGCTTAGCGTGCAGAAACTGCACGGCTTTATCCGGAAAATCGGTGAACAAGCCGTCGACATCCGCCTGATGGTACAGCACGTTATAGAGCTGATTGACGTCGATGGCGTAGTCAGGCAATTGATCCGCGCGAACCGTGTATGGATGTACCTGCATGCCGCTGGCGTGCGCCTCTTTCACCATTGCCGTCAGCTTCACGTCTTCCGGTTTCGAGCCTTCCGCCACCAGCATATGGTAGTCCGGACCAATACCGTCAGCGTACTGGGCGATCTGCGCCATTGCCCCTGGTTTGAACATCCAGTCATAGCTGTAGTTCACCCACTTGCCGTCAGCCTGCCGCTGCTGGGTCTCATTCCAGTCGGTATAGGCGATAAGCTGCACCAGATTGAGATCCATCCCCATTTTCGGCTCCAGCTCATGCTTAATACGCTTGAGCTCGTTGGCGTCAAAGCACTGCAGATACACCTTATCCTGCTTGCCGGTGTAACCATATTCCTTCAGCACTTTCAGCGTGCTGGCGGCAATATCCTTGCCTTCCTGATGGTGGAACCACGGCGCTTTGATTTCCGGGTAGATGCCGATATTTTTGCCGGTCGAATGGTTTAACCCCTGGACAAACTCAATCTCCTCTTCGAAGGTATGAATGCGGAAATCAGATTTCCCCATCGGGAAGCGACCCGGATAAGTTTGCACGTTCTTGCCATCTTTCGGTTCAAACCCTTCGGTAAACTTCAGCGACTTTATCTCAGCGAGGGTAAAGTCGATAGCGTAGAAGCGGCCATCTTTACGCGCCCGCTGCGGGAAACGCTGGGCCACGTCGGTCACCCGATCCAGATAGTGGTCATGCAGGACCACCAGCCGGTCATCTTTGGTCATCACCAGGTCTTGCTCAAGGTAATCCGCCCCCTGCGCGTAGGCCATCGCTTTCGCCGGCAGGGTATGTTCCGGCAGATAGCCGCTGGCGCCGCGGTGGGCGATAACGATTTTCTCTCCCGCCACGGCGCTGAAGGAGAGCGCCGTGGCGGCCAGCAGCACTCCGCTCATCAGGGTGGTTAATTGACTTTTCATCGCCGCACCTTAACCTTGTTTCATCTGTTGATGGTGGCGTCGTTCACCCAGCATCACGATAATCAGCAGCACAACCGCCAGCACGCTGCCGCCGATCATCACCATAAAGCCGCCGTCCCAGCCGAAGAAATCGACGGTATAGCCAACGATGGCGCTCGCGGCCACGGAACCGCCGAGATAGCCGAACAGGCCGGTGAAGCCCGCAGCGGTGCCGGCGGCTTTTTTCGGCGCCAGCTCCAGCGCATGCAGGCCAATCAGCATCACCGGGCCATAAATCAGGAAGCCGATAATAATCATACAGGCCATATCCACGCCCGGGTTACCCGGCGGGTTCAGCCAGTAGACAACGGTGGCGATGGTGACCAGGGTCATAAAGAAGACGCCGGTCGCGCCGCGGTTGCCTTTAAACACTTTATCCGACATCCAGCCGCACAGTAGAGTGCCCGGAATCCCCGCATATTCATAAAGGAAGTAGGCCCAGGAGGATTTATCCAGCGCGAAGTGCTTAACCTCTTTCAGGTAGGTTGGCGACCAGTCAAGAATGCCGTAGCGCAGCAGGTAAACAAACACGTTTGCAACGGCGATGTACCACAACAGCTTGTTCGGCAGGATATACTGCATAAAGATCTGCTTTGCGGTCAGCTCCTCTTCATGCTTCTCGCTGTAGTCATCAGGATAATCGTTTTTATACTCTTCGATCGGCGGCAAACCGCAGGACTGCGGAGTATCGCGCATCATCGCGAAGGCGAAAATCGCCAGCAGGATCGCGCCGAAAGCCGGCATATACAGCGCCGCATGCCAGTCGTTAAACCACGCCATTCCCAGCAGGAACAGCAGCGGCGGGATCCCGCCGCCGACGTTATGCGCGCAGTTCCATACCGACACGATACCGCCGCGCTCTTTCTGCGACCACCAATGCACCATCGTACGTCCGCACGGCGGCCAGCCCATCCCCTGGAACCAGCCGCACAGGAACAGCAGAACGAACATCACCATAATGCTGGAGGTCGCCCAAGGGACGAAGCCCATCACCAGCATCACCAGCGCGGCAAGAATCAAGCCTGCCGGTAAAAAAATGCGCGGATTCGAGCGGTCGGAAACCGACCCCATGATGAATTTCGAAAATCCGTAGGCGATGGAGATACCGGAAAGGGCAAAACCGAGGTCGCCACGGGAGAACCCCTGCTCGATAAGGTAGGGCATTGCTAAAGCAAAGTTCTTACGAACCAAATAGTAAGCAGCATATCCGAAGAAAATACCGATAAAGATCTGCCAGCGTAATCGACGATATAAAGGATCGATTTCCGCGGTTGGCAATCGCGCTTTATGCGCTGCGGGTTTAAATATACTTAACATATCAGCCTCCGTGGCCATTGCTGTTCTTCTGACGTCGACGCAAAAAAACGTAATTTATTCACCAACTTCTGATTTGGTCGCGATAGTAGGCAAAGCGTAAATCTAATACTGTGAAATGTCGCACACTTTGTTACAGAAATATGACATCATTTTCTAATATGCGCACAAAGTCACAACAAACGCTCGAATTGCGCGCAAATATGCTCGAAATCAAACATTAAATGCTGTCGATATGGCTAAATGAAGTAAAACGAAAACAGAGGACGGGGAGATGGCCGATAGTCGTGAATATGACGTCATTATTATTGGCGGCGGCGCCACCGGCGCCGGGATCGCGCGCGACTGCGCGCTGCGCGGGCTAAAAGCAGCGCTGGTGGAGCGCTACGATATCGCCACCGGCGCGACTGGCCGCAATCACGGTCTGCTGCACAGCGGCGCGCGCTATGCGGTCACCGATAGCGAATCAGCGCGCGAGTGCATTAGCGAAAACCGTATATTGCGCCGTATCGCCCGCCACTGCATAGAGCCCACCAGCGGCCTGTTTATTACCTTGCCGGAAGATGACCCGGCGTACCAGTACACCTTTATCAGCGCCTGTCAGCAGGCAGGTATCGAAGCCCAGCCTCTGACGCCCGCCGAAGCGCTGCGTATTGAGCCCGCGGTTAACCCGGCGCTGCTCGGCGCGGTACAGGTTCCCGACGGCACCGTCGATCCTTTCCGCCTCACCGCGGCGAATATGCTCGATGCCCGCGAACATGGCGCGACGATCCTCACCGGCTGCGAAGTCACCGGTCTGCTGCGGCAGGGCGATCGTGTCCATGGCGTCGCGATCTACAATCATCAGCACCGAGAATCGCGCGCGCTGCGCGCTCAGGTGGTGGTTAACGCCGCCGGGATTTGGGGGCAGCGCATCGCAGAGTACGCCGACCTGCGCATCGCGATGTTTCCGGCAAAAGGATCTTTGCTGATCCTCGACCACCGCATTAACCGTCAGGTTATCAACCGCTGCCGCAAACCAGCTGACGCCGATATCCTGGTGCCCGGCGATACTATTTCGCTGATTGGCACCACCTCAATGCATATTCCCTATGACGAAATTGACGACAACCGGGTAACCACCGAGGAAGTCGAAACGCTGCTGCGGGAGGGAGAAAAGCTGGCGCCGATCATGGGGCGGACGCGAGTACTTCGCGCCTATTCCGGTATACGCCCGCTGGTCGCCAGCGATGACGATCCCAGTGGCCGTAGCGTCAGCCGCGGTATCGTGCTGCTCGACCACGCCCGCCGCGACGGTATGGAAGGCTTCATCACCATCACCGGCGGTAAGCTGATGACCTATCGTCTGATGGCGGAGTGGGCCACGGATGCGCTATGCCGCAAGCTCGGAAATACCGCCCCCTGCACGACCGCCGATACGCCGCTGCCCGGTTCGCAGGAACCGGCGGAAGCCACGCTAAGTAAAATCATCTCGTTACCTGCGCCGCTGCGCGGGTCGGCCATCTACCGCCACGGCGATCGCACCCCGGCATGGCTTGGCGATAGCCGCCAGCGCCGTAGCCTGGTCTGCGAATGCGAGGCGGTCACTGCCGGAGAAGTAGAGTACGCGGTTGAAAACCTGGCGGTAAAAAACCTGCTTGACCTGCGCCGCCGTACCCGCGTCGGCATGGGAACCTGTCAGGGCGAACTGTGCGCCTGCCGCGCCGCCGGGCTGCTCGCGCGTTTTAACGTCACCACCTCCGCGCGGTCCCTCACCCAGCTGTCCCAATTTTTGAACGAACGCTGGAAAGGCGTTCAGCCGGTGGCCTGGGGGGATGCGCTGCGCGAAAGCGAGTTTACCCGCTGGGTTTATCTCGGTCTGTGCGGATTAGAAAAGGAGCACCAGGATGAAGTTTGATTGCGCGATTATTGGCGGCGGCCTTGCCGGGCTGCTCTGCGGGCTGGCGCTCAACCAGCGCGGCCTGCGCAGCGTGATTATCAGCCGGGGCCAAAGCGCCCTGCACTTCTCTTCCGCCTCGCTGGATTTGCTCTCGACGCTGCCGAATGGCGAAACCGTCACCGATGTTGCTTACGGTATCGGCCAGTTGGCCCGCCAGCTTCCCGAACACCCTTATGCCAGGCTCGGCGCCGAAAGCGTGATGAATTACGCCCGCCAGGCTCAGGCGCTGTTTGCCGACTGCGGGATTGCCATGCAGGGCGATGCCAGCCAGCCGCATCTGCGCGTGACGCCGCTGGGAATCTTACGCGCGGCCTGGCTTTCTCCGCAGGAAATCGCCACCGCGCCGCTGCCCGTCAGCGGCGTCTGCGTCGTTGGCATCAGCGGGTTCGGCGACTTCCAGCCGCATCTTGCCGCGGCCTCTCTGCACCAGCACGGCGTGACCGCCGTAGCCCACGAGATAGAATTACCCCTTCTTGATGTTCTGCGCGATAGCCCATCCGAATTTCGCGCCGCCAATATCGCCCGCCGGCTGGACGATGAAGCGCACTGGCCTGCCCTGCTGGCGGCGCTGCGCCCGCTGGCGCAGCAGCATAATTTACTGATTATGCCCGCCTGCTTCGGCCTCGCCGACGATCGCTTGTACCAGTGGCTGCGGCAGCGTCTGCCCTGCCCGCTGCGCCTGCTGCCTACCCTGCCGCCATCGGTGCCGGGGATGCGCCTGCACGCCCAGCTGCAGCGGCAATTTATCCGCAGCGGCGGGACCTGGCTGACCGGGGATGAAGTCATTGATATCAGCCACCAGGACGGTAGGGTTAACGCGATCTGGACGCGCAATCACGGCGATATTCCGCTGCGCCCGCGCTTCGCTGTGCTGGCCAGCGGCAGCTTTTTCAGTAACGGGCTGGTCGCCGAACGTAGCGGCGTGCGCGAGCCGATCCTCGGTCTGGATCTGCAGCAGACGCTGCCGCGCGAAAGCTGGTATCAGCAGGATTTTTTTGCCTCGCAGCCCTGGCAGCGTTTCGGCCTGAAAACCGATGAGGCTCTGCGTCCCCAGCGTCAGGGGCGGACGCTGGAGAATCTGTTCGCCGTCGGTTCGATCCTCGGCGGTTTTGATGCCATCGCGCTGGGATGCGGCGGCGGCGTGTGCGCAGTGACCGCGCTTCACGCCGCAGGGCTAATTGGCGAGCTTGCCGGAGGTGAGTCATGAACGACACGCGCTTTGAACACTGTATTAAATGCACCGTTTGCACCACCGCCTGCCCGGTCAGCCGGGTTAATCCGCGCTACCCGGGGCCAAAACAGGCCGGGCCGGACGGCGAGCGCCTGCGCCTGAAAGACGGCGCGCTCTACGACGAGGCGTTAAAATACTGCATTAACTGTAAACGCTGTGAAGTCGCCTGCCCTTCAGACGTCAAAATCGGCGATATTATCCAGCGGGCGCGCATGGAATACGGCCGGCAAAAGCCCACGCTGCGCGATACCATCCTCAGCCACACCGATCTGATGGGCACCCTCTCCACGCCGTTTGCTCCGCTGGTAAACGCCGCCACCGGGCTGATGCCGGTACGTCGGGTACTGGATGCCGCGCTCAAAATCGATCACCGCCGCTCGCTGCCCAAATATGGCTTCGGCACCTTTCGCCGCGCGTATCGACAGCTGGCTGGCCAACAGGCGCAGTACGCCGAGCAGGTGGCCTTCTTTCACGGCTGCTATGTGAACTACAACAATCCGCAGTTGGGTAAAGATCTTATCCGGGTGCTCAACGCCATAGGCATCGGCGTGCAGCTATTGCATAAAGAAAAATGCTGCGGCGTGCCGCTCATTGCCAACGGTTTTTTTGCGAAGGCGCGTAAACAGGCACAGAGCAACGTTACCGCGATGCGGGAAAATAACCTGCCAGTGGTGGCGACGTCCTCGACCTGCACTTTTACGCTGCGCGATGAATATCCGCACGTCCTTGATATCGATAATCACGATGTGCGCGACCGGGTTGAACTGGCGACCCGCTGGATCTGGCGTCAGCTGGACGCCGGACGGAAGCTGGCGCTGAAATCGCTGCCGCTGAAGGTGATCTATCACACGCCCTGCCATATGGAGAAGATGGGCTGGTCGCTGTATACCCTTGAGCTATTGCGGCTGATCCCCGGCTTGCAGCTGGAGGTGCTCGACTCGCAATGCTGCGGTATTGCCGGCACCTTCGGCTTCAAGTCGGAGAATTACGACTCATCGCAGGCGATTGGCGCGCCGCTGTTCCGACAAATTGAGGAGAGCGGCGCGGACCTGGTAGTGACCGACTGTGAAACCTGTAAATGGCAGATAGAGATGTCCACCAGTAAACGCTGCGAGCATCCCATCACTCTGCTGGCGTTGGCGCTGGCCTGACGCCAGCGCCAACGCCGGGGGGCTAGTAGCTCCCCTTGCCCTCCGCCTGTTCGGCTACCGGCCTGAACATCGCCAGTCGTTTATCCAGCGCGCTGGTATAGAGATTGGTATCGACACCAACGGCAACGAAATTCGCCCCCCACGCCAGCGCTTTGTGCGCCATCTCTGGATCGACGGCCAGGAATCCGGCCGCCTTTCCCGCCGCGCGAATGCGGCGGATGCTCTGTTCAATAACCCGCTGCACTTCAGGATGACCGGCGTTATCCGGGTAGCCCAGCGAGGCCGACAGGTCCGCCGGGCCGATAAAGACGCCGTCAATCCCCTCGACTTCAAGGATCGCATCCAGATTATCGAGGGCGGTTTTGCTCTCAACCTGAATCAGCAGGCACAGCTCATCGTTGGCCTGCGCCATATAGTTCTCTACCCTTCCCCAGCGCGCGGCGCGAGCTACCCCGGCGCCGACGCCGCGGGTCCCCAGCGGCGGATAGCGCGTCGCCGAGACAATGTCCCGCGCCTGTTCTGCGGTATCGACCATGGGGATCAGCAGCGTTCTGGCGCCAATATCCAGCACCTGTTTAATCAGGCTGCGATTGCCCTCTACCGGACGAATCACCGGCTGGCTGGCGTAGGGCGCAATGGCCTGTAGCTGATGATAAAGATCCTGAATGGTATTCGGCGCATGTTCACCGTCAATCAGCAGCCAGTCGTAACCCGAGGTGGCGGCAATCTCAGCCATATAAGAGGAGGTCGAGCTCAGCCACAGGCCAATTTGTGCTTCCCCTTGCAATAACCCCGCTTTAAATGGGTTCGATAAAATTGCGTTCATAGTTCTCCCTTAAATTAATGCTGTACGCTGCCGGCCTGCGGTACCGTGCGGCTCACGCGCAGTGAAAAGATAATAACAACCCCGACAACCGCCACGCAGGCGAGGGTCAATAATCCGGCAGAATTATTGCCGAACATCGTTTCAGCCTGGACGCGTATAATCGGCGCTAAAAATCCGCCGATCGCGCCAAACAGGTTGACGAAACCAATGCCTGCGGCCAGCGCCGTGCCGGATAACAGCTGCGTCGGCATAGTCCAGAAGACCGGCTGTACGGCAATGACGCCGACGGCGGCAACGCACAGCGCGATGATGGCCAGTACCGGCGACACCAGCCCGGAGACCGCAATGCCAATTGCCGCCGCCAGCAGGGTTAATGCCGCAATATTACGCCGCTCGCCGGTGCGGTCGGAGTAGCGAGGAATCAGCCAGGTACCGAACAGCGCTGCCACCCACGGGATCGCGGTCACCACCGATGCCACAAACCCCACTTTAGTGCCGAGCAGCGCCGCAACCTGGGTCGGCAGGAAGAAGATCAGGCCGTAAACCGCCACCTGAATGGTGAGATAGATAATCGCCAGCTGCCAGACGCGGCCGTTGCGCAGCGCATCGGACAAACGCGAAGTAATCTTTTTCTGCTCTTCGCTGGCCAGCTCGCTGATGAGCGCCTGCTTTTCGGCAGCGGTCAGGAAGCGGGCGTTTTGCGGCGTGTCGTCAAGCCAGAAGAAAGTGAAGAAACCCGCGCCGACCGCCAGTAAGCCTTCAATAATAAACATCCAGAACCAACCGGGATGCCCCATAAAACCGTGCATTTCCAGCAGCGCGCCGGAGAGCGGCGACCCGAGGGTGAGCGCCAGCGGCGCGCCCATATAAAATAATCCCATAATGCTGGCGCGGTTCTGCTGCGGAAACCACTGTGAGGTCAGGTAGATCATGCCCGGAAAGAAACCCGCTTCGGCGGCGCCAAGCAGGGTGCGTACCAGCAGAAATTTCGCTTCCGTATCCGCCCACGCCATCGCCGCTGAAAGAATGCCCCACAGCAAGGTGGTGCAGCCAATCCATTTTCTCGCGCCGAATTTGCGCATCAGCAGGTTGGCAGGTACCCCAAGAAAGGCGTACACCACAAAGAAAATCCCCGCCCCCAGCGCGTAAGCTTCATTGCTGAGGCCGGTATCCAGCTGATAGGTCTCTTTCGCAAAGCCGATATTCGAACGGTCAAGAAACGCCAGCACGTACAGCGCCAGCATAAAGGGGATCAAACGGGCGCGGTTTTTCTTCACCACGCTCTCAAGCAAGGTGTTGCTCATCGTAATATCCTCAACAATAGGCCGCACATCAGCGCTGTGCGGCACGACGGGATCAGTGGCTATAAGGACGTTTCAGGTTGCAGTCGCGGTTCAGCTCGACGCCAAAACCCGGTTTATCCAGAACGGTTTTATGAATGCGCCCGTTCACCGGTACCGGCTCATCAACCAGAATCGGGTCAAACTGCGGACGCATCGTTGAGCAGTCCGGGCTGGTCATCAGGAATTCGCTGAACGGCGTGTTGGTAAAGGTAATGACCGCATGATGCGAATAGACCGACGAGCCGTGCGGTACCACCAGCTGGCCGCGCGATTTGGCGATCGCCGCAATCTCCACCAGCGTGGTCAGACCGCCGCACCAGCCTACGTCAGGCTGCATAATATCGATGCCGGTTTCCGACAGCGTGCGGAAGGATTGCAGCGTGCCGTGGTGCTCGCCGCTGGTGACCATCATTCCGGCCGGGGCATTGCGTTTCAGCTCGCGATAGCCTTCATACTGCTGCGGCGGCAGGCACTCTTCGATCCACTTAAGGTTATAGGGCGCGCAGGCGTGGGCCAGTTTAGTGGCGTAGTTAACGTCCTGGCTCATCCAGCAGTCCAGCATTAGCCAGAAGTCCGGGCCGCATTTTTCGCGCATATCGGCCACCATGGCGGCATCTTTGCGGATCCCCGCATCGCCATCGTGCGGGCCCCAGTGGGTCGGCATCTTGCCGCCAATAAAGCCCATCTCTTTCGCCAGGTCCGGACGGGCCCCGGTAGCGTAGAACTGAATTTCATCGCGTACCGCGCCGCCCAACAGTTTGTATACCGGTAATCCCACCACTTTGCCGAACAGATCCCACAGCGCCAGGTCGATACAGGAGATGGTATTCATCACCAGGCCGCCGGAGCCGGAGTAGTACATGGTGGCGTTGAGCATCTGGTCATGGATCAGTTTGATATCGCTGACGCACTTCCCTTCGATAAAGCGGTTCAGGTGCTTTTCCACAATAAAACAGCCCATCTCGCCGGCGGTTGATACCGCAAAGCCGGTCTGGCCGTTTTCGGCTTCGACTTCAACAATCAGCGTGCCGAGAACGTTGATGCCAAACGACTGGCGGGACTGTTCATACTGTTTATATTTGCTCATCGGCGTGGCGATATGATCGTCAATCCAGTGGTTTGCTCCCTGGTCATGATAGTCGCCGCCGCCAGCGCCTTTCTCTGCGGTAGCGCCGCCGATAAACCAGGCGCGGACGTGTTTAATTTTCGGTAGGGTCATGATCTTCTCCTTATTATGAGGCTTGTTGTTCGAAGGGGCTTTTCCACCCCAGCAGACGAGAAATGTCCTTGGCGCAGGCAATCGCCCTGCCAGCGAGATAATCGCGATTGTCTTCATTGATTTGCAGACGAGTACCCACCACGGAGATGGCGGCGGTCAGCTCGTTATTGGCATTAAAAACCGGCGCCGCCACGCAGCGAACGTCGGGATAATCTTCGCCGTTATCGAAGCTCCAGCCGCGGGCGCGAATACGCCCCAGTTCATCGCGAAGCAGCTGGGCGCTGGTGATGGTGGTTGGCGTTGCCCTCTCCCACTGCAGCTCGCTGATAATTGACTCCTGAACCCGCTCGGGCTGCCAGGCAAGCAGGCATTTACCGATACCGGAGCGGTACAGCGACAGGCTTTTACCTTCGTGGGAACGCACGCTGATGGTGGCCGGGGATTCAATCTTCAGAATGTAGTAGGCGTTACCGCCATCGATAATGCCCAGATGGCAGAGCAGTCCGCACTGATCCATTAGCTGCGTCAGGCGCGGACGCGCCAGTTCGCGCAGATCCATTTTGCTCAGCGCGTGACCGGCCAGCTCAACTAGTTTGGTCCACAGACAGTAGTTGTCCTGATTATCCATGCTGAGGAAGCGCTGTTTTCTCAGTTCTCCCAGCAGCAGGTAAGCGGTGCTTTTCGGAATACCCAGTTCGTCAATAATGGTCGCCGCGCTGCACGGACCAATGCGGGCGATCAAATTGAGAATATCGATGGCGCGGGTTAGCGCCGGGACTTTGCTTGATTCCAACATACTGGACTCCAATCCTGAATACTGGAATCAGTGTTGCGGTTGTCGGGTCTGTAAATTGTGAGCGACTTCAAATGACGACGCTATTCCAGCAGGGTGGACGTTCAAGGGGATAGAAATGCGAGATAGTGCACAGAATTTTTAAAAGCAAGTACAGCAGGTTGGACTGATTGCGCGTCGGGTAGGGCTCCCGACGCGGTGTTTTATCTAAACGGCGAGATAGTCAACGACGTTAATCCAGCCGTGTTCACCGGCCACGGGCTGGCCATTCAGCCAGCGGCGCAGCATGTTGAGAGCCATCATCGCGCAGACCTCCTGACGCACCTGCACGCTGTGGCGGTTGGTCGCGAACTTCACCCGCAGCGCGTGGGTGCCGTCCGGCGTGGAAAGCGCAAAGTTCAGGTGATCGCTCTCCTGACCACTCACCGCCAGCGCCAGACCGGCAAAGTGTTTTTCGCGCCGTTCCGCCGCCCAGCGCGCAGACTGCGCCAGGGTCTCCTCCTGCGCCGGAATGACTTCGCTGGCCAACAGCGGGGCATTGACCCGTGAAAGCTGTAGCGCCAGCAGACCGCCGGTGAACTGCTCGCTTAGCGTCAGGCTTAGCTGGCGCTCCTGCAGACGACGGGCGATCTGCGCCGGCAGGCCTTCGGTGCCTTCGAAAACGATGCTCTCTCCGGCCACTTTTTGCACTTCCGGCCACAGCGCCAGCATCGCCTCGCGCTGTTCGGCAGGCCCGGTCAGCTTCAGTTCGATAATCGGCATTGAGGAACGATAGCCCATCACCACGCCCGGCGGCAGTTGTAAATGCTCGAGGCTCTGCGCCAGCTCGCTTTCGGAACGACCGAAGGTGGTCAGACGCAGACACAGCGGCGCGGCGGGCAGCGGAAAACGTTCGCGCAGGCGCGGTAAGATTTCCTGCTCGACCATTATCTTAAATTCAGACGGCACGCCGGGAGTGAAAAACATCAGGCAGCGGTTTAGCTGCACGGCAAAACCGCAGGCGGTTCCGACCGGATTGTTGATCATCTCGGCGCTTTGCGGAATTTCCGCCTGTTTACGGTTGCTGGCGGCCATAGGCCTTCCGCGCTCGGCAAAGAAACGGGTCATGGTTTCCAGCCACGCTTCATGCAGAATCAGCCCTTCACCTTTGGCGGTCGCTGCGGCAAGCGCGCTTAAATCATCGCTGGTCGGGCCCAGACCGCCGTTGACGATCAGCACGTCGGCATGCTCGCTGCGCTCGCGTAAAATCGCCACCAGGGAGTCAAGATCGTCACCCACGGTATGGCGACGCTTTAAAGGTAATCCTTGATTAAAAAAGAAATCCGCCAGCCACGCGGCATTGGTATCGATGATTTGCCCATGCAGCACTTCATCGCCGGTGGACAGCATTTCCACGTTTAACATTGTCAACTCCAGCCTGATAAGTAGAAATACTATATCGCAAAGCGGCTGGCGAAAAAGCCTGAAAATCAGGCGCGGCGGAATACCGCGCCGAAGGGGTTAGAAGCTGGCGTTAACGCCGACGTACGGGCCGTCCGCGACCGCGTTATCGCGGTTGCCGTCTTTACCCGCCAGGTTAAGGTAGCGATAACCGGCTTCAATGCTCAGAGGACGCATAATGGTAAAGCGCGCGCCGGCATTAGCTTCCTGATAACTGTCGATACCGCTGGAGAGCGAATCAGGAGAATAATAATATTCGCCGAACAGGCGGAAGCTGTCGCCGATCTTCCACTGCAGGCCGCCGCCAACCGCTGCTGCGTAGCCCTCATCGCCGTTATTCGGATTGGTATAAACCCCTTTACCGCCAACGGTGGCAAGGAATGGACCTAAAGGGATGTTCAGCCCCAGTCCCAGGCCTGCCGCATCGCCGTCGTCATCGTTATGCAGCCAGCTGCCGGTTACCGCCAGGCCGGTAGATTCCGTGCCAAATCCGACGCCAAGGTTCGTGTAGTGCTCGCCGGCCTGTCCGCTGAAGCTGATCGCATGCGCCGCCGTTGAGACGAACATCATGCCAGCGAGGGCCGCAAATATACTTTTTTTCATTTTTACTCTATCCAACAAACAAGAATTAAAAAGTCCCAAAAAACCGCGAAATTGTACTGCCGAACGTTAAGGAATCAATGCGCTAAGACGAGCTTTACCATTGTGATTGTAACCAGTTGCTACCGGAGCCAGGCCAACGGACGCGGGTATCAAATCGATAGCCAGAGCCAGATTGTCCGTGTTGGATATTTATTCTACAAATAGCGCTCAGCTTATTCTGCCCTTGCGGGAAATGAATAAGTTACATAAAACTTTGTCAGGAGATAAAGATGAGCAAAAAAGGATTAACCACCGGCTCCGGCGCGCCGGTTGTCGATAATAACAATGTCATCACCGCAGGTCCTCGCGGCCCGATGCTGCTGCAGGATGTCTGGTTTCTGGAAAAACTGGCCCACTTCGACCGGGAGGTTATCCCGGAACGCCGAATGCACGCAAAAGGCTCCGGCGCTTACGGTAAATTAACGGTCACCCACGATATCAGCCGCTACACGCGCGCAAAAATGTTCGCCGAGGTCGGTAAAACCACCGATCTGTTCCTGCGCTTTTCCACCGTTGCCGGAGAACGCGGCGCCGCAGACGCCGAGCGCGACATCCGCGGCTTCGCTATCAAGTTTTATACCGAAGAGGGCAACTGGGATCTGGTAGGCAATAATACCCCTGTTTTTTATCTTCGCGACCCGCTGAAATTCCCGGACCTGAACCACGTAGTGAAGCGCGATCCGCGCACCAACCTGCGCAACCCTACCTGGAAGTGGGATTTTTTCTCCCTGCTGCCCGAAACGCTGCATCAGTTGACTATCGACTTCAGCGACCGCGGCATCCCGCGCTCTTATCGCCATATGCACGGCTTCGGCAGCCACGCGTTCAGCTTTATAAATGCCGACAATCAACGTTTTTGGGTGAAATTCCACTTTAAATCCCAGCAGGGGATCGCCAACCTGATGGATGATGAAGCAAAACGTCTGGTGGCCGAGGACCGCGAGAGTTCGCAGCGCGATCTCTATGAGTCGATTGAAAGAGGCGATTTTCCGCGCTGGACCTTTTACGTGCAGATCATGCCGGAAGCAGAAGCCAGCCGGGTCCCTTACCATCCTTTCGATCTGACCAAAGTATGGCCGCATAGTGATTATCCGCTGATTGAAGTGGGGGTACTTGAGCTCAACCGCAACCCGGACAACTATTTCGCCGAGGTTGAGCAGGTTGCGATGAATCCGGCTAACGTGGTGCCTGGTGTCAGCTTCTCTCCGGATCGCATGCTGCAGGGTCGTTTATTCTCCTACGGCGACACCCAGCGCTACCGCCTGGGCGTTAACCATCATCAGATTCCGGTCAATGCGCCGCGCTGCCCGTTCCATAACTACCATCGCGATGGCGCGATGCGCGTCGACGGCAATAGCGGCAACGGCGTCACCTATGAGCCAAACAGCTTCGGCCTCTATCAGGAGCAGCCGGACTTTAGCGAACCGCCTTTAAATCTTGAAGGCGCGGCGGCTCACTGGAATCATCGGGAAGATAACGACTATTTTAGCCAACCGCGCGCGCTGTTCGGGCTATTAAGCGAAGACGAGCATCAGCGTATGTTCCATCGAATCGCCAGCGATATGCGGGATATCCCTGAATTTATCCAGTAGCGACAAATTGGCCTGTTTAGTCAAGTCCATCCCGACTACGGCGCGGGCGTGGCCGCGGCGCTGAAAGTCTTACAGAAAACCCTGTAAACACAAACGGCAGCCCAAGTGCGGCTGCCGTTTGACGAAAACGTTTTAGGGGTTAGTGCTGAAGCTTAGCGAGCTGCCGCAGCGACAGTCCGGTTAGCTTTGCGCAGGCTCAAGCCCCTCTTCCAGCATCGCCCGGGCGATGCGTTTTGTCGCCGCTAGTTGCCCTTCATTTCTGCCTTCATTACGACCTTCCTGTCGGCCCTTGCGCAAACCTTTTTCTATCCCCGCCTTCATTCCCTGAAGCATCCCCTCTTTGCGACCTCGCTCTTCGGGAAAATGAGCAATATTCATCAGCGTCTCCTTATGCGGCTTGAGTGACGTCTTTTGCGCTAGCTTGCGTAAAAAAGCCACCGGATCGGCGGCGTTGCCCGCCTGAAGCATATAATTCAGCAACGTTTTAAACTGCCGACGGGTAGTGTATCCCGGGGGGATATTCTGACCAGTTGCTCTGAGATGCCCATCCTATCCCGCTGCCGAATATGCTTTTGCAACAGTTCCAGCATAGCGACCCGCCGGTGCTGTATCAGCTGGTCATCTGGGATCTCAGTCACGTCTATTAGTGGAAAGTTCTGGCTATAGAGCCGCTCGGCCACCTCTGGTAGAGAAAAACCGTCCAGCCAGCGCGTTGAGTGCGGGTAGGGACTGATTCTGCCGTGATAAAACAGCAGAGGAATAACCAGCGGCAGCTAATGATGGCCCCAACCCATTAACCTGCGCTCACCCTACCACCGCTCGCGCTCAACGCGTATTTTCGCTTGCGGTTTGCCGAGGCAGCTCGCAAACTGGACCATCCCGTGATATATCCCTGCCATCATTAAGGAGAAGTTATGCGTCAAAGGACTATTGTCTGCCCGCTCATTCAACATGAGGGTCACTATCTGTTGTGCAAAATGGCCGACGATCGCGGGGTATTTCCCGGGCAGTGGGCGCTCTCCGGCGGCGGCGTCGAGCCTGGCGAACGCATCGAAGCGGCGCTGCGGCGGGAAATTCGCGAAGAGCTGGGCGAAAAACTGCAGCTAACCCACATCACACCGTGGACCTTTAGCGATGACGTACGGGTTAAAACCTACGCCGATGGCCGTCAGGAAGAAATATATATGATTTATCTTATCTTCGACTGCGTCAGCGCCAATCGCGAAGTAACCATCAACGAGGAGTTTCAGGACTACGCCTGGGTAAAAGCGGAAGATCTTCCCCACTATGATTTGAACGAGGCGACCCGGAAGACGCTCACCCTGAAAGGCCTACTCTGAACCCACAGTCAAAAAGCGCAGCCTGACCTTCAGCCCGCCCAGCGTTTCGCTACGCAGCAGCTGCGGATGGCTGCGATGCAGGCGTGCAATATCGCTGACCAGCGCCAGTCCGAGCCCGGCGCCGGGATTATCACCAACGTTTTCCAGACGGTGGAACGGCATGAGCGCCTGCTGGATCTGCGCATCATCGATTCCCGGCCCGCTGTCTTCAACATCCAGCAGCACCGCCTCCCCTTCACGATGCAGGCTGACCGTGACGATACCGCCCTGCGGCGTATAGCGGATCGCGTTATCCAACAGATTTGCGCACAGCTCGCTCAACAGCACGCCATCGCCGGCGATAGTCACCGTTGAGGGTTCCCCCTCATAGCCGAGATCGATAGCTTTGCTCCGCGCCTGCTGAAGACGGGAAAAGCAGCTGTTGTGGACGATCTCATACAGATCCACCGGCGGAAACGCGTGTTCTCCCTGCTCTTTACGTTTGATGGTAGCCAGCTGTAGCAGGCGTTCGGTAAGCAGAATCGTACTGTCCAGCGTGCCGCTCATCGCCTCCAGACTCTCTCGCCACAGCCGGGGATCGCCGCTCGCCAGCGCCACCGAAGCCTGGGTTTTCAGCACCGCCAGCGGCGTTTTTAACTGGTGAGAAGCATCGGCGCTAAACCGCTCCTGCCGGGAGATCATCGCCCGCAGCCGGTCGATATAGCGGTTAAAAGCAACAATCAATAAACGGGTTTCCGACCACGGCAGCAGTTCCGGCAGCGGCGTCAACAGGCCGGGTTCGCGCCGCACCATGAGCGCCGAAAGCCGACGCATCGGCCGCAGCACCCGACGCAGCAGCCAGCCGGTGAGCACCAGCGTCAACAGCACCAATAGCCCCTGCGAGATCCACGATGAAAACAGCAGCTGTCCCGCCAGCCAGCGCCGCGACTGCAGCGTTTCGGCGATATAGATTTCCGCCATTCCCACAACGCCGCCTTCGTTAACCGGCTGCAGCAGCCGCGCCACGCGGATGGCCTGACCGCGATATTCGGTATGATAAAACCACGCCAGCGCCGGATAGAGCTCGGTACGAGAGGTTGAGGGCGGCATCGATGGCAGATCGTCAAAACCGGAAATCACCCGCTTACCGGGATCGAGTACCTTATAGTACAGGCGATCGTTCATATTCAGCTCGAAGCTATCGAGCACCACCCAGGGGACATTCACCTCCAGTCTGCCGCCGCGTACCACCAGGCGTTCCGCCACCGTGCGGGCGGAGGAGAGCAGCGTACGATCGTAAGCCTGAGTCGCCGCCTGCAGAGCGCTGACGTAGCTATTGAATGCCGACAGCCCCCACAGTAACACCAGCGGCAGGCCAAGAAACAGCAGCAGCTGAGCGAATAACGACTGCGGCTTACCCCACCTCATCGGCGAGCTCCAGCACGTAACCCAGGCCACGCAGGGTCACAATTCGCACGTTGCTCTCCTGAAGTTTCTTCCGCAGACGATGGATATATAGCTCGATGCTTTCCGGGCTGACGTCATCGTTAAGGCTGAAGACCTGTTCAAACAGCTGCTGGCGCGACACCGGACGCGTGCGGCGAAACATCAGCACCGTCAGCAGCGCCTGCTCGCGCGGGGTCAACGATAGCGTCTGTCCGCGCAGTAAAAAATAGCCTTCATCGCGATATTCCAGAGAGCCGATCTGCTGAATCTCATGCACCTGGCCTTCGCTACGCCGCAGCAGTGCGCGCAGCCTGGCGTCCAGCTCTTCAAGTTCAAACGGTTTTGGTAAATAGTCATCGGCGCCGACGTTGAGCCCTTTTACCCGATCCGCCACCGCGCTGCGTGCGGTCAGCAGCAAAACGGGAAGGGTTTGTCCGCGCTTTCGCAGACGCTGCACGACTTCCAGGCCATCGAAGCCCGGCATGCCGATATCCAGTACCGCCAGCGCGTATTTTTCGCTTTGCAACAGATGATCGGCCGCCCGGCCATCAAATACGCAGTCCACGGCAAACCCGCCCTGTACCAGCGCTTTCTCCAGCCAGTGAGCCAGCTCACGGTTATCTTCTGCCAGTAAGAGACGCATATCACATCCTGTAAAGTTGCTGCCGCATTGAAAGGGAAATGAAAGGTAATTGTTTTAACAATCACGCAACCGAATAGCCACAAGCCGGTTCACATAATCAAAAAAACGTCCCCTGTATCTGACTGAGGAAGCCTATGAATATCCCGTTCCTTCGCCCTCTTAGCGCTATCGCGTTATGCCTTTTTACCGCCTCTGCCTGGGCCGCCGAAGCGCCTTCCCGTACCGAATGTATCGCGCCCGCCAAGCCCGGCGGCGGCTTCGATCTCACCTGTAAGCTGATTCAGGTGAGCCTGATGGAAACCGGCGCCATCCAAAAACCGATGCGCGTCACCTATATGCCCGGCGGCGTAGGCGCAGTGGCCTATAACGCTATCGTCGCCCAGCGCCCCGGAGAACCCGGCACCGTTGTCGCCTTCTCCGGCGGCTCGCTGCTCAACCTGGCGCAGGGAAAGTTTGGCCGCTACGGCGTGGATGATGTCCGCTGGCTGGCCAGCGTCGGCACCGATTACGGCATGATTGCCGTCCGCGCCGACTCGCCGTGGAAAGATCTGCCGTCGTTTATGGCGGCAATGGAAAAAAATCCCGCCAGTATCGTCATCGGCGCCGGCGCCTCAATCGGCAGCCAGGACTGGATGAAAGCGGCGCTGCTGGCGCAGAAAGCAAACGTCGATCCGCACAAAATGCGCTACGTGGCGTTTGAGGGCGGTGGCGAACCGGTCACCGCGCTGCTGGGTAATCACGTGCAGGCAGTATCCGGCGATCTCAGCGAAATGGTGCCTTATCTCCAGGGCAATAAAATCCGCGTGCTGGCGGTCTTCGCTAACGAAAGGCTGCCCGGCGCGCTCGCCGATGTCCCTACCGCCAAAGAGCAGGGCTATGACCTGGTGTGGCCGATTATTCGCGGTTTCTTCGTCGGCCCGAAAGTCAGCGATGCCGATTATCAGTGGTGGGTGGCGGAGTTTACTCGACTGCAGCAGACCGACGCGTTTAAAAAACAGCGCGAGCTGCGCGGCCTGTTTGAATTCAATTTGAACGGGAAAGAGCTGGACGCCTACGTCAAAGAGCAGGTGGAAGAGTATCGCCTGCAGGCGAAATCTTTTGGCCTTGCCAAATAACCCACGGAGGCTGCGATGAGCGATCGTATTTTTGCCGGAATATGGCTGCTGCTCTGCGTAGGGGGGATGTTTATCGCCTGGCAAATCCACAGCGAATACGCCTATGAACCCGTCGGCCCACGCCCCTTTCCGGTCGGCATTATCGGCCTGATGCTGCTGTGCTCCGCTTTGCTGCTACTGCGGCGGCCCGACGCAATCTCCTGGCCCGGGCGTCTGGTTTTACAACGGCTGTTGACGATGGTCGTGGCATTGGCGGTTTATGCGTGGGGTTTTGAATGGCTGGGGTTTCCTCTGGCCACCGCGCTGCTGACCGCTGTTTTTGGCCTGCTGTTTGGCGCCACCCTGCCCGCTTCTGGGGTAGCTGGCGTCGCGATGGGCATCGCGCTGTGGTACGTCTTTGACGCCCTGCTTGATGTCACCCTGCCGCTCGGCGGCTGGTTGAGTTAACGGAGAAGGTTATGGATATCTGGATTTATCTGTCGCAGGGCTTCGCCGTCGCCATGACGCCGGGCAACCTGACGATCGCGCTGATCGGCTGCTTCGTCGGCACCATCGTCGGACTCCTGCCGGGTCTCGGCCCGATTAACGGCGTGGCGATCCTGTTGCCGCTGGCCTTTGCCCTGCACCTGCCCGCAGAATCGGCGTTAATTCTGCTGGCTACGGTCTATATTGGATGTGAATACGGCGGGCGTATTTCGTCGATCCTGCTCAACGTGCCCGGCGATGCCGCCGCCATTATGACCGCCATCGACGGTTACCCGATGGCGCAGCAGGGACGCGGCGGCGTGGCGCTGTCGATCTCTGCCGTGAGCTCCTTTGTGGGTTCAACGATCGCTATCGGCGGGATCATCCTGTTCGCGCCGGTGCTGGCGCAGTGGTCGCTGGCGTTCGGTCCGGCGGAATATTTCGCCCTGATGATTTTTGCCATCGCCTGCCTCGGCAGCATGATGGCGCAAAATCCGCTGAAATCGTTTCTCGCCGCGTTAATCGGGTTGGGGCTGGCGACGGTGGGCGTTGATGCCAATACCGGGGTGTACCGTTTCACTTTCGATAGCGTTCATCTTTCCGACGGCGTGCAGTTTATCGTGGTGGTGATTGGGCTCTTTTCGGTTTCGGAGATTTTGCTGATGCTGGAGAGCACCAGCAGCGGACAGAGGCTGGTACGGAAAACCGGGCGCATGCTGTTTAACGCCAAAGAGGCGGGCCAGTGCGTGGGCGCGACGCTGCGTTCATCGGTGGTGGGCTTTTTTGTCGGTATTCTGCCGGGCGCGGGGGCGACCATTGCCAGCGCCATCACCTATATGACCGAGAAAAAGCTCAGCGGTAACAGCGATACCTTCGGTAAGGGCGATATTCGCGGCGTGGCGGCGCCGGAGGCGGCAAATAACGCCTCCGCCTGCGGATCGTTCATTCCGATGCTTACCCTCGGTGTCCCCGGCTCCGGAACTACCGCGGTGATGATGGGCGCCCTGACCCTCTACAATATCACTCCGGGTCCGGCGATGTTTACCGAGCAGCCGGATATCGTCTGGGGATTAATTGCCGCGCTGCTGATCGCCAACGTGATGCTGCTGATTATGAACATTCCGCTGATCGGTCTGTTCACCCGCATGCTGACGATCCCGCTGTGGTTTCTGGCCCCGGCCATCGCCGCTGTGTCCGCAGTCGGCGTCTACGCGGTACACAGCACTACCTTCGACCTGCTGTTGATGGTTGGGCTGGGCGTGCTGGGCTACATTATGCGTAAGATGCACTTCCCGATGTCGCCGTTGATCTTAGGGTTTGTGCTGGGCGAGATGCTGGAGCAAAACCTGCGACGCGCGCTGTCCATCAGTAACGGCAACGTGGGAATTTTGTGGCAAAGCGGCGTAACTAAAACGCTCCTGGTGTTAGCCATCGCGGTGCTTGTTGTCCCTCCGCTGCTGCGTTACTGGCGCAAGCGCCAGCCTAACACGCAGGGCGACCTGCCCTCTTCCTGATGCGCAACGAAACTGGCGGTCGCTCAGCGCCGCCAGTCTCGGTATACGTTGAATTTTCACCGCACCTGCCTGATAGTTATGGTTTTAACTTTCTGGTGATCCGTTATGACCGTCGCAGCATCCCGCTCGGGGTTAACATTCGCAGCGCTGGCGCTGGCCCTGATTCTTATTTATACCGGTATCAGCGCAGGGGAAAAACTTACCTGGCTGATGGAAGTGACGCCGGTGATTATCATCGTTCCGCTTTTGCTGGCCACGCGCTCTCGCTATCCGCTGACGACGCTGCTTTATGTGCTGATTTTCTTCCATGCCATCATTTTGATGGTCGGCGGTATGTACACCTACGCGAAAGTGCCCATCGGCTTTGATGTCCAGGCGTGGCTGGGTTTGAGTCGTAATCCCTACGACAAGCTGGGGCACTTTTTCCAGGGGCTGGTGCCGGCCCTGGCGGCGCGGGAGATTCTGCTGCGCGGCGGCTACGTTCACGGGCGTAAAATGCTCGCTTTCGTGGTCTGCTGCATTGCGCTGGCGATTAGCGCCGTCTACGAGCTGATCGAATGGTGGGCGGCGCTGGCGCTGGGACAGGGGGCGGATGATTTTCTCGGCACCCAGGGCGATCCCTGGGATACTCAGTCCGATATGTTCTGCGCCCTGCTCGGCGCGCTGACCACCGTTTTTGCGCTGGGCCGCTGGCATACGAAGCAGCTACTGCACGTCCAGCGCATCTGAGGCGGAGCTCTGCTGCTGGTTGACCCAGTCACGTAACGCCCGGCGGGAAATTTTAATTCCGCCGGTTTTCAGCGATTCAGGCAGCCGTAACCAGCGCACAGGCTGCTGAAAGCGCGCCAGCTTATCGGCGCACCAGTCAGCCAGCACGGATGGATCGCCATGATCGCGACACTCTACTACCGCCACCGGCCGCTGGCCAAACTCCGCATCATCCTGCGGCACGATAAAAACTTGCTCAATCAACGGGTGTGCGCCGATAACCCGCTCGACTTCCTCCGGCTGAATGCCTTCTCCGCCGCTAAAAAAAAGATTATCCATTCTTCCAAGGATGGTCAGCCTGCCGTTGTCAAGCCGGCCCCGATCGCGGGTGGCAAACCAGCCATCGGCGTTGGTGAGCGGTATCGTTTGGCCGCCTCGCCAGTAGCCTGCGGCCATGCTGTCCGATCGAAGCCACACTTCGCCATCCACGATGCGCAATTCGCGCCCCGGCAGCGGCAGCCCGACATCCGCCAGGCCATCCGCTTCCTTGGCGCATACCGTGGAGGCAAACTCGGTCAGTCCGTAGCCACACCAGCAGCGGATACCGCGCCTGCGCGCCTGTTCGGTTAGCGCCACCGGGATGGCCGCGCCGCCGAGCAAAACTGCTTTTAACGACACCTCGTCATCGCCGCTCAGCAGCCGCCAGAGCTGGGTTGGCACCAGGGAGGCGTGAGTACAGCCGCGTAGCGCCAGCGCCAGCGGCTGTTTGTCGCGCACCGTCAGGCCTGCGCCGGCAACCAGCCAGCGCCAGAGAATCCCCTGGCCGGAGACGTGAAACAGCGGCAGCGACAGCAGCCAGTCGTCCTGCGGCGCAAAGGGTATCAACGCCAGTACCCCTTCAGCGCTGGCAATATGGGCGCGAAAAGCGTGTACCGCCGCTTTCGGTAGCCCCGTCGACCCCGAAGTCAGCGTCATGGAAGCCATACGATCTTCTCGCCAGTCAGCCGCGCGCTCGCCATTGACGGGGGACAGAGTCAGTGGATTAAGCGTTACTGGAAGATCGCCGCCGTTCAGCACCAGCGCGTGGCGCAGGTCCAGGGTCGGCAGCAGTTCAGCCAGCAGTGGCCCGGGCAGCTGCGGATTCAGCGGCAACACGCGCGCACCGCACTGCAGGAGCGCCAGCCATGCCAGCAAAACATCGGGCTGGTTGTCAGCCCGCAGCAGTACGCCATCACCATCGCGAACGCCCTGGGCGTGCAGTCCTGCCGCCAGCGCATCGATTTGCGCGCACAGTTCCCGCCAGCTTAGCCGCCGCTCGTTCAGGCGCAGCGCATGCGCCTCCCCTCGCTGCTGGCGCCAGTGGCGCCAGGGCCAGTCGCTAAAGGTCACAGCAGCGGCTCCAGTTCATCGACGGTCAGACACGGCAGCTCGCTTTCCGGCCAGCAGCGAACCAGCTGGCCGCGCATGAGGCTCAGGGTATCCAGACCGGGAATGGTATTCGGCGTCAGCCAGGCGGCAATTCGCGCCAGCTGCGTCAGGCCAAGGCTGGACTCAATGGCTGAACTGATAACCGCCGTCAGCCCCAGCGCATGAGCCTGCGCGACCTGCTGCTGGACCTTTTGCAGACTGCCGGTCAACGTCGGTTTAATCACCACCGCGCGCAGACCCGGCTCGGCAGCAAACGTAAAGTCCGCTTCGCGCAGACTCTCATCCCAGGCGATAGCGATGCCCGTTTGTTGGGCAAACGCGCGCGAATCATCGCGGTTTTTGCAGGGTTCTTCGAGAAAGGCGATACGGTTGCGATAGTGCGGGCTCACGTATTTAGCGAACTGCTGCGCCTTCAACGGCGTCCAGGCGCGGTTAGCGTCGAGACGCAGCGTCAGATCGGGAATCGCTTCCAGCAGCAGATTGACCACCATGCCGTCGCGCACCGCCTCATACAGGCCGACCTTGACCTTGGCGACCTTCTCGCCGGGCATCTGCGAAAGCCTGGCGAACAGTTCATCCGGATCGCCGGAACAGAGCGGCGCGGCGCGATAATCCGCCGCCAGCGGCAGCTCACCGCCCAGCTCCGCCAGTGCGCAGCTTATCCCGAAGGCGGCTGAAGGCGGCGTCGGCAACGCGCCATCCTGGCCTTCGCGCCAGGCGTTCGCCCATGCCAGCAGCGCTGCCTGCGCCTCATCCAGCGTTTCCAGACTGAATCCAGGCAGGGGAGAAATCTCCCCCCAGCCTTCGCGCTCGCCATCGCGCAGCTGCAGAAGCAAGCCATCGCGGGTTTTTAACCGCCGTTCACGCAGCACCACTCCCGCGTCCATCGGTAGCTGCCAGCGGTAGACCTGCGCCTGCCGCATTACGGATTCCGTTTAAATTTGCTGAAGTCCGGTTGGCGCTTCTGGTTGAAAGCGTTGCGTCCCTCCTGACCCTCTTCGGTCATGTAAAACAGCATGGTGGCATTGCCCGCCAGCTCCTGCAGTCCCGCCTGACCATCGCAGTCGGCGTTCAGCGCGGCCTTCAGGCAGCGCAGCGCCATAGGACTGTTCTGCAGCATTTCACGGCACCAGCGCACGGTCTCTTTTTCCAGATCAGCCAGCGGCACGACGGTATTGACCAGCCCCATATCCAGCGCCTGCTGCGCGTCGTACTGGCGGCACAGGAACCAGATCTCACGGGCTTTTTTCTGCCCGACAATGCGCGCCATATAGGAGGCGCCCCAGCCGCCGTCAAAAGAACCAACTTTCGGGCCGGTCTGACCGAAGATTGCGTTTTCCGCGGCGATGGTCAGATCGCACATCATATGCAGAACGTGGCCGCCGCCGATGGAGTACCCCGCCACCATCGCCACTACCGGTTTCGGACAGGTACGGATCTGGCGCTGAAAATCGAGTACGTTGAGATGATGAACGCCGGAGTCATCCTGATAGCCGCCGTAGTCGCCGCGGACTTTCTGATCGCCGCCGGCGCAAAAAGCTTTATCGCCTTCACCGGTCAGGACGATCACGCCGATATTGTCGTCATAGCGGGCATCCGAGAGCGCCTGAATCATCTCTTTGACGGTCAGCGGACGAAACGCGTTACGTACCTGCGGGCGGTTGATGGTTATTTTGGCAATCCCGTCCGCCGATTTGTGGTAGCGAATATCGCTGTAGCCTTCGGAGCAGTCCTGCCATTCAATCGGAGCGTAAAGCATTGCTTCATCAAGAGAGATCATAAAGTGTCCTTCGGTTAACTCGCTAAAAACTGCGCCAGACAAGCCACGACTGCATCGGGGTTTTCCCGATGCGCGTTGTGTCCGGCATGATTAATCACGTGCGTGATGGCGGATAGCTCATCGGCGATGGCGCGAAACTTGCCGTCGCGTTCGCCGCAAAGGTAATGGAATGGGAAATCGCGCGCCCGTAATGCCTCGCGCAGATCGGGCTGTTCAGCCAGTGAGCAGGCCTGCAGCATCGCGGCTAACGCCCTGCCGTTGTTGCAGCTGCGTAGCGCAACCAGCGCCGCACGCTGCGCTGCGTCCAGGGAGGCGAAGACCGGCTGCTGATACCAGTCGGCAAAGACCTGCGTAAGCGGTTCTCGGCGAAAGCGTTCAGCCCAGGCGGCATCGCTGCGCCGGCGCTGCGCACGCTGATTATCGTCCGCCAGACCCGGATGCCCTCCCTCGACGACCAGCCCGCAGAGCCCCTCATGCGACTGGCTGGCATAATACATCGCCACCCGTCCGCCGAGGGAGTACCCCACCAGCCAGTACTTATGCATGTTGTAACTAATTAGCGTATTCTTAATCAGCTCGCTGACATCCGTAAAACGGTTAACTGCCCTATCCGCCGAGCCGCCGTGGCCCGGCAGGTCAATATAGAGACGCGGATACGCACCGAACGCCTGCCCCACCGCCCGCCATTCGAGGCTATCGCCGGCAAAACCATGCAAGAAGACCAGCCAGGGATAGCCCGGCAGCCCGCGTTCCGCATGCGCGTGCAGAATCATAGCTGACTCACCTGCGCAAGCAGCTGCTGGAGGGTTTGCGTACCGTCGGTTTCATTAACCACCAGCTCGATCAGCGTTGCGCCGGGCGCTCGCCAGGCAACGTCCAGCGCGCGCTCCAGCTCACTCCAGTCCGCGGGGCAATGATAAGTCAGGTCGAACATCGCCGCCGCGTGCGCAAAATGGATATTCTGCGGCATCAGATAGAACTGGCTGCGCTGCTCCTGCGGCGTTGGCAGCAGGGAGAAAATCTGCCCGCCGTTATTATTGACGACAATCAGCACCAGCGGCGCGGAGGCCTGACGCAGCAGCGCCAGCGAATTGAGGTCGTAAAGCGCCGAGAGATCGCCGACGATGGCCAGGGTCGGACGCGCGCTGGCACGCTGCACGCCGGCCGTCGTCGCCAGCAGACCATCTATTCCGCTGGCCCCGCGATTGCTGTAGACCGGGTAGCCTGCGGGAAGCTGCGACAGGGCGTCAATTAAGCGCACCACCAGACTGTTGCCGACAAACAGCTGGCCCTGATCCGGCAGGTAGCGACGGATTCGCTGCGCCAACTGGGCCTCGCCGAAATCCTCGCTGCTGGCGACAGCCGCCTGCCATGCCTGGCGTGAAAGCGCAGGAATGACGGTAGCCCACGGCTGCCGCTTTTCCGCCGGATGCTGTTCAAGCCAGCGGTCGATGGCGCACACCAGTCGGCGACCACGATGTTGGGCGGGATCCAGACGACCCGGCAGGTTGTCGATCAGCCAGTACTCTTCAGGTTCGCAGGTGGCCTGCCACTGCAAAACGCGTTTGCTGGTCAGGCTGCTGCCCAGCTGAACGATAATTTGCGCCTGCGCCAGTTCGCTAACCGCTTGACCGTTACCGAGCCACAGATCGGCGCAGGGGAGCGGCTGCCCGGTTTGCGAAAGGACATCGCCAATCAGCGGCCAGCCGAGCGTTTTCGCCCATTCGGCAACCTTCAGGCCCTCTTCCGCGCTCATTCGTCCGGCAACCACGACGCCGCGTTTTTGCCGCCAGAAAAACCAGTCGCGCTGCTTTTCGCTTTCCAGATGCAGATTGTGACTCAGCCAGGGCTTGTCGCTCTGCCACCAGTCGCCGAGCTGCTGCTGCCACGCGACCCCGGTGTCGTCCATATCGCCGTACAGCGGTTCGGCAAAAGGACAGTTAATATGAATGCCGCCGCAGTGCAGCGCGCCGAGCGCCTGGTCGAGGGTCGAGACCAGCCAGCGGGCGGAGATATCCTGCGACGGGCGCGGCAGGGCCAGGGTCTGCGACGGATGCGAAGCAAACATGCCCGGTTGACGAATGGCCTGGTTCGCACCGCAGTCGATGAGCTCCGGCGGCCGGTCGGCGGTCAGTAAAATGAGTTTTTCGCCGGTCAGACCCGCTTCTATCAGCGCGGGATAGAGGTTGGCCGTGGCGGTGCCGGAAGTGACAATCACCGCCACCGGCTGGCCGCTGGCTTTTGCCAGCCCTAACGCCAGATGGCCAAGGCCGCGTTCATCAAAGTGGGTATGGTAAATAAACGCGCGGTTTTCCGCCGCCGCCAGGGTCAAAGGGGTCGAGCGCGATCCGGGCGCAATGCAGATATGCTGCACGCCGTGGCGCGTTAAAGCTTCGAGGATCACCGCCGCCCAGCGTCGGTTAAATGCGCTTACTGACATGAATTTGTCCGATATCAAATATTGACGCTAAGTATAGATAAAGCCCGTTATTGCCGTTTTGATATGCATCGTTTTATCTCTGCTTCTGTGAGCAGTAACGAACGCAATCCTGCAGCTTTATTTTCAATTTCCTGCCACTCTTGCTCCGGGTCAGAGCCGCTGACGATGCCCGCTCCGGCGTAGAGCCTGAGCGTATGCTGCCGTACCTTCGCCGAGCGTAGCGAAACGCAAAATTCGCTTTGCGCCAGCGACAGATAACCGGCGGAGCCCGCATACCAGTCGCGGGTAAAAAGCTCGTTCCGGGTGATAAAATCCAGCGCCACCTGACGCGGCAGCCCGGCGACCGCCGCCGTGGGCTGGAGCTGGCGCAGACAGCGGGCATCATCGGGGACGTCCAGCTCGGCCCATATACAGCGCCGCAGATGCTGCACTTTACGCAAACGGACGATCTGCGGCGGCAGCACCTCCAGCGCGCGCGTCTCCGCCTGCATACGCTGACAGATATCCTCAACCACCAGCATATTTTCCCGCTGGTTCTTGTCATCGCCCATCAGCCAGTCGCCCAGGCGCTGCGCCTGGCGATCGTCCTCATGGCTGGCCGCTGTTCCCGCCAGCGCCTCGGTACGCATCAGCGCGCCGCGCCGTCGCCATAGCCGTTCCGGCGTTGAGCCGAAGAAGGCTTCTTGCGGATTAAAGGCCATCAGATAATGAAAACAGTGCAGATTGCTGCGGCGGCTGGCGGCCATTATCGCCCCGGCGTTCAGCGGGGCGGCAAACTGCAAATCGGTGGCGCGCGCCAGCACGACTTTATCCATCTCCCCTGCCGCTATCGCCTGTGTCGCCTGTGCAACCAGATCTCGCCACTGCGGATAAGCCGGGAAATGCTGCTCACTGAGCAGAGAAGGAAGCGTGCCAGGCTGCGCTTGCCGGGTCGTCAGCGAGCGGAGAAACTCGCGCGCCGCGCAGGCATCGTCACGGAGTGAGGTATCGCTATACAGCGTCAGGCGTAGCGTGGCGTGACCGCCAAGCCGACGCCACTCCAGCCTCGGCAACAGCAGCATGCCGCGCTGCGGATCAAACGCATTAAGGCCGCAAATCCGCAGATCGTCACGCGCTTGTTGCTGAAGAAAAGCGTGCGCCTGCGGCAGAGAGGAAAAGATTTTTACCGCCCCCAGAGCGGCCAGCTCTTCATCGCCGCTGCGCTGCTGCCAGTAGAACTGCGGCCACTGCTGCTGATGGGTACACCACAGAAGCGGATCAAAAGCGTCATTCAGCGCGAAGGGGATATCGAAGATGCGCCAGCCGGGCGATGGCGGAAACGCTTCATCCAGGCAGCGGTACAGGCTTTCCAGCGCGGTGGACACAGACAGCACGCAAACCTCCACGGAGTAAAAACCCCACATTATACGGGGTACTGCTGCGGAATAGCAGTACCCACGATGAGGGAGCGGCTTTTAATCAGCCCGGCGGCTAGTGGGTGGCGATTTCGTATGCCATGCCAATATGGTCGATGCCGTCCTCGTCGTAGACATCGGTCACCGGCACAAAGCCGAAGCTGGCGTAGAATTTTTGCAGATGCGCCTGGGCGCCAAGATAGATGGCCTTTTGCGGCCAGTGTTGACGGCAGCTGGCCAGCGCCTGCTCCATCAGCTGATAGCCCAGCTTTTCGCCGCGCACCGCCGGGCTGACGATCACCCGGCCAATCACGACCGGCTCATATTCATCATCGCTCTTGAGAATGCGCGCATAGGCCACCAGTTCATCGCCGCGCCAGCCGAGAAGATGGCGGTTCTCACCTACCAGATCGTCGCCGTCGATATCCTGATAGGCGCAGGTTTGTTCGACAACGAACACCGCACAGCGTAATTTCAGCACAGCATAGAGCTGGGGGACGGTCAGTTCAGCGTGGTGAAGATCCTGCCATGTCATCATCTGCGGTTCCTTAGTTGGTATACTTTGTTTTTTGACCCACGCCCTGAGGACACTGGACGATGGAATTACTCTTTTTGGGGACATCCGCTGGCGTGCCAACCCGTACGCGTAATATGACGTCGATGGTGCTGAATTTGCAACAGCCAACTATGGCGGAGATGTGGCTGTTCGACTGCGGGGAGGGAACGCAGCATCAGTTTCTCCACACCCCTTATCATCCCGGCAAGCTGAATAAGATCTTTATTACCCATTTACATGGCGATCATCTGTTCGGTCTTCCCGGCCTGCTGTGCAGCCGCTCAATGCAGGGTAATTCTCTGCCGTTAACGCTATACGGGCCAAAGGGGCTTAAGGAGTTTGTGGAAACCGCCCTGCGTCTTAGCGGTTCCTGGACCGATTATCCACTGGCAATCGTCGAAGTCGAACCGGGTCTGGTATTTGATGAAGCCGGTTTCCGGGTCACCGCCTGGCCGTTAAACCATCCGGTTGAGTGCTACGGCTATCGGATCGAACAGCATGATAAGCCGGGTACCCTTGATGCCGCACAGCTTATCGCCGAAGGGGTGCCTCCCGGTCCGTTGTTCCACCGCTTAAAACTGGGGCTGACGGTTGAACTGGAAGATGGTCGGTTGATTGACGGCAGCCGCTACCTTGGGCCGGTAACGCCCGGTAAGAAGCTGGCGATTTTCGGCGATACCGCCCCCTGCCCGGAGGCGCTGGAGCTGGCGCGTGGCGTGGACGTTATGGTTCATGAGGTTACGCTCGAACAGGCGATGGCGGAAAAAGCCAACGGTCGCGGGCATTCATCCAGCCAGCAAACGGCGGCGTTAGCGAGGGAAGCAGGCGTCGGGACGCTTATCGCCACTCATTTTAGCTCGCGCTATGATGCCGAAGGCTGTCATCGGCTGTTGGCTGAGTGTCGGGAGGTCTTTCCCCCTACCGTGCTGGCGGAAGATTTTCTGGTTTATAACATCGAATAAAAAAACAGGCGTAACGCGGGAGATGAACGTTACCCGCGATTACGCCAAAAATTACTCTTCAACATAACCGTTATAACGCAGAATAGATTTTAAATTGCGATAGCCAAGATAATCCTGGATAGAGTCATCATCTATGCCTTTTTTACCCAATTCATATCCGCAAGCATGGCGCAGCATCCGCGGGTGAATATTTTGCTTCAGTTTCGCCAGCTCACAGCATTCACGAATGATTTGATAAAAACGCTGGCGAGTCATCTGATTTCCCCGCGAAGAGATAAAGAGTAAATCATTATGGGCTGGATAACACTCTCTGGCCAACAGCCAGCGCTGTAATGAGATAATCTCTTTGGGTTGTAATGGATGATACCCCGAGATACCGTGACGCGCCCGGCGAATATAAATTCGTTTTCCCGGCAGGTCGACATCCCGCAAAGTTAATGCGGTAATTTCATTAATCCGACAACCGTGCAAAAAGCACATTTGGATCATGCAGCTATTTCTCTCGGGGTGCGCACAATAATGTGCGGCAAGCACCAGGCGCTCAACGTCTTTAACGCTCAGATATTCCGTCTCATCCTGCATATGACATTCCTTTTCATCCATTTAATACATACAATTACTGATAGGTAAAAGTCAGCTGCACCACCGACTCGAATTTTCCCACTTTTGCTCCGCCCTGCGTTGAATATAAGCGCGCGGCCAGCGGGAATTCGCCTTTGCCGGTGCTACCGTTAATAGCAATAGTCATCCGATCCTGGTTTTTATAGGTTGTGGAATGATCGGTATTGGTTATCTGCAGCGCGATATTTTGCGCCGCATCGCTGGCGGCCATATTGGCGAAATGCGTGGCATCATCGCCGTCGGTCACGCCATCAAATTTCACCGTCGCTTTCGTCGTACCCGCCGGGCAATTTTCAACGTTCAGGCTAAAGGTTTTCCACTCAGAAGCGGTGCCGGCAGTTTGAAAATCGATATTCAGCAGCGTGCCGAAATTCACCTCCTGATACTTCGTATCGGTGCTGACGTCGCAGGGGAGATAATATATATTACCCTTCACGTTCAGAGGGATGCCGCCCCAGGATGAAAAAACAGGCAGCAGCAATGCCAGCCATAGCGCCTTTTTCATTATTCACTCCTGCTATTCGATTTCTGCTTGAATGGTTGCCGTCGCCGTAAATCCGCCGCCATCGGGTACATTCCCGGTGGTATTAATCGGATAGATTTTCATGGTCGTGTCCCCTTTCTGGGTCGCGTAATTCAGATTGACCGGCAGCATTCCGGATATAACGGGGATTTTGACACCAGTAATATTTTCTATACGAACCGCAATATCACTATTTGTGGTCGCCAGCGCGGTACTGTCATTCGTATCCGCCGTTCCCTGGAAGGAAAGCGCAATTTTTACCCCTGAGGAAATATTAGTACAGGCTACCGTCATATTGACAACATGCGGCGTAAAGCCCGTCGGCATCTGACCTGAAGTTTTAAAGTTATTCGCGGCAATATCGCCGAAGTCGATATTAATCGGCTGACCGGTATTAATCTCGCAGGACTGCGGTACTGTTACCGAGCCGCTCATTGAGATCTGCGTGAGAGGAATACTGCTATAGCTCCCCGTTTTCCGCGACCCGTAAACGTTCAGGATCACCGTTGGCGGGATCGTCACCTGACCGACGAACGGCCGGGTAAAGTAGAGCGAGATATATCCCACTGAACCGGTATTAAACAGCGTACCGCCCGGGTTACAGGCATAACCCTGATTATTTAGATTGCTTTTATCCTGAATGGGCGTCGGTAAATACTGATTCACCCCGCCGGCAATAAATAGCTCGCTGGCGATTTCCAGATATTTATTCAGCTGATAATAATTCAAGCCGCTTCGGGTTTGCGTCGCGACTAATCCCGGAACAGTGGCTCGAAAATACGTAGTACCAGTAACATCGCTACCGCAATCACATTTCGCTTGATAGGTTCCCCCGGTAGTCCAATGGTACAGACGAGGGAACGCCATTCCGGCCTGGTTTTGCGAAGGGTTAGTAAAAGTTTCAATAAATGAAAAGCTGTCCTGGAAAGGAGCTCCGCCATTACCCGTATTCTGACACCAGCCCGTTTCCGCCATAATCTGCGGCGATATCGCCAGCGCCGCCAGACCGGTCAGTAATCCCCATGAAAATCGTTTCATTGTCTCTGCATCCTTTCGATTAACGGCATAGCCCCTGGGCTACGATAATGCCGGTGAGGCTTTTCCCTGACGGCAGCGCATACTGGACCCGGCAGCGATCTTGCGCGCTGGCCCCCCACTTCACGTTAAGTACGCCGCTAGATTCCAGCCCGGTCAGATAGACCTGGCCGCTATCGCCAACGATAAAAGCTTGCTCAGATGACGCGGCTCCAGGAATGCTGACCATGGCGCCAAAAGGCACCGGCCGCCCGTTATCCTGACGCACCGTCATCAGCACCCGGCTACCGACGCTGGTAGCGTAATTAGCGCGCACTACCGCCCCGCGGGTTGGCACCACCGTTTGCGTCGTTAGCTCAAGGTCGACATCATCCGGCATCGTGCTGGTATCAAGCGTTAAGGTGTTTTTACGATACGGCGAGGTGTAAGGCACCAGGGCATAGCCCCGCCAGTCGGTTCTGACGCCGGTCTGGTTGTTGATGCCAACGCCAGCGGCGCCTGGTGCTTTAACTAAAGCGAGGGTTTCACCAAATGGCTGCCCGAGCGTCAGCCCATTCTCATGCGCCAGAACTCCGCCGCGCAGGGCGTAGTTAAGGCGGTGGCTATATTTATCATGACTGTAGCCGCCGGTCAGTTCCGCGTAGGTCGCACGCCAGTCGGCGTTAACGCTACCGCTCTCCCCTCTTCCCTGGCTGGTGTAACCTTCCTGTACGCTCCAGCTCAGGTTGTTACGCTCCAGCAAGGTACCGGAGAGGCCCAGGTTGTTGGTCGTGGAGCCATTTTTGCTGCTGTTAAGGGAGTAGTTGGCATAGACCGGATTAGGTAGCCAGTCGCCCAGCGGTATGCTGATGCTTAAGGCGAACAGATGGTCTTCATCATTACGTTTACCGGTGTTCTGATCGGTGGTATTGCGATTGTAGCTATAGTTCATGCTATAGCTGATGCCGCGCCAGCTATTGTTGTAACCGACGCCCACGGACTCCATGGTACGACCGGTGTTCCAGTAGTCCTCGCGAATATAGCTTAGCGATAGCGACCCCATCTCATCGCCAAGACTCTGGCTGATCGTCACCTCTCCCCGGTTGCGCCGCCGTTCCACTGAAGGCGTATAGGCGTCATCGCGATAGGTATCCAGCACCTCCTGCATATCCCAGTAACCGCTGGTGGCATAGCGATATCCTGCCAGGCTGACGTTGGTCCCTAATCCCGGAAGATCTTTGCTGTAACGAAGACGAACCGACTGACCGCTCTCTTTATCTTTATCCTGGCGATTCGACCAGGCCTGGGTAACGTCGGTCGACACGGCTCCCAGTTCGCCGAGGTTTTTGCCCATACCCAACGCCAGCGACTGATATTTGCTACTAAACTGACCGCCGCCGTACAACGTCCATCCCCATGGCAGACCGTAGATGGCCGTTGCCTGAGAGAGAGGCGTCTCGTCAATACTGTTGTCGTAGGCGCGATACACCCCAGTAGTTACGCTATATTTCAGACGCCCTTCACGCTGCAGAACGGGGAGTGAAGCATAGGGCACGATCAGGTTCTGCTCGCTGCCATCGGCCTCTTTGATAGTCACCGACAGATCGCCAGAACCCCCGGTCGGATACATATCGGTGATTTCAAATGCCCCGGGGGAGACATAGGTCTGATAAATCTCATAGCCGTTCTGGCGAATAATGACCTGGGCGTTAGTCCGCGCGATCCCGCGCACAACCGGCGCATAGCCGCGCAGGCTTTCCGGCAGCATATCGTCATCGGAAGCCAGCATCGCTCCGCGAAAGGGAATGCCTTCAAAAACGTCGGCGTCGGTGCTACTGTCGCCCAGCGTCATCACCCCTTGCAGAGCATTAATATTGCGCTGCGCATAGGTGTAAACCGTATCCCAGCTGTTACTCGACTCGCCGCCGCCGCTGCTGCGGGTCCAGGTCGTGTAGTTACGCAAACGCCACGGTCCGATGTTAATACCGGGACGGAGGTTAACGTATTGATTATCGCTATCCGGCGTGTCGTTCTTGCGCGACCAGTTGTTGGCTCCGCTAAAAGCGTAATTCAGCAGCAGCGCCGTCACCCCGTCATCCCACTGTTTAGGATCGACCCAGCCCCGGGCTGCGCTGGACACTGCCGCCTGAGGGAAGCTTAATAACAGCCGCTGTTGGCTGAAACGAAACTCGGCTTTCGCCTGCGGTATGACGCTCATATCCGCACAGTTTGCTGACTTACGCCCCAGGTCTGGAAACCGGGAGACGCGCACGCCCCATTCCGCAAGCTCTTCAACCTTCAGGCACGGCTGCAGTTCCGTTTTCCCGGCGCCTTCCCCCTGCTGAAAAGTCACATCGCGGGTATCCATAAAAACGTTATTAAGGTAAATATCCACCCGATAGCTGCCCGGCTGCTGGCCTCCGACCTGCTCATAGGCTGATAAATCGCTGATGCCCGTCTGAGGTCCATCCATTTCCAACAGGGCCGGGTTGAAAACATCCCGCGCCAGGACCTCGTCACACAGCGGTAACAGCGCAACGGCCAGAGCTCCGGCTATCCGGTTAAGCCGCCATTTTTTATGATTATTTTTCATTTTCTCTGGAACTCCCTGGCCAGACAGCCTCTACAAATTAGCGCGGTGCTGCGCGCCGATTCCGCCGTAATCGTTAATCAGCTTCCACTGCAAAGCGCCGGCGCTACCGCGCGGTAGTTCAAAGCGCGCCGTTTCCCCTGGCCCCACCCAGTTGGCGTCCTTGACTTCGGCCCCGCCTATTTTGACCTCGGCGAAATTCATATAGAACGCGGTCGGATTGGTTACCTGGAGCGTGTTACCGCTACGCGCCCAGCGAAGCTGTTCCGTTACCATCTCCGGCGAACCCACGACGGATTTAGGTCGATAGATGAGTTTGATGCGCGTTTTGATCGCGATCTGCAGGGTGTTGGCCCCGGCTTTCGCTTGCGAAGAAGGAATCGCTTTGATGTTCATCCAGAACATGCTCTCTTTGTTTTCCGGCAGGCCGCCGCTATAAATCACCCGCAGACGGGTTTGCTGCTCGCCATCCAGGCGAAATAAAGGCGGAGTCAACAGAAAAGGGGCGGCCCCCTGCGCAGCTTCAACCCAGCTTTGAATGAGATAAGGCGTAGCATCGGTATTGGTAACGCTCAGAGAGGACTCTTTTTTGCCCCCGGGATATATCAGGCGAGTTCCCCCGGTGACGACGCCCGCATGTGCCGCAGCGCCCACTAACAGCCATCCAGCCATTAGCACTTTCAGGTATCGTTTCATCTCCAGCTCCCTGGAAAAGCGAGCCACGCAGGGCTCGCTAACACTGTCATACAAACGGAGAATCAGTTGTAGCTGATAGTGAAGTTCGCGCTACCGTCTGCCTTACCGGCAACCACTGTGGTATCAGTCTGGATATAACGAACGCGGAACGGCAGATCGATTTTGCCGGTAGCCGGGATATTCAGGCTGGTGGAACGGGTGAACAGCGGCAGGGTATTGTTGTTGCTGCCATCAACCAGCTGCAGGGCCACGCCTTCGGCAACGTCAGGATCGGTACCGGCGCCGGTCAGCTCCAGTTTTTCATTATCACCGTTGACGTTAGGGCCGGAGAACAGTACCGATGCTTTGGCGACGGTCGTCGGGCAGTTTTCCAGTTTGATCGAGAAATCCTGTTCAGCCGCAGTAGAACCGGTACCGCTAAATGCGGTCTTGGCAATCTGCCCCATATGAACTTCCAGCGGGTTGGTCATGTCGTTAACCACGTCACAGCCAGCATCGATGATTTCGCCGAGAAACTTCACCTGACCGTCATCCGCCAGCGCAGCACCAGAGAACGCCGCGCAACCGGCAACTACAGCAGCAAGTAATGTTTTTTTCATGATTTATCCTTTTCAATGCAGTCAATGCATTAATTTAAAAGCGCAATACTGAGCGCATCCTTTTATTTACGCTTGATATTAATAACGCTTCAAAACATTGACCCATGAATGGATATAATATTTTGAAGTGGTCATTTTGTATCAATTTGACCACTTCAATTAATTGAAATATAAATTGCCAGGGAAGGCATATTTGATTTTATATTTGCCAGGTGAAACCTTAATAAACACGATAAAACACTAAGGGTCGGGAGGAGAGACAACTCATGCATTAAACTAATTTAAATAACCCCAAGAATAAATGACACCAATATATAATTTAAGCATATGAAAAACATAACAAAAAATATTGTTAATCATAAATTGACATTGTTACCACCTGTGGATAGCATAGGAGACAGTTTGATACAAAATGACTATTTCATTTACCAAACCTCTCTAAATCTTGCATCATTACTTGCTGTATAAATGACCGTATGCTGAATATTCCTGTGCCCGAGAAAATCCTGGATTAATCGCGTATCGACACCGTTGTTAGCCAGCGCAAAACCGCAGGCGTGGCGCAGCATATGGGGATGAGCGCTGATCTCCAGCTGGGCGACAAGACTCAGGTTCTTCATCATCTGATATATTCGCTGCCGGGATAAAGGTTGACCATTGCGCGATAAAAAGAGCCAGCCGGAATGATTACCGGGATAATCCTTACGCACGCGCAGCCATTCATTAAGAACTTTCACCTCTTGTTTATATATGGGATGGGTCGTTGAAAAGCCATTTTTTAACCGTCGAATATAAATAACCCCGCTTTGAATATCGATATCCGAGAGCTTCCAGTGACGAATTTCACTCACCCTGCATCCATGATTAAAACACATCCACAATAAACAGACATCGCGTTCCGGGTTAGCCCCCCGCCTGGCTGCATCAACCAAACGCTGAACTTCACCGACAGTCAAATGCTTACGCCTTGTTTTCATTCACTTTCTCCATCTACAGAACACAACAGTGTGCGTATCAATAATAGTACGGAAAATAAGAGGATGAGTGGAAACGTAAAGTGAGATTAATATGATAAAAAGCATGAATAATACGAAAAATAGGCAATATTAAAGAAAATTCCCATCGCTTGCTGGTAGAGATAAAAAAAGGACCGCCGAAGCGGTCCTTGTTCGTTCCCAACCTGCGTGCAGCATTACATCAGCGGCGTCGCCAGCTGTACGATGTTGATGAGCGGTTGCGGCCACACGCCGAGCACCAGCACCAGCAGCGCGGAGATCAGCACGACGATACCGCCGGCGCTGTACTGCCAGTTAGACGGCGCATCGCGATTCAGTTTCTCCGGCGCGCTGAGGTAGAGGCTCACCGCCACGCGCAGATAGTAGTAGAGGCCAATCGCCGAACCCACGACCACCGCCCCGACCAGCCACCACAGGTGCGCATGCACACCCACCGCCAGCACGTAGAACTTACCGATAAAGCCCAGCGTCATCGGGATACCGGCAAGAGACAGCATCATCACCGTCATCACCGCCGACAGAATAGGTCGGTGCCAGAACAGGCCGCGATAGGAGTAGAGCGAATCCGCATCCGGTCCGCGATACGGGCTGGACATCAGGCTCACCACGCCGAAAGCGCCGAGGCTGCTGAACAGATATCCGGCCAGATAGACGCCCACCGCTTCCATCGACATCTCACCGCTCTGCAGGGCAATCAGCGCCACCAGCAGATAGCCAAGATGGGAAATGGAAGAGTAGCCGAGCAGACGTTTGATGTTGGTCTGGCTCAGGGCCATCAGGTTACCAAAGATAATCGATGCAAAGGCGATCAGACCCAGTACCACCCGCACTGCCTCGCTGTCACCCACCGGCATGTAAAGGAACAGACGCATGACCACGCCGAAGATAGCAATCTTGCTGGCGGTGGCCAGAAAGGTCGATACCGGGGCAGGCGCGCCCTGGTAGACGTCCGGCGTCCACAGATGGAACGGCACCAGCGACAGCTTAAAGCCAAGACCGACAATCATCAGGCCGAGACCGGCCAGCAGCAGCGGCTCATGCAGCATGCCATCCGTCAGGCTCTTACCGAGCGCCAGGAAGGAGAGGTTACCGGAATTGGCATACACCAGCGCCATACCGAACAGCAGGAACGAAGAGGCAACGGCGGACAGGATCGTATATTTGATACTGGCCTCCAGCGAACGTTTCTGGCGGAAAGCGTAGCCGACCAGGCCAAACAGCGGCAGCGAAATCAGCTCAATGCCGAGGAACAGCGCCGCAAGATGGTTCGCGCCCGCCAGCAGAATGCCGCCCAGCGCGGCAATCAGCACCAGCAGATAGAACTCTTCTTTGTTGTCCTTGTAACCCTCAAGCCACGGGTAGGCAAAGGTGCAGGTTGCCAGGCTGGCCAGCAGCACCAGGCCGGTATAGAGCATGGCGTAGCCGTCAACGCGAATCAGCGGCGTGACGTCCATCGCCCCGTTCTGGCCTACGAACCAGAGTGAGATCAGCGCGGCGTTAAGGCCGAGAACCGACAGCGTGGCATTAAGGAAATGATTGCGTCGCCACGCAATGGAGAGCATCACAACTACCACCGTCAAGCCGACGATCAGCAACGGTAGCAGTGCGATCAGTTGTTGTGGAGTTATTGTCATGGCGAATTACGGCCTTGTAGTAGAAACAGAATTAACAAACCACTGCTGAATGTTGCTCATCGCAGAGTGCGAGGTGTCCAGAATCGGC
>POVV01000104.1_pt1 | contig 76361 bp, 68 predicted proteins | sample 1560271 | NCBI WGS metagenome assembly POVV01 (sample SAMN08337232, study PRJNA429181) | Bioreactor metagenome, whole genome shotgun sequencing project. | biome: cows' rumen and soil; feature: anaerobic; isolation source: anaerobic chemostat enrichment culture, galacturonate as sole carbon... | reverse complement strand
CTGTCGTGGACAGTCATTCATCTAGGCCAGCAATCGCTCACTGGCTCAAGCAGCCTACCCGGGTTCAGTACGGGCCGTACCTTGTGAACCCCTATTTGGCCTTGCTCCGGGTGGAGTTTACCGTGCCACGGACTGTTGCCAGCCGCGCGGTGCGCTCTTACCGCACCCTTTCACCCTTACCTGATCCTGCTTACGCAGGCCATCGGCGGTTTACTCTCTGTTGCACTAGTCGTAGGCTTGCGCCTCCCAGGCGTTACCTGGCACCCTGCCCTATGGAGCCCGGACTTTCCTCCCCTCCACCCGTCTCCCCGAAAGGACTACGGTGAAGCGGCGACTGTCTGGCCGACTCCGGCGCGCAGTATACATCTGCCTCGAAAGATATGCCAGAACTGCAGGCAGATTATTGGCGTGCCCCAAAAACCATCACAGAATTATCATAATCTCTTGGTAAGCGCCTCCATAAAGGTAAAATCCCCCCTCCATTTCTATGACCTACATTAGAAACCCAAAAGATATTAGACCAATTAATGAATTTTTGTGCATTACGTCTCAAATTGGACTGACAACGATATCCTTAAAGCTATTTAGACTATTAATATGTGCGTTAAATATGATCTTAAAAATGGCATAATTTGGAATATATACAATAAGAATATGATTATAAAGGTTAATTATTAACACTTACATAACCAAAAATTGGACTGACCAATGAAACAAGATTCGGAGACTACATATGATGGAATGGCTTAATATTCTTTGGGTGGTGCTTGGCATCGGGCTGATGCTAATACTCAACATCAAATTCAAACTTAACTCAATGGTAGCTCTACTGCTGGCTGCACTGATGGTTGGTATCCTTGCCGGTATGGACCTGCTCGAGCTAATGCATACAATCAAGGCGGGTTTTGGTGGCACGCTAGGTGAGCTTGCGATTATCGTGGTGTTTGGTGCGGTTATCGGCCGGCTGATGGTTGATTCAGGTGCTGCCCACCAGATTGCTCAAACGCTGTTGCGTAAATTCGGCCTAAAATATGTTGAAGCTGCCGTTATTATTATCGGGTTGATCTTCGGTCTGGCTATGTTCTATGAGGTCGCCTTTATTATTTTGGCGCCGTTGGTCATTGCAATTGCGATTGAAGCAAAAATTCCATTCCTGAAGTTGGCTATTCCGGCCGTTGCTGCTGCAACGACCGCCCACTCCCTGTTTCCGCCACAGCCCGGGCCAGTTGCCCTAGTCAGCGCCTACGGTGCAGATATGGGAATGGTGTACATCTATGGTGTGTTAGTGGCTATTCCTTCGGTTATCTGCGCGGGGCTAATCTTACCGAAATTTTTAGGTAACCTTGAGCGCCCAATCCCGAGCTTCTTAAAAGCAGAAAATCCGGTTGATGAGAATAACCTGCCGTCATTTAGCACATCTATTCTCGTTCCGCTGATTCCCGCCTTCATCATGATAGGCACCACCATTGCCAATATTTGGCTGGTTAAAGGAACCAGCGCCTACATGATAATAAACTTTATCGGCTCATCCCCGATCGCCATGTTTATTGCTATGTTGGTCGCCTTTTTGCTGTTCGGTACATCACGCGGGCACAAAATGGACTGGATCATGCATTCCTTTGAGGCGGCGGTGAAGGGCATTGCGATGGTTATCTTAATCATCGGTGCCGGCGGTGCGCTTAAGCAGGTAATTATTGATACCGGTATCGGCAACACGATCGGCACGCTCATGTCTGTAGGCGGCGTTTCACCTTACATTATGGCCTGGCTGATTACGGTGCTGATTCGTCTATCAACCGGACAGGGCGTAGTCTCTGCCATGACCGCCGCCGGTATTATCGGTTCTGCTATTATGGATCCGGTAACCGGCACCATTACCAGCGTCGACCCGGCGTTACTGGTTCTGGCTACTGCGGCCGGTTCTAATACGTTAACCCACATTAATGATGCCTCGTTCTGGCTGTTCAAAGGCTACTTTGACCTATCGATTAAAGATACGCTGAAAACATGGGGTATGTTGGAATTGGTCAACTCAGTCGTGGGTCTGGGAATGGTATTACTGATCGCAATGTTTGTGTGATCGACCAAATGTAACATCAGCCGCGCTCAATGCGCGGCTTTAATCATGCTATTCGCTGTCGGCCTGTTCTAATGCATATTTATATAATGCATTCTTTTTAACCCCGTGAATTTCAGCGGTCAGTGCGGCAGCCTTCTTCAACGGCAACTCTTTTTGCAATAAAGCTAAAGTGCGTAATGCTTCTGAAGGTATTGCCTCATCACTTTGTACTTTATGGCCTTCAACAATCAAAACCATTTCACCTTTGCGGCGTACTTCATCTTCTTTTACCCAAGCCAAAAGCTCACCAACCGGTGCACCTTTGATATTTTCCCAGGTTTTTGTCAGCTCTCTGGCCAGAACCACATAACGTTCAGGCCCCCAAACCGTGACCATATCCTGTAAACTGTCGAGCAGTCGATGGGTTGACTCATAGAAAATCAGCGTTCTTGGCTCTTCTTCTAAGCTGCGCAGCGTATCGCAACGAGATTTTGTTTTAGCCGGTAAAAAACCTTCATAGCAGAAACGGTCTGAAGGTAAACCCGCCGCAGACATGGCGGTAATAGCAGCACAGGCGCCGGGAAGCGGAATAACACGAATGCCTTCTTCACGGCAACGACGGACTAAATGGTAGCCGGGATCGTTAATTAATGGCGTTCCGGCATCAGAAACAAGCGCTATACTGTGTCCATCTTTTAATTTTGCGATTAAGATGTCAGCCTTAGATTGCTCATTATGATCGTGTAATGCAAAAAGTTGGGCATTAATGGCAAAATGCTGCAATAGTAGGCCCGTATGACGGGTATCTTCTGCCGCAATTAAATCGACGCTACCCAATACGGCTAAGGCTCGTTGGGTGATGTCGCCGAGGTTACCGATAGGCGTGGGAACGACGTAGAGTGTCGAAGGTGAAATCGCTGCTTGATTATGTTGACTCATTGTTTCATCCGGGTGACCGATTTAATATTAACAATCTCAAAGTATGAGTAAAATTGGATACAGCATGCGTTTAATCACATACCTCCGTACCAAGGCAAGCCAAGCGCTGCCAATCGTACTGGCTGCGCTGTTCTTGGCGGGATGCCAAAATTTAAAAAATTCAACGGACAGTATTCAGGGTGACATTTCTCAAAAATCACCTTATTACCTACAGCAAATAGACCAAAGCTCCGGTGATGCCAAAATTAACTGGCAGCTTCTTGCCGTACGCGCTCTGATTATTGAAAATAATACCAAGCAGGCATCCGATATCCTGAACGGATTACCGAATATGCTGCCTATTGCACAAGATCAGGAAAGGCAACTTCTACGCGCTGAGCTTGCAGCAAAGAGGCAGGATAGCAAAGACGCCCTGTTATGGCTAAAAAACATTAAAGTCGGCGATCTCTCTAACGTGCAGAAGGCTCGTTATTATCAGGTTGAAGTTCTGGCCAATCAAGGTCGCGACCCTTTAGCTCAGCTACGTGCCTATATTAACCTTGAGCCGCTGGTCAGCGATGAAGAACGTCAGAGTGTGGTTGACCAAACCTGGGCACTGTTAACCCAGTTCACGCCAGCGGTGCTCAATACGCTGGTCATCAATGCTGATGAATATACGCTGAGCAGTTGGCTTGAATTACTTCAGGCCTATCAGAATAATAAAGCTGATAACCAAATGCTGCAGTCAGCCATTAAAGACTGGCAGAACCGTTATAGCGAGCATCCGGCCTCTAAGACTTTACCAAGCCAGCTTTCCCGTGCCTTAGGCTTTCAAAAGTCATCCAGTGCCAACATTGCATTAATGCTGCCAATGAGCGGGCCGGGCAAACAGTTCGGGCCAACCATTCAGGATGGTTTCAATACCGCTAAGGCGCTGAGTAAAAGTGACTCTCAGGTAAAAGTATACGATACCGGTTCTAAACCGCTGGCGGAGCTATTAGCTCAGGCCGAACAGGAAGGCGCCACCATGATTGTCGGCCCGCTGCTGAAAAAAGAAGTTGAGCAGTTAGCCGCGTCGCCATCAACCCTAAGTATTCTGGCGCTGAATAAGCCGGAAAAAATCGCAGATCGCATCAACGTTTGTTATTTTGCCCTTTCACCGGAAGACGAAGCCCGCGATGCCGCCCGCCATATCTTTGCTCAGGGTAAAACGTCACCATTAATTATTGCCCCACGCGGTGACTTAGGTACCCGAGCCGCTAAGGCGTTTGCCGAGCAGTGGAGCCAAAACGGCACCGGTGCTGCACAGGTTCAATACTTTGGCAAGTTGGGTGATTTAAAAGAGGCGATTGCCGGCGGCGCAGGTATGCGTTCTGAAGGCCAGCCAATTACGTTGGAATCAGGCGTAACTGGCGTACCAGCCGGCCCGGTTGATGCCATTTATATTATTGCTACCCAGCAGGAATTAGCGCTGATTAAGCCAATGCTGGATATCTCTAAAGCCTCACGTTCTGCCTCAATTTATGCCAGCTCGCGTAGCTATCAGGCCGGAGCAGGCCCGGACTTCCGCTTTGAAATGGAAGGTGTCCAGTTCAGTGAAATACCGATGTTAGTCGGTTTATCTCCGGCATTGGCCCAAGAAGGCGGCGCTAAATACAACGGTGATTACTCTCAGTTCCGCCTCTACGGTATGGGTGCTGATGCTTGGGAACTTGCTTCGCATTTTTCAGAAATACGTCAGCTTCCGGACTTCCAAGTTACCGGTGCGACGGGCATACTCAGCGCAGACAACAACTGCGTGATTAACCGTCAATTGCCATGGATACAATATCGTCAGGGTCAGTTAGTACCGGTAAAATAACCAGCTATAAGGTCGGGGCGCGCTATGAGGCTATAGCGCGTCGCCATCTGGAAAGGTCGGGTTTGATTTTTATTGCGGCTAACATTAAATTTCGTGGCAGCGAACTTGATTTAATCATGCAAGACGGCGATATCTGGGTATTTATTGAAGTCAGATACCGCAAAAATGCCAACTTTGGCAACGCGGTTGAATCGATCACCTGGCATAAACGCCAACGGTTATTGCTTGCCGCTTCACGCTGGTTAAACCAACGTCAATTGAGCCTTGAGACAACAAACTGTCGATTTGACGTTTTAGCGATCACCGGTAATCAGTTACAATGGTTGCCAAATGCCTTTGGTGCCGAGGGTGAAGCTTAGTTTTTCCCGGTGCAATAGGTCACAATAAGCAGATACGTAAGTAGAACTCATACTATGTTGGAAAGAATCAAAGGCTGTTTTACAGAAAGTATTCAAACACAAATTGCCGCAGCAGAAGCATTACCCGACTCCATCTCTCGCGCCGCAACCACCATTGTGCAATCACTGCTTAATGGTAATAAAATACTGACCTGTGGAAACGGTGCCTCTGCCGCGAATGCGCAGCATTTTTCGGCCAGCTTAATTAACCGTTATGAAACTGAACGCCCAAGCTTACCGGCCATTGCGCTGAGTGCAGACAGCATCACGCTGACGGCCATCAGCAACGACGGCATAAAAGATGAGGTCTATGCAAAGCAGGTTCGGGCATTAGGTCAAGCCGGAGACGTATTGCTGGCAATCTCAAGCCGGGGCAATAGCCGAGATATTATCAAGGCCGTTGAGGCCGCGGTCACCCGTGATATGACGATTATTGCGCTGACTGGCTGCGATGGCGGAGAGCTGGCTGGCTTATTAGGTCAGCAAGACGTTGAAGTGCGCATCCCCTCTCATCGGGGAGCTCGAATACAAGAAATGCACATGCTGATTGTAAACTGTCTTTGCGATCTAATTGATTTTACCCTATTCCCTCACCAGGATGACTGAAGGAGTTTTTAATGAAAATTCGTACCCTAACGGCCGTAGCTATTTTACTTAGTACCGCCATGTTACAAGGATGTGTTGCCGTTGTGGCCGGTGGCGCAGCCGTTGCGACAAAAACGGCAACCGATCCGCGCACAGTGGGCACTCAGGTGGATGATGTTACATTAGAAGCCCGTGTCAGCAGCGCTATCAGTAAAGACCAACAAATCAAACAAGAAGCTCGAATTATTACTACGGCTTATCACGGTAGCATATTGCTCACGGGCCAAACGCCAAAGGCTGAGCTTTCTGAACGTGCCAGAAATATCGCCGTCGGCGTAGATGGCGTTGAAACAGTTCATAATGCGGTTCGTCAGGGAACCCCTGTCGATCTTGGTACCGCATCTAGCGATAGCTGGATTACCACCAAGATTCGCTCACAGCTATTGACCAGCGATAAAGTGAAATCAAGCAACGTTAAGGTTGTCACCGAGAACGGTGAAGTTTTCTTAATGGGACTGGTGACCGAAGCGCAAGGTCAGGAAGCGGCAAAAGTTGCCAGTACGGTCAGCGGCGTAAAACGCGTTATTACCGTCTTCCAGTACGTGAAGTAACCCTGCTATACAGTCATCCCGGTGAAAGCCGGGATGATAACCAAGTGAGCAGCATCCAACGCCCTACAATTCCTTAATAAATCCTGTTCCGCCCAATAAATTCATCTGTCTCATAATCGCATTCTGGCGCTGGATAACGTAGCCTGATGGCCTGTTTGCCTTAAAACGAATCGGGTTAGGTAATACCGCAGCCAGGCGAGCGGCTTCAGACTGAGTCAGATTTTTAGCCGATTTACCAAAGTATTGTTGAGCCGCCTGCTCTACGCCAAAAACACCTTCACCAAATTCAGCAATATTGAGATAAACCGTCAGGATTCTGCGTTTAGTCCAAACCAGCTCAATGCCGGTCGTCAGACCCGCCTCTAAGCCTTTTCGTACCCAACTACGGCCGTTCCAGAGAAATAAATTTTTCGCCGTTTGCTGTGAGAGGGTTGAGCCCCCTCTGATTCGGTTAGGTTTGCGCTCGTTATGAGTCAGGGCAGACTCAATGGCATGAAGATCAAACCCCCAATGGGTCAGAAACTTCTGATCTTCTGAGGCAATGACCGCCAATGCCATATACGGTGAGATTTCATCCATAGAAACCCACTCATGGCGGGCAACATAGGAAAAATTCCCGGTTAGCCAGGCACCAAACTGCTTTTGCACCATAACGGCAGAGAACGGCACCGGTAAGAATGAAAAAAGCACAATGCCCGCTCCCCAGATCAGTAAAACGGTCAGACAGAACCGTTTAAACCAAAAGAACAGGCGCCCCTTCATTCGAGAGAGCGCACTTTTACTCATTCACAAAGTACCAGCACCCGTGCAACCAATTTTTCGATGCCAAGAGCGGCCTCAGAAATACGCTGAGCCAACATATAAGCCGGTGTTGTCACTACTTTTTGGTCCGCATCAACCACAATATCATCAACCGGGCAGGTCACATGCTCGCCGCCCATGCTGTCAATAACTTCGGCGGTATCAATATCATTACCAATAGTTAACCGCACAGGGACACCTAATATTTTAGGCAGCAATGCGGGAGCAATACAGATAAAGCCCATCGGTTTTCCTGCCTGATGCATCGCTTTAACCAAGCGAGTCAGGTCAGGATTAATGTCACATTCAGCGCCCTGAATCGCAAAGTTACTCAGGTTCTTGGCTGCACCAAACCCACCGGGAACAATCAATGCATCAAATAGTGAGGCATCGGCCTGTGAAAGTGGCTGAATCTTACCTCGGGCAATACGTGCAGATTCGGTTAAAACATTGCGACTTTCAGATGCAGGTTGGCCGGTAAAGTGGTTTACCACTTGGGCCTGAGGTTGATCCGGAGCAAAACAGGTCACCTCTGTTCCTGCGCGATCTAACGCGAGAAGGGTTAATACCGACTCATGAATTTCTGCGCCGTCTAAAAATCCACATCCACTTAAAACCACTGCAACCCGTTTCATGATCCACTCCTTTTACAAACTCTACGTTATTGTTAACTGACTTTATCTGGCTGAGCCAAACGCAGGCATATCATAATCCTGAAGGCTATGAACAACAAAGCGGCATACTCTTCAGCCTGCCGCATGACTATATTATGTGACCCACTCCTTCGTCATCCTAGTGAAAGCCGGGGTGACGAGGGAGATAGTTCAGTGATAACTAGACTAATCATTGTGTTAAGTTTATTGATTGCCCTTAACTGACGGGCATGAGGTCAGGATACTGTTTTTTTCTCTTGGGCTTCAACCCAATCATGCAGCACCTTCACATCGTTACGCCATTCAACTTTCAATTCATCAATCCAGTCTTCAACGTTATCCCACCATGCAGGCAGAGTCGGAGTCTGAATTTGTTGCGCCAGCTGCTGAAGATGACGCAAACCAACTGAACCTGAGGCGCCCTTAATTTTATGAGCTTCTTCAGTGATGCCTTTTTGATCCTTAGCCGTCATATTCGATTCTAATACTGCCAGATAGCTAGGCATCACCTGTTCATACATTGCCAGCCCCTGAAGAATAAGCTGAGGGCCAACTAGCTCCATGTATTGCTCTAACATTGTTAAATCGAGTATAGACTCATTGGATTTCATAGCACCTTGCTCCTGTGATTTGGGTAAAATTTTAGACTGAGCGCTTCCGATTTTCTTTATTATTTCCGTCAAGTCAGGCACTGAAAGTGGCTTACTTAACACATCATCCATCCCTGAATCTAAATATTCTTGCTTATCTTTTAACACATTGGCGGTAAGGGCAACCAACGGCGGTAACTCAGCTGCTGCAAAAGTTTCCCGAAGCTGTTTCGCAATATCAAACCCGGTCATATCCGGCAGTTGAATATCCAGTAAAACCAAGTCATAGCGATGAGGTTTAAACAGCTCCAAAGCGGCAGTTCCTGTCATCGCGACATCAACAGTATGCCCTAATTTTTCAAGTACCGAGCGAGCTACAATAACATTCAGCTCGATATCCTCAACTAATAAAACCTTTAACGAGGCCGAAGGCAGTTCTTCTTTCTGAGGGATCTCTTTTACCGCTACCGGCGCATTGATGAACACGGTAAATAGCGTACCTTTACCCACTTCACTCTTAACAAAAATATCGCCCCCCATCGCCTGAGCCAGGCGCCGGGAGATCGCCAATCCAATACCGGTACCTGTAGCCGGTCGGCCACCGTGCTTACTCGGAACCTGATAATACATGGCGAAAATCTTATCGATTTCTTCAGGCGGAATCCCTATGCCGGAGTCTTCAACGTCAAAGTAGAACCGGCTTTCGCCTTCACGCCTGATACGCACAACGATCCCACCCTGGCTGGTAAATTTAACCGCGTTACCAATCAGATTCCATAGAATCTGCCTTAGGCGCGTGCCATCAGTCAGGATATAGGCAGGCAAATCTTTTTCATATTCGAGCGTAAACGTCAGCCCTTTGGGCTCAACTAAGAGTCCTGAGAGATTTTCTAAATCACAGAGGAAATCCAGGAAATCAACCGGGTTAACGTCTAGCTGGGTTTTCCTGCGCTCTAGCTTATCGAGCTCAATCACATCATTAAAAATATAACCTAACGTGGTTGCGCTGACATAAATGGTTCTTAAGTATTTGAGTTGTTCATCATTTAACTCAGTATCCAACAGAATGCGGCTAAGACCGACGATGCCATTAAGCGGGGTTCTTAACTCGTGGCTGATGGTCGAAATAAAGGTCGTCTTGTCACGGCTGGCTTTTTCTAACGCATCTTGATAGCGCTTACGCTCAGTGATATCACGACCAAAACCCATCAGCCCGTGTCGCTTACCATCAAGGGCATAAAACGGCACTTTTCTCACTTCAAAACAGGCCTTGCGCCCATCCGGATACACCAGCCACTGTTCATAGGTCAGAGAAACATTATGGCGGAACACTTTGTCGTCGGTTTCAACCACTTTCTCAGCAACATCAGTAGGATAAATATCACTGGCCGTCAGGCCGATCAGCTGTTTTTCACTTCTGCCGGTCAGTAACTCCATTGCCCGGTTACAGCCGGAGAATTTGCCATTTTCATCGCGGTAGTAAACCAGATCGGGAGAGGAATCAAGGAAGGAACGCAGGAAAACCGACTGTTGTTCATATTCAATCTGCGCCTGCTGGCGCTGGGCAATTTCTATATGGAGCTCATCAATCGCTTTTTCTCTGGCCTCTTCGGCTTTGATACGCTCATTAATTTCTTGGTTGAGACGTTCAATATTTTGCTGCAGCTTATGGTTGAGCTCTAAATCCCGATCGCGCATTTCCTGCAGTTTTTTCACCAAGCGGGCCAGGCGCTGGCGAGACTCTTCAAGCTGTTCGACCACAATCGAAAGAAAGTAAACCGCCCACGGGGTAACCAGTAAACCAAAAAAAACCGACCGGATAACATCGATACGTTCGATTTCACCGTGTAAAGCGGCTGTAACTGAGATTTGAACGGTGAAGGCAAGAACAATAAGAATGGAGGCTAAAAGAATAGAGAAGCGTACAAGGCCCAGTTTAACCATGACGTCTACATAATATTGGGCTAGTTTGCGCAACTGCTTCATTGTAACTCCCGGAAGGTTTTATCGCCTGAATAATACCGTAAATATGACTCAAGTAGACAATAATGCATGTTAAATCTGAACAAACACGAATCCTTTATCAAGGACAGACAATTTATACATTAAATAATATAGCTAAACTAAATTAATTCAGAATCTTATATACCCAAAATAATTCAAGTTGCATAGCGAACATAGCCAACAAAGAGGCAGTTTGAGGTATGACAGGCCTGAATATCGTTGCCGTTAAGCCATACTTACGCTGACAGCTACGGAATAAAAATCTGCCCCAAGGCCGCGCCCTGTGCGCCGAAGCACACTAAGTTCCTATCTATTTCATTCATCGCCGTCCAGTGATTCTCACACCACAATGGAGCCAATAAAACCGGCCTTTTAGCGGTAGCGGAAACCCGATGATATATAACATCTACCGGTGTATGCCTGATCAACGCACCCGCAGTATGAATATAGTCATCTAATGAGAGTTCAGCTAAACGCCCGGCCTGCCACGCTTTAGCCATAATGCTACCGTCGACAATATGCAACGGATGAAGTTTTAGTCCATCAACGCCGCAATCAATCACCTGCTCTAAAGTAGACAGATTGGTTTCCCTGGTCTCATCCGGCAAACCGACAATCAGATGCGTACATACTTTAATACCGCGCCGCCGCGCCGCTTTAACCGCCGTTTGATAGCAGGCAAAATCATGGCCCCGGTTAATCTTTTTCAACGTTCGGTCACTGGCGCTCTGCAACCCCAGCTCTAACCATACTTCATAGCCTTGTTGGTCATATGCTGACAACAGATCCAACACCGCATCAGGTACACAATCTGGTCGAGTTCCGATACAAATACCAACGATATCCGCCTGCGTTAGCGCCTGCTGATACATATTACGCAGCAGGCTGACCTCAGCATAGGTACTGGTATAGGCCTGAAAGTAGGCTAAATAACGTTTAGCCCGATCGGCTCGCTCAGCCTGCTGAGTTAGCTGTTCGGCAATCGACTGATACTGTTTGTGCTCATCTGAAAAGGAAGCGACATTGCAAAAAGTGCAGCCACCCCGGCCTAAAGTGCCGTCTCTGTTCGGGCAATCAAAACCACCATGCAGCGTCAGCTTATGAATTTTCTCACCGTACCGGCGTTGCAAATCCGCACCGAACATATTGACCCGTTGATGTAATTGCATGCTTACTCTGACTATTTTTCCATTCGCTGAACATAAATTAGGAAGTTAAGACTAACGGTAACCACCTTAACATAGGGTGACTGAGATCAAGCTAATTCAGGGCGAGGGGACAAATAACTCATCGGTATTAGGCAAAATGAAGATCCCGCAGAGTTTATGATTTCTTTTTATACTTAGGACCTACTGACTGATAACATATTCACAACAAATAACGCCATTAAACTTCAAATATAAAATAAAACTCAGAATATCTCCCTGTACTTATCAAAATTCAAAGAACATGAACATAATTCAGCCCCGATAACATAGTGACTTAGCTCACATTTTATACCAGCAAAAAATGAATCCTTTAGTGAAAAATATTGATTAAAAATCATTAATTTCAATGTGTTAATTTAAAAATCAACAATACCCATACTTTTTGGCTCATATTTGACCTTAATTCTCTTTATATATAAGTTGGACATTCAAGGGATCTCTTATAGTCAGAAGCTGTGCATCATGTATGCCCAAAATAATTCGAGTTGCATCGCGGCGGCAAGAAAGCGAGTCCCGATGAGCTTACTCAGGTAAGTGATTCGGCTGAGCGAGCGCAGCCAACAAAGATGCAGCTTGAAGTATGATGGGAATATATCGCACTAATACACTCCTCTCTGAACTAGTTAATTTTTGGATAATGATTGAAAGCGTTAACGCGACATATCCGCGTGGGTGAACGGTGCCCGTAAGCCTCTCGCAGATACTGATGCTTTAAGAAAATAATAAAATTTACAACAGTGATATACCCAAAATAATTCGAGGTGCAGGCAGGCAACGCACCTACAGCTTGAAATATGACGGGTCTAATTGGCGAATAAACCGGGGCAATTGGGAGCAATATTATGCTATACGACGCGTCGAAAGAACGTGATAACTGTGGCTTTGGCCTTATCGCCCATATAGAAGGCGAGCCGAGTCATAAAGTCGTCAGAACCGCGATTCATGGGCTGTCACGAATGCAACACCGCGGCGCTATTCTATCCGATGGAAAAACCGGTGACGGCTGCGGCCTGTTGCTACAAAAACCTGACCGATTCTTTCGCCTGGTCGCCGAAGAGCAAGGCTGGAGACTGGCAAAAAACTATGCCGTTGGCATGCTGTTTTTAAGTCAGGATAAGCAAGAAGCTGAAGCCAGTCGTAAAATTGTTGAAGAAGAGTTACAGCGGGAAACCCTGTCGATTATCGGCTGGCGTGAAGTACCGACCAACCCGGATATGCTGGGCGAAATAGCCCTGTCATCCCTGCCGCGTATTGAACAAATTTTTGTTAACGCCCCGGCTGGCTGGCGTTCATTAGATATGGAACGCCGCCTATTTATGGCGCGCCGCCGTATTGAAAAACGCGTACTGGATGACACCTTCTACGTCTGTAGCCTGTCAAACGTTGTCAGTATCTATAAAGGGCTGTGTATGCCCGTTGACCTGCCTCGTTTCTATCTCGACCTGGCCGACTTACGTTTAGAATCATCTATCTGCCTATTCCACCAGCGTTTCTCCACTAACACGGTTCCGCGCTGGCAGTTAGCTCAGCCTTTCCGCTACTTAGCGCATAACGGTGAAATCAATACCATTACGGGTAACCGTCAATGGGCCAGAGCCCGCTCTTATAAATTTAAAACGCCGCTGATCCCCGATCTGCAGGATGCATCTCCGTTCGTCAATGAGACCGGTTCTGACTCAAGCTCCTTAGATAACATGCTGGAACTGTTCCTTAGCGGCGGCATGGACTTAGTACGGGCGATGCGCCTGCTAGTTCCGCCGGCATGGCAGAACAATCCGGATATGGATGAAGAACTGCGAGCCTTCTTTGATTTTAACTCCATGCATATGGAGCCCTGGGATGGCCCTGCCGGCATAGTCATGTCTGATGGCCGCTACGCAGCCTGTAACCTTGACCGCAACGGCCTGCGCCCTGCCCGCTATGTTATTACCAAAGATAAACTGATTACCTGCGCCTCCGAAGTCGGTATCTGGGATTATCAGCCCGATGAAATCGTCGAAAAAGGCCGGGTCGGCCCGGGCGAACTGATGGTGATTGATACCCGTATGGGAAAAATCCTTCACTCCAGCGAAACGGATAACGATTTAAAAAGCCGCCATCCTTATCTGAGCTGGATGGGAAAAAACGTTCGCAGCCTGACACCGTTCGAAGACCTGCCGGATGACCAAGTCGGCAGCCGTGAATTTAATGACGCTTTACTGGAAACCTATCAGAAGCAGTTTGCCTATACCAATGAAGAGCTGGAGCAGGTTATCCGAGTTCTGGGTGAAATGGGTCAGGAAGCTACCGGCTCAATGGGAGACGATACGCCGTTTGCCGTACTCTCCAGCCGCCCGCGGATTATCTATGACTATTTCCGCCAACAGTTTGCTCAGGTGACCAACCCGCCAATCGACCCATTGCGTGAAGCACACGTGATGTCTTTGGCCACCAATATTGGCCGTGAGATGAACGTATTTTGCGAAGCTGAAGGACAGGCTCACCGCTTAAGCTTTACCTCGCCGGTTCTGCTCTATTCCGATTTTATACAGTTGACCACCTTAGAGGCTGAGCACTATCGGGCTGATACTATTGATATCACTTACAGTCCGGAGAAATACGACCTTGAAGCCGCGATTATTGCCATGTGCAATGAAGCGGAAAATAAGGTCCGTCAGGGCACGGTATTGCTGGTTCTATCCGATCGTAATATCGCCCCCGACCGTTTACCGATACCGGCACCAATGGCCGTAGGCGCACTGCAAACCCGTCTGGTAGAACGTAACTTACGCTGCGATGCCAACATTATTGTTGAGACTGCCAGCGCCAGAGACCCGCACCATTTCGCCGTTTTACTGGGCTTTGGTGCCACCGCTATCTATCCATACTTAGCCTATGAGACATTGGCTAAAATGGTTGATGCTGACGTCATCGAGAAAAATCAGCGCACCGTTATGCTCAACTACCGTAACGGTATCAATAAAGGCCTGTACAAGATTATGTCCAAGATGGGCATATCGACCGTTGCTTCTTATCGTTGCTCTCAGCTGTTTGAAGCGGTAGGGCTGCATTCCGAGCTGATGGCATTATGCTTTAAAGGTGCAACCAGCCGAATCGGCGGTGCCCACTTTAGTGACTTCCAGCAAGATCTGCAAAATCTGTCTAAGCGCGCATGGTTAAAGCGCAAGACGTTAGATCAAGGCGGTTTACTCAAGTTTGTCTACGGTGGTGAATATCACGCCTATAACCCTGATGTGGTGACCACATTACAAACCGCAGTGAAAAGCGGCGATCAAAAAGATTATAAGATCTACTCAGATCTGGTGAATAATCGCCCGGTGACCACCCTGCGTGATTTACTGGCGCTAAAACCACAAGATCCGGCTAACGCTATTGCTATCGACACCGTCGAATCAGCGGAATCGCTATTTACCCGCTTTGATACCGCCGCTATGTCTATCGGGGCCTTAAGCCCGGATGCCCATGAGTCACTGGCAATTGCCATGAATACCATTGGCGGGCGCTCTAATTCCGGTGAAGGCGGCGAGGATCCTGTACGTTACAAAACCAATAAAGTATCGCGAATTAAGCAGGTCGCATCAGGGCGCTTTGGCGTTACGCCAGCCTATTTGGTTAATGCCGATGTTATCCAGATTAAAGTCGCTCAGGGCGCTAAACCCGGCGAAGGTGGCCAGCTACCGGGTGATAAAGTCACCCCGTATATTGCCAAACTGCGCTATTCGGTTCCCGGCGTGACCTTAATTTCACCACCGCCTCATCACGATATTTATTCTATCGAAGACTTGGCCCAGCTGATTTTTGACCTTAAGCAGGTCAACCATAAGGCGATGATTTCCGTCAAACTGGTTTCAGAGCCCGGTGTCGGCACCATTGCCACCGGGGTGGCTAAAGCTTATGCCGACCTGATTACCATTGCCGGCTACGACGGCGGTACCGGGGCCAGCCCGCTGAGTTCAGTGAAGTATGCAGGAAGTCCGTGGGAACTGGGCCTGGCAGAAACTCAGCAGGCACTGGTGGCTAACGGCCTACGCCATAAGATTCGCCTACAGGTCGACGGCGGCTTAAAAACCGGTTTAGACATTGTGAAAGCCGCCATTTTAGGGGCAGAAAGCTTCGGCTTCGGCACCGGCCCGATGGTTGCTCTAGGCTGTAAATACCTGCGTATTTGCCATCTGAATAACTGTGCTACCGGAGTGGCAACTCAGGATGAAAAACTGCGGGCGGACCACTATCACGGCCTGCCTGAAAGAGTGATTAACTACTTCAACTTTATTGCTCAGGAAACCCGCCAGATTATGGCCGAACTGGGCGTACCTCAGCTTATCGACCTGATTGGCCGAACCGATCTGTTAACCGAGCTGGATGGGTTCTCGGCTAAACAGCATCGGCTGGATCTTTCCGGCCTGTTAGCCTGTGCTCAACCACATCCGGGTAAGGCGCTGTATTGCACTGAAAATAATCCACCGTTTGATAAAGGCATTCTGAACCATAGCCTGCTAACTCAGGCGCTGCCTTATATTAAATCTAAGCAGAGCAAGACGTTCTACTTTGATATCCGCAACACTGACCGTTCCGTTGGCGCATCGCTGTCCGGCGCGATTGCCGAAAAGCATGGCGATCAAGGCTTAGCCAGCGATCCGATCAAAGTTCACTTCTCCGGTACCGCCGGCCAAAGTTTTGGCGTATGGAATGCGGGAGGTGTTGAACTCACGCTGACCGGCGACGCAAATGACTACGTTGGCAAAGGAATGGCGGGCGGAACTATTATCATCCGCTCACCGGTTGGCTCAGCCTTCCGCAGTCATGAAGCCACTATTATCGGCAACACCTGCCTATATGGTGCAACCGGCGGTAAACTGTTTGCAGCAGGCCGCGCAGGTGAACGTTTTGCGGTGCGTAACTCAGGCGCTATTACCGTGGTTGAAGGTATTGGCGATAACGGTTGCGAATATATGACCGGCGGCATTGTGTGTATTCTTGGCCGGACAGGCATCAACTTTGGTGCTGGTATGACCGGTGGCTTTGCCTACGTCCTTGATGAAGATAATGAGTTCCGCAAGCGCGTCAACGCGGAACTGGTTGAGGTACTGGCCGTTGATCAATTAGCAATTCATGAAGAGCACTTACGCGGACTGTTAACCGAACACGTCCAGAATACCGGTTCAGACCGGGCCGAAGAGATTCTGGCAAACTGGTCACAATGGGCAGCTAAATTTACCTTAGTCAAACCAAAATCCAGCGATATCAAAGCGCTACTCGGACACCGCAGTCGTTCTGCGTCCGAGTTGCGGATTCAGGCGCAGTGAGAGGAAGATAAGCCATGAGTGAAAATGTTTATCAATTTATCGACCTACAGCGCGTTGATCCACCAAAGAAACCGCTGAATATCCGCAAGGTTCAGTTCATTGAAATCTATGAACCCTTTTTGGATACCCAGGCTAAATCTCAGGCCGATCGCTGCCTGTCATGCGGCAATCCTTACTGTGAGTGGAAGTGCCCGGTACATAACTACATTCCGAACTGGCTGAAGCTGGCTAATGAAGGCCGGATTATGGAAGCTGCAGACCTCGCTCACCAGACTAACAGTCTGCCTGAGGTCTGCGGTCGGGTTTGCCCTCAGGATCGCCTGTGTGAAGGTTCCTGTACCTTAAATGATGAGTTTGGTGCGGTAACCATCGGTAATATTGAACGCTACATTACCGATAAAGCGCTGGAGATGGGCTGGAAACCGGATATGTCACAGGTTCATCCAACCGGTAAACGGGTTGCCATTATTGGTGCCGGTCCTGCGGGTCTGGCCTGTGCCGATGTACTCGCCCGTAATGGCGTTCAGGCCGTCGTCTTCGATCGTCACCCTGAAATTGGCGGATTACTGACTTTTGGTATCCCCTCTTTTAAACTGGATAAAGAAGTGATGGTTAAGCGCCGTAAGATATTCAGCGATATGGGAATTGAATTCCGCCTGAATGTTGAAATTGGTCAGGATATTCAGATGAGCGATCTTCTGGCCGAGTTTGACAGCGTCTTCTTAGGGGTGGGTACCTACCAGTCGATGGCCGGAGGTTTAGCCAATGAACAAGCGCCGGGGGTTTTTAATGCCCTGCCCTACTTAATCGCTAATACCAAGCATCTGATGGGCTATCAGGAAAGTAACGATCAACCTTATATCAATCTTGAAGCTAAGCGGGTGGTGGTTTTAGGCGGCGGTGATACGGCAATGGACTGTGTCAGAACGGCAATCCGCCAGGGCGCTACCCAGGTCAGCTGCGCCTATCGCCGGGATGAAGAAAACATGCCGGGCTCACGCCGTGAAGTGAAAAATGCGCGGGAAGAAGGCGTCGAGTTTCTGTTTAACCTACAGCCGGTCAGCATTGAAATCAATGCAGCCGGTAATGTCAGCGGCGTCAAAGTCGTGCGTACAGAGCTGGGTTCTGCGGATGCTCAGGGCCGTCGTAGCCCTCAAGCTATTGTCGGATCTGAACATACGCTAAACGCTGACGCAGTGATTATGGCCTTTGGCTTTAAGCCTCATAGCATGCCGTGGCTAGCCAAACATGAAGTGGCGCTGGATAAGCAGGGAAGAATTACTGCCCCTTCTCATGCAGAGATTCAGTATCAGACCAGTAACCCTAAAATCTTTGCCGGAGGAGATGCCGTTCGCGGTTCAGATCTCGTGGTGACTGCCATCGCTGAAGGACGTAAAGCCGCCGAAGGCATCATGACCTATCTCGAAGTATAAGGTTTAAATTACTGACCGATTACCATCGTTTAAAGCGGCCTGCTCAGGCCGCTTTTTTTATGACATCACCACGTCGAAATCTATTCTAGTGCTACGGCGGTTTCTCTATCTAACTGCTGCTTATGTTTTTCTGCCATCTTTTCCGCACACTGAGTAAACAGCCCTCGCAGCCACTGGATCGCCGGATCGTAATGAACACGATGGTGCCAGATAAGCCGGGTGTGAAAGCTGGTTGAATCACACGGATAAGGTAAAACAACCAGTTGGGCAAGTTCAGCAAAACGCAGCGCGGTCTGTCTCGGAAGCGTTAATACGAAATCGGTTTCCGCCAGAATAAACGGGGCTGCAAGAAAATAAGGTACTGACATTGCAATATCTTGCGCTAACGGATGCGCATAAGCACCTTCATCAATCGCATATCCCTGCTCTTGCTTACCGTCGTGCACCGTAATTTGCATTCGCCGGTACTGATTAATTTCCTCAAAAGTAGGCGCTTGTCCTTTCTCAGCATAATGAGAAAGTGGGTGCCCTTTACGTACCACGCAGGCATAAGTGGTCTCGAATAAATTTATCTCATGAAAATCCGGCGGCATGGTTAATAACGGAAATATGGCTAAATCCATTCGCCCATATTTCAGATTAGAACAAAGATCATCGCCGATAGGTAATATTTCCAGCCGGGCATTGGGAGCCTGTCTGAATAACTCTTTTAAGACACAAGACAGTATACTAAATACGCCGTTATCAACCGCACCAATATATAAAGTTCGGGTCAAGCCCGCCGGTTTAAATTCATCAGGTTCAGTTAAGCGTTCCAACTCATGCAATATCGCAATAACTCTTGGCGCTAAGGCTTTTGCCCTCGACGTCGATTGCATTCCATAACCTGATTTATTAAACAAGTTGTCATTAAAAATAGTACGTAACTTTGACAACGCTCTGCTAGCCCCCGCCTGACTCATACCCTGACGGTTAGCCGCCAGTGTTAAAGACTGAGTTTCAGACAAAGCCTGAAATAACCCCAACAACTCCGTGTCGAGAGGAATGTTTTCCACTTTTCGCATAATAGTTATCCGGAAAGGAGTATTTATCTCTTTTAATAGATAACCTACTATCGATTAAAAGTAAATAAATGTAAAAAACAAGAACAAAAAATATTAGACAAAATAGATTCATTGCATTGATTTTACTTATTTTATAACTTTAAAAAATAATTAACGGTGAGATTTTTACTTACAAAAAACAGACAAAATAATTTCACTGGCTATTTTCTTTTTATAAAAACACGGATCCGATTCTTTGGAGGTAGGTTATTTATTACCACTCTTAACCGTGGCTGAAAAACCATTTTAGGCTATTTCATATTCAGAAAATGAGAGCCTGCTCTAAGGAGTTAACATGGTTCTATTTACTCGATAAAGCTAAAAATCACCGAACACAAACCGAACACAAGTATAAGTAAGCAACTGTAATTTCATCGAAATACTTAAAAATTTTTAAATCGAAATTGTTAGAGGAAATCCACATTACCTACAGATGTGAATACCTAAGACACCGAAATATAACATTGCAAATCAGGAGATAACTATGTTTGGTAGAACTCGAAAAACGCTGGTTGCCGGGACTATTGCACTAACGCTTGGCCTATCAAGCTTTAGCGTCATGTCGGCAGGATTTCAACCGGCCCCGCCGGCTGGAAACCTAGGTTCAGTTATTGTTGACCCATACGGAAACGCGCCCCTCACTGCATTAGTGGGGCTGAATGGACATAAAATCTCTGACGTAAAAGTCACGGTGCATGGCAAAGGCGATAAAGGTGTTCCGGTAAGTTACCTTGTCGGTATTGAGTCCCTTAAAAACTACGACGGTATACCTATCTTTGGCCTCTATCAAAAACACGATAATAAAGTGACCGTTGAATATAAAGAAAACGGCAAACAGCTAAAAGATGAGTACCTGGTCAAAACCTCTGCTATCGCTAATAAGTATATGGATAACCGCTCACTGAGCGATCTGCAAACAACCCAGGTTGTTAAAGTTGCCCCCGGATTTGAAGACCGTCTCTATTTAGTCAATACCCATACGTTTACCGGACAGGGTTCTGACCTGCACTGGCACGGCGAGAAAGATAAAAATGCCGGAATTCTGGACGCAGGCCCGGCCGGAGGAGCGCTTCCTTTTGACGTTGCACCTTATACATTTATTGTCGATACCGAAGGTGAATACCGTTGGTGGCTGGATCAAGATGCCCTGTATAACGGCTTTGACGTGGATGTTAATAAACGCGGCTATTTAATGGGGATTCGTGAAACGCCGCGCGGTACCTTTACTGCCGTTCAAGGCCAGCACTGGTATGAATTCGATATGATGGGCCAGATTTTAGTCAATCATAAGCTACCGCGCGGATTTCTGGATGCCTCTCATGAGTCAGTGGAAACATCGAAAGGTACAATGCTGCTGCGAGTAGGAAAACGTAACTATACCCGCGATGACGGCCTGCACGTTCATACCATTCGTGACCATATCATTGAGGTCGATAAATCCGGCCGAGTACTTGACGTATGGGATCTTAATATCATTCTCGACCCACTACGCGATAGCCTATTAGGTGCATTAGATGCCGGAGCGGTATGCGTCAACGTCGATCTGGCTCATGCAGGACAACAGGCGAAGCTTGAGCCCGACACGCCATACGGAGATGCGTTAGGCGTTGGACCGGGCCGTAACTGGGCGCACGTCAACTCGATTGCTTACGACGGCAAAGATGACTCAATCATTCTCTCTTCACGCCATCAGGGCGTGGTCAAAATAGGCCGAGATAAAGAAGTTAAATGGATTTTAGCGCCGTCAAAAGGCTGGAATGAAAAGCTGGCGAAGAAAGTGCTAAAACCGGTTGATACCAATGGTAAGGCACTGAGCTGTAATGAAAATGGTCAATGTGAAAATACCGATTTCGACTTCACTTACACTCAGCACACCGCCTGGCTATCAAGTAAAGGCACGCTAACCGTTCTTGATAACGGTGACGGCCGCTATTTAGAGCAACCGGCTCTGCCAACCATGAAATATACCCGTTATGTCGAATATAAGATCGATGAGAAAAACATGACTGTCCAGCAGCTGTGGGAGTACGGCAAAGAGCGTGGTTACGACTGGTATAGCCCGATCACATCGGTTGTTGAATACCAAAAAGACCGCGACACCATGTTTGGTTTTGGTGGCTCGATTCATCTGTTTGACGTTGGGCAACCGACTGTCGGTAAGCTAAACGAGATCGACTATAAGACCAAAGAAGTTAAAGTCGAAATCGATATTCTGTCAGATAAAGCCAATCAGCCACATTATCGCGCGGTGCTAATTCGCCCTCAGAACCTGTTTAAGTAATCGCCATATTACTGACATTAAATATGTCAACGCGGTTCAGGTAGCCCCTCAGCCTGAACCGCATAATAAAAAAATATTAACATCTTGAAGGAACTGATATGAACGCTAAATGGTTTAAAAACTTACTTAACCTGATGATGGGCTCAACGCTGCTGGCAACCTCACTAATGGCTTCTGCTTTTACTGAAGGCACTGACTATATGGTTCTGGAAAAGCCCATTCCTAACGCAGAAAAAACCCTGATTAAAGTTTTCAGCTATGACTGCCCGTTTTGCTATAAGTACGATAAATCCGTAACCGGTCCGGTAGTTGAAAAAGTCAAAGGCATCGTTACATTCGAGCCTTATCATTTAGAAACTAAAGGCAAATACGGTAAGTTAGCCAGTGAACTGTTCGCCATTCTGATACTTAAAGATCAAGCCGCTGGCGTTCCTCTTATTGACGAAAAATCACTGTTTAAAAAGGCGAAATTTGCTTATTACAATGCTTATCACGACAAAAAAGAGCGTTGGGATGGCGGAGCTGACGATTTCCTTAAAACGGGTCTCGACGCCGTTGGCATGACTAAAGCACAGTTTGATGAAGCGGTGAAAGATCCCAAAGTTCAAGCCATATATGAGCAATGGAAAGCCAGCTACGACGTAGCAAAAATTCAGGGCGTTCCGGCCTACGTGGTTAACGGAAAATATCTTATTTATACCAAAAACATCAAGTCTATCGATTCATTGGCTGACTTAGTTAAAGAGCTGGCTGGCAAATAAAGGTGGCACATGATGGGCTTATTTAACAGACTCTGGAAAGACTTACGCACCACTCCGGTTGATACACTGGTCAGATGGCAAGAGCAGCGTTTTCTATGGCTGTTGATGGCATTTGTTATGGGAGGACTCATCATCCTCGCGCACTCATTCTTCCAAATCTATCTTTATATGGCTCCCTGCGAACAGTGTGTTTATATTCGCTATGCTATGTTTGTGATGGTCATTGGCGGGCTGATTGCGGCAATTAATCCCAAAAATATCATATTGAAATTGATCGGCTGTATCTCTGCATTTTACGGCTCAATAATCGGAATAGGCTACTCGATTAAACTTAACGGGATACATCATGCCGTACACAATCCAGACCCCGATTCGCTGTTTGGCGTGCAGGGATGCTCTACCGATCCAACCTTTCCGTTTAATCTGCCGCTGGCTGAGTGGTCACCTGAATGGTTTAAGCCAACGGGAGATTGTGGTTACGATGCCCCTATCGTTCCGGACAGCGTAACGCTGAGTAGCTTTCAACAGTGGTTTGTCGATTTATATGTACAGTCAGAGGGATGGTATTTAATTCCGGCATGGAAGTTTATGAATATGGCTCAGGCCTGCTTCTTAGCGTTTGCGGTATGCCTTGCTATTTTAATCGTTATGACCATTGCCTGGGGAATAAAACTCTCCAGAGGCCGCCACTAATTGGCTAGTATCAGGTGCTAGTCCTGGATAGTGAACAACAAAAAGGCGGATAAGATATCCGCCTTTTTTATACGCTAATGTCACTCAGTTTATTACTTTACTACCCGTAACGCCGGGCGACCACGCGGCGGTTGAGGAGGTTCGTCATCACCATTATCATCAGAAGGTTCCGCAGCTTCAACTTCTTCTGACGAAACTAAATGAATAGATGACTCATGCTTATCTGCCGCCTCGTCATCCGGTGATTCAACAAAATCTTCATCCCTGTCCAGATAATCTGACTCAGGCTCAAACATGGTGCCAGAACCGTTTTCTCGGGCGTAAATGGCCATAACCGCCGCCATAGGGACTTGAACCTGACGAGGAATACCTGCGAAGCGAGCACTAAAGCGAACTTCATCATTACCCAGTTCAAGATTACCCACGGCGTGAGGGGCGATGTTTAAAATAATCTGACCATCACGAGCAAATTCCATCGGGACCGAAATACCCGGAACCGAAACATCAACAACAAGATGAGGCGTTAACTGGTTATCAAGTAACCAGTCATAGAAAGCACGTAACAGATAGGGGCGACGCGGTGTCATTTGCGTAGGCTCCATCAGCCTTAGCCTCTCATGTGCAGGCGCATTTCACGCTCAGTTTCAGTCAGTGATGCCAGAAATGCTTCACGCTCAAACACGCGATTCATATAAAGCTTAAGCTCTTTAGAACCGGCACCTGAAAGCTCAATACCCATTTGCGGCAAGCGCCATAACAGTGGAGCTAAATAGCAATCAACCAGGCTGAACTCTTCACTCATAAAGTAAGGCGCTTCATTGAATACCGGAGCAACGGCTAACAGCTCTTCACGTAGTTGTTTACGTGCAGCTTCTGCATCCTGTGAGTTACCCGTCAGGATGGTATTCAACAGTGAATACCAATCTTGTTCGATACGGTGCATCATCAGACGGCTAGTTCCGCGAGCAACTGGATAAACCGGCATTAATGGAGGATGAGGAAAACGCTCATCTAAATACTCCATAATAATGTGGGATTTGTATAGCGTCAGTTCACGGTCAACCAGTGTCGGTACGGAACCATAAGGATTCAGATCAACTAAATCCTGAGGCAGGTTATCCATGTCGACCTGTTCAATCTCGACGCTCACACCTTTCTCAGCCAAAACAATACGAACCTGATGACTAAAAATGTCAGTTGGGCCGGAAAATAGCGTCATGACCGAACGTTTATTGGCAGCGACAGCCATGAAAACCTCCAAGTTTATCTAAATAATGACCAATGATGGGAGATCGTCAACAGTAGCGACCTACCTTAATTTTTTTACTTGCCACAATGAATTACCAGAACAGTCTGATTTAATATTTGAATCGATAAAACATAAGAAGCGCCCGCTAGTCTAGCAGATTTTAGCCATCTTGTTCAGGGGGTGTTGACGATTTATTCAACTATTATGATTCAACAACTATCATTGTATAAATTATAAGCACTCTAGCTAATTCTTTGTGACATAAAAAAACCCGGTATAAACCGGGTTTTTGACATTAACATGTTGCCAAAAAGGCAATAAATTAACGCTTGGAGAACTGAGGACGACGACGTGCTTTACGCAGGCCGACTTTCTTACGTTCAACTTTACGCGCATCACGAGTAACAAATCCTGCTTTACGCAGTTCTGCACGAAGTGATTCGTCGTATTCCATCAGCGCACGTGTAATACCGTGACGGATAGCACCAGCTTGACCAGAAATACCACCACCTTTAACAGTGATGTACAGGTCAAATTTACCAACCATGTCGACTAGTTCTAACGGCTGACGAACTACCATGCGGGCAGTTTCACGACCGAAGTACTGATCCAGACTACGCTGGTTAATAACGATGTTACCGCTACCCGGCTTAATAAAGACGCGTGCGGAAGAGCTTTTGCGGCGACCAGTGCCGTAGTATTGATTCTCTGCCATTGCCTATAATCCCGATTAAATGTCCAGAACTTGCGGTTGCTGTGCCGCATGGTTGTGCTCAGTACCTGCGTAAACCTTCAGTTTACGATACATTGCACGACCCAGCGGGCCCTTAGGCAACATGCCTTTTACCGCGATCTCAATCACGCGCTCAGGGTGGCGGGCAATCATCTCTTCAAAGGTCGCTTGTTTGATACCACCGACAAAACCGGTGTGATGGTAATAAATCTTGTCAGAACGCTTGTTGCCGGTTACAGCAACTTTTTCTGCGTTCAGAACGATGATGTAATCACCGGTATCAACGTGCGGAGTGTATTCCGCTTTATGCTTGCCGCGCAGGCGACGAGCCAGTTCAGTAGCGAGGCGGCCCAGCGTTTTGCCAGTCGCATCTACAACATACCAGTCACGTTTTACTGTTTCTGGCTTAGCTGAAAAAGTTTTCATTTAAATAACTTACCCAATCTAAAGTTACACGTTGGCGAACACCAAAACGTTAAGAAACATTATTGAGGCTCACACGACCATCGAGTCCAGCAAACCTACCCCTTCGAGCAGTCAATGCCGGCACCATAAAGTTTTTGGGAAAAAAACTTTGTTGTAACGTGGGGTCGCAAGATTATAGGGAAGTCGGCCTCAAAGATCGACCTGTTTTTGCAGCTAAAACCATTTATTAACGATTTAGCTCAAGAGATAAGCGCTTACCCTTAATTCTAGGGGCAATTCACCTATAAATAGGAAGAAAACCAGTCAAACTATCAATAATCACCAAGGCTAACACAAAACGTTCAACCACTCTTGATATAAAAAATACGCCCGAGAACTTAAATATGCTCTCGGGCGCATCGCTGTATCACAGAGAGAATTATCCTAAATGCTTAGATAATACCCATGCTGATTAACATCTCCCACCAGCCGAGGCCGATAGTCATATGAACGAACAGGCTTAGGAAGGCCATAACCCCTCCGATAATCCACCAAGAGCGGATATCGTTATAACCGGCACCGAACACGATTGGAGCTGCAGCACCGCCATAATGGGTTAATGCACCGCCGTAGGAGTTCGAGAACAGTAAGCCTAATGCCAACAGCATAGGAGGTGCACCCGCGACTAGGCCAACGGTAGCAAACACCGGCACCATTGCAGCAACGTATGCACCGCCGGAAGCAAACAGATAACGAATTGCCACGCTGATAAACATAATCACAAACAGCGCAACCATTGCGTGGTCACCGAAGGATAAGTTGTCACCGAGAACGATCGCTAACCACTTGAAGAACCCTGCTTTGGTCAGTACACCGGACATACCGATAATACCGCCGTACCAAATCAGAGTATTCCAGCCGCCTTTGTTCTTCAGGACGTCGTCCCAAGTCACAACGCCAAGCACCAATGTTACAGCCATAACGCAAATAGCAACGGTTGATGCATCAATATTAAGGAAATCAGCGCCAACCCAGCCTAACAGGGCCAAACAGAAAATCACACCAAGTAGCTTCTCGCGCAATGTCATCGGTCCAAGCGCTTTCAGACCTTCAACGGCAATCTTTTTATTATCAACCTTCTTTAACTCCGGCGGATACATTTTATAGATAATGTACGGAGTCAGTGCCAACATAATCAGTCCTGGTACTGCGGCAGCCAATGCCCAGCCGGCCCAACTGATCTGAATATTTAAGATCTTCGACATCATCTCAAGCGCTAACGCATTCGGCGCCATTGCCGTCAGGAACATATAGCTGGTAGTTTTAGTTACCATATATATGTTAACCATTAAATAATGGCCTGCTTTACGCGGACTTTCGTTTGGATCTGAACCTAAAGCCACTGAAACACTGTTAATGATGGGGAAAACAATACCACCAGCACGTGCGGTATTTGACGGCGTTGCCGGCGCAATTAATAAATCCAGAATGGCCGTTACATAACCTAAACCGAGCGTAGTATTACCCAATTTACCAATCAGAATGTAAGAAATACGTTTTCCTAATCCGGTAATAACAAAGGCAGCACTTAAGGTAAACGCGGCAAATACTAACCATGTTGTACCAGAAGAATAACCTTTAAGTACTTCAGAAACCTTTATTGCATCGCCACCAAAATTACCAATCACAACGGCAGACGCTGCTATTGTGCCTAATAATATAACCGGCTCGGAATAAGGTTTTAACACTAAACCAACAATAGCCGACAAATATAAACCGAATAATAGCCAAGCTATCTGCGGTAATCCTGCCGGTGTTGGAATTAATGCTACTATTATCGGAATTACTAATAACAGTAACAATTTCCACATCTTATCTTTACTCATTACTTACATTCTCCTTAAGACAAAAACAGAATGGCGTCAATGCTTATCATTCAGATATAAGCATTAAAATTCGGTATAAAAATTATTCCAGCACCAGATATATTTATATTTTATGTTTGTGGCATCCAGTTAAATAGACTCAGTTATCTATCTCTAGTGATTTCAGATAATGCACCCAATAAATATATAATTATGTGATGTAGGATGAATAGAAATTATAAATTTAATGTTTTTTATTATTCTTTTAAACCTTATTACCCAATAGCCGACTAATTGATAAAAAAAAGGTGCTTACCAAGGTTTTAATAAGCACCAAAAAAAGCTCAGCTATTACTTTAAATATAAAGCAACGTCATCTCTGATAAAAACCAGCATTATTTTTAACATTAAAATTTATAACGGTGATGAAAAATAAGAAACCTATTTCTTAATTAAGCTCAACATTCCCTTTCATCAGCACTCTGGCCGTACGATAAACCGTCCCGTTCTCGACCTGAATCTCACCGTCATGGATATTCACTTTAGCGCCAACCGACAGAACCCCACTACAGTGACCAATATTTAACTCGTCTTTCTCGGCAGCATGCCCAACAACTTCATTAACTAAGGTTCCCGGAATCTTGGCCGCAACCCCAATGCAAATGCCGCCAGTGATAGCTAACACCGGATGTAACTTACCCATAGATAACATTCTTGCCTGTAAATCAATATCCTGCTTAGCCACCTTCTCTCCGGGAAGGCTAATATAATCATCAGCAGGCGAAATAAAACAAAACTTAGGTACCGCCTGACTATTTATTTTTGCATCTTCCCTATTTTTAGCCAGACCGATAAGCACGGCTGCCGCTTCTCGGATGGCTAACATATGGTTGAGTAGTTCTGCATTACCATCGATATCCTTTGGCATTTCTTGCCCGGTGATTCCGAGGTCTGCCGCCCTGACAAATACCAGCGGGTTAGCGGCATCGACGATAGATACTTCAACGGTTCCGTATCCCGGTACCGCAATTAAATCTTTTACATTGCCGGTCGGTAATAACTTTCCGGTAACGGCTCCCCCCGGAGACAGGAAGTCTAACCGTATTCTGGCACCGGTTCCCGGAACGCCTGAAATTGAAAAATCGCCGTTATAAACAACCTTTCCGTTTTTTACCGGAACGTGAGACACAATGGTTTTATTGGTATTGGTATTAAAGATTCTAACTTGAGTAACCGGCTCTGTAATTTCATCAACCAGGCCGGCTTCTATGGCGAACGGTCCGACGGCTGAAGAGATATTGCCGCAGTTACCTTTGCGATCAACCTGATTAGCTGACACATCAACCTGACAAAAAGTGTAATTAATACCGTTCACTTCGTTCGAACGTTTACCAACAATCATCGCCTTACTGGTTGTTGAAGTTCCCCCGCCCATCCCATTAATCTGACGGCCTGTCGGGTCATCGCTACCATATACGCGGCATAAAATATTGTTCTGTTCAACAACACTCTCGGGAAGGTCAGACTCAATAAAGCTACCTGCCTTACTGGTTCCGCCACGCATCCAAAAACACGGAATACTTTGCATGATGAATACCTATATCAATAGTTAATTAACATTCTTATGTTGGCCTTCAGGTAATTGAGCCAAAAACCAAGTAACAATTAATAGGTCAGCGCTGCCACCCGGGCTTAAATTAAGCCCGATACACTGGCGATCAAACGCCTGTAGCTTTGTGATGTAGTCCGGCTGAAACACACCGCCAGCGGTTAAAAACTTTTGGGCGCTTTCCTGTAACCAAATCAATCCCTCAATGCCGCCGCGCGAGGCAACATTGGTATCGCCATTTACCGCCATCAAACTTAATAGCGCTTGAAGTAAGGCCCGATCTTGGGAAACGCCCTGCGCAATCAACCGTTGATAAACCGGTAATGACACCTGCAAAACAGACTGAAAACCCGACTCGGCCTCCCCTCTTGCGCCAGAAAGACCAAACTCACGGAATAATCGCTGGCCAGCGGTCTGCCCTTGGTTATTAGCTTCCAGCTCGCGCGCGACTAAACCCTGGCTTATTGCGGCAACTTCCCGGCAAACGGCCTGCTGGGTAACTGCTTTTTGACTAGAGACCAAACGCCCAATCGCCGTCGCCACAAGGCCTAAAGAGAAAACCGTGCCTTTATGGGTATTTACGCCTGATGTGGCCTTATACATAGAGGCTTCACAGGCCAGACCTAGCGGGCGAATTCCATACAGAATATCGCTGGCAGGTTGTAAATGTGTGGTCATACCGTATTCAATAAAATAAGGAATCCAGATGCTTATCGCTTCAGAGCTGCGATAAAAATCCGTCAGGTCCATATCTTTATGAGCTCCGCTATTGTGCGTATCCACTAAACCGGGCTTCGGAGTCAGGTTCACTTCATTCAGCATGGCATTCTTAGCCAGTCGGGCGTAACGAGTGACCCATGGCAGCCGGTGTATTTCTAACCTGAATGTGGCGCTATCAGAATCAAATGATGTCAGCATGATTAAACAAAGCCTCCATTGCATCATGTAGCGCCTGAATAGAATGCGTCCGTTGACGGGCACAAATTCGGGCATCCAGATCGCAGATAAAACATTTACGTGACGGCATGCCAATATCTCTGCGGGAAATAATGCCCTGTTCACCGATAACATCGATGTCCCACAGTCGGCCCAATGCATTATTTTGCTCAAGAACGACACAAGCTTGTTTAACTACCTGCGCCGGTTGCCGGATAGCTAATAACCCTTCCGGCCCGGTCGGTAAATTAAACACTTCGCTACTTTCAATTGCCCAGCCTTGCTGATGACAAAGTTGATTGATCTCACTCCAGGCCTGATTAAACGCTTTGCGAGACAAGACGCTGTCTTTAACCTCCCCCGGAACCACCATCGTCAAAGAAATAATCGTTGATTGATGATTGGCTCGCCAAAGGTGCTGACGCTGCTGTCGGGATTCCCTGCTAAAAAGAATCTCGTGCAGCGTCACTTTATGATTGGTAGCCCGTTCCGGGGGAAGCAGCATAATGTCTTTACTCTTTTATCTGATTAACCACGTCGATGACCGAACCATCACGATAGCGAACGACAGCAACCACGCGATCGGTGAACTCGATAGGTTTAGGCTTTCCGGTTAACACCAGCGCACGTTGGTATAAGTCGTCGATACTGACAACCTTAACGCCAGCGTTTTGTAGTCTTTCAGCCAGCTCTGGTCGGGCCGGATTAACGGCAATACCGTGGTCGGTAACTAAAATATCGATACTGGTTCCCGGCGTGACTAAGGTTGTGACATTCTCAACAATCGTCGGGATCCGACCTCTGACTAGCGGTGCAACGATGATGGATAATTTAGAAGCCGCAGCGGTATCACAGTGACCACCGGATGCACCACGCAATACGCCATCAGAACCGGTTAATACGTTGATATTGAACTGAGTATCAATCTCTAATGCGCTCAGAATAACCACATCCAGATGATCGACCGATGCCCCTTTAGAACTAAAGTTGGCATATTGGTTAGCACTGATTTCGATATGATTAGGGTTGCGCGCCAGAGATGCAGCAGCTCCGCTATCAAAGCTCTGAACATCGAGTAATTTGTCGATCAATCCCTTCTCATGCAGATCAACCATTGCCGTTGTAATGCCACCCAGAGCAAATCCGGCGGTAATATTTTTACTGCGCATTTTGCTTTCAAGAAAACGAGTCACCGCCAAAGAGGCGCCACCGGTTCCGGTTTGCAGAGAGAAACCCTGCTTGAAATAGCCTGAATGGACAATAACCTCGGCAGCGCGTCTGGCAATTAACAGCTCGCGTGGGTTGGTTGTCATTCGGGTAGCATCAGCGCCAATCTTGGCGGCATCACCAACCCGGTCTACCTGAACAATTAAATCGACCTGATCCTGAGAAATACTGATCGGATTATGAGGATATGGGCGGAGCTCTTCGGTCAGCATGACCACATTTTTAGCGTACTCAGCGTCGACCTTGGCATAGCCTAATGAACCACAGCAGGCTTTGCCGGTGAATCCGTTAGCATTACCGAACTCATCGCAGCAAGGAACCCCTAAGAAAGCCACATCAATCGACAGTTCACCAGATTCAACCAGATTAACCCGACCGCCGTGAGAGTGAACCTGCACCGGCTGTTTGAGCAGACCACGGGATATTGCTTCCGCTAAAGGGCCGCGTAAACCCGAGGTATAAATATTGGTCACTACGCCGTTACGAATATGCTCAATTAACGGGGTATGGCAATCAGCGAGTGAGCTCGAAGCCAGCGTTAAGTTTTTGAACCCCATCTGCGCAATCTGCGCCATCACTAAGTTGACGGTCAAATCACCGCCGCGGAAAGCATGGTGAAACGAGATAGTCATACCGTCTTGCAAACCTGAGCGGCGGATAGCATCTTCCAGTGAAGAACAGAGCTTTTTATCCCGAGGTTTTTTAGACTGGAGATTAGCCTTAGAAGTATCTTTATAAGGTGTTAATACCAAAGATTTCTGTTGAGATTCACCTTCGTTCTCTTCACCGATGTTTTGGATACTATTACATAAATTTAATACACGTTTTTGACGAGCCATCGTATTTACCTCACCCTTTTATTCTTCACGAATGCCGGAAAGCGCAGCGCGCTGCAATACCAGACGAGCACGTTCAATAATCGGGCCGTCAATCATTTTTCCGTTGAGAGAAACTACGCCTAAACCTTCAAGCGCCGCAGCTTCAGCAGCCTCAATCACGCGCTGGGCGTGCTCAAGCTCTTTACTGGTTGGTGCATAAAGGTTGTGGAGAAGCTCTATCTGGCGAGGATTTATCAGGGACTTACCGTCAAAACCTAACTGTTTAATATGTGCGGCTTCATTTAAAAAGCCTTGCTCATTGTTTGCATCTGAATAGACGGTATCAAAAGCAGCAATCCCCGCGGCGCGAGCGGCCTGAAGAATTGAACAACGGGCAAACAGCAATTCAATGCCTTCGGGAGAACGTTCGGTACGTAAGTTACGGACATAGTCCTCAGCGCCGAGAGCAATACCAATTAAACGAGGAGATGAGCGGGCAATATCGACCGCATTATTAATACCTTCAGCGGACTCAATTGCGGCTAACATTCCGGTACTACCGACTTCACGACCACATTCAGCTTCAATACGTGCGATATGTTTTTCCATATCGATCACATCCTGAGCGCTATCGGTTTTAGGTAACCGAACAATATCAACGCCAGCGCGAACAACGGCTTCAAGGTCGTTAATACCAAATTCTGAATCCAGCGCATTAACCCGAACGATGGTTTCTATGGCCTGATACATCGGATGCTGTAGTGCATGAAAAACTAACAGACGCGCTGCATCTTTCTCTCTCAGTGCAACTGAATCTTCAAGATCAAACATGATTGCATCAGCAGAGTAGATAAAAGAGTTACTGACCATGGCGGCATTCGCCCCGGGAACAAATAACATGCTGCGGCGTACCCGCTGCTTGAGTTCAACATTCATTTCAATGCCCCCCAAGGTAATTCTTTACTGTCGCTAGCTCTGAGCAACACGGTTTGCAAGCGGGCACGTAAAATGCACTCCAAAGCCCCCTTATCATCGATAATCAGCTGAACACCGGTTACACCCAATTGCGCTAACGTATCGAAAACAGTCTGGCGAATTGCATCACCAAACTGCTTTTCTACGCTGCTGTTCAGCTGTAAATCGATTTCAGAACCATCTAGCGGGGCTATCCGTATCATGACATCGCTTGATTCAAGCGTGCCGGCAACGGCTTCTTTGATAATTTTCATAGTTCACCTACAGTAATTACAGATTCTTCTGAGGGTAAAGACGCACTCTTCTGACGTATATTAGGATTAGATATCAGATAGTTGTACGTACAGTCCGGCACCAGATGGGAAATAACGTCCATCTGCTTCTTGGCTAATAGCCGGCGTACCCATGAGGCTGAAATAGCGGTTCCTTCATACTGGGTCCGTTCTATTTCAACCAATTCAATCGGTGGGAAAGCTAATTCGGGGGTGCTCAGCCAATACTGCATATCTTCATTGTATTTACTGGTCACTTCGCAAAAAGGTTCATTACCCACAAAACGATGGGTAACGCCTAATGCCGGCGCCAAATATTGGCGGAATATTTTTAGATCAATCTCGGTATAACAGTTATCAGCAATACCCTGATCTTTAATGAAATAACATGGGAATGTCGCACGGGAGATCATATATTCAGACCCCGGGTGCACCGTTAAGTTATGAATACCAGAGGTTCCTTCAGTAACCAGTCGTAAGCGGTCTACATAAGGGAATGTTGAGGTATTTTCCTTGACCAGAAACAGGTGTAGCCAGTCACACTGTGCCGCTGCCTGTTGCACCAAAAACTGATGCCCTAAAGTAAAGGGATTCGCATTCATCACAATACAACCAATCTTAGCGCCAGCCTGACGGCTCTTCGATAATTGCTCGCTATAACGGCGTAACCGACAACTGCTGTTTTCCATCAAAACAACAATTCCGGGAACAGAGGCTATTGGAAAAAAACCACACTGGCGGAACAAAACTTCATTCTGAGTTTTGGTATAAATAAATAGATGGGTATGGTGATTTTCATAAGCCAAATTAACAAGTTCAGTTGCTAATGAAAGTGCAATTCCTTCTCCCCTCACATTTTCATTAATCGCAACACACTTAATAATGTTGTCGGCAATGCCACCACAGGCAATTATTTGATTATCACGCGTGACGGTAATAAAAATTTCTACCGAGGTATCAATATTCAGATCGTTCTTACGAAGAAACTTCGTAATTTCAGCTATCTTCTTATAGTCCGAGCGTTTTACCTGACTGAATATTGTTGAGTTATACATATTTCATTCTCTATGCGTATTCTATGTAAAAAGAAAATACTCTGTCACCCCAATTCAAACGGGGGGTAATTAGAAAATATCAATTAACTCAGCTAATATTAGTAAATAAACTTTATTATTAGCACGAGAAATGAGTCCATTGACCAACAAGCTACTGAATCACATCATAGTAATTACCCTATTTGAGTTAATTGATCTGCTTCACAGTTAGCCTAATAAACATTAACGACTTAATGGTTTTAATTTTTTTAATTAATTAAATAGCTTTTATAAATAAATTAATTATATTTATTGACTCAAATATAAATAATAAAAAATGACAATGTTAAATGTATATTATCAATAATAAGAACATATGAGAAATATATGAAGAATATGTTAAAAAACATGTCATTCCAATGGCGCGTATTTCTATTATTACTTATTGTGTTTACTCTGATAATGGGGGCATTGAATGAGTTTGTCACTCATCGCATTAACAATTATATCACTGATAAAGTAGCTGAAATTGCGATGAATCAGGCAAAAATCATCGCATCAATGGACGGCATTGTTGAAGGCGTAGAACAGAGAGATACCGAAAAGCTAAAAAGAATTGCTGACAAAATCAGCATGGAGTCTAACTTCAGCTATTTAGTTATCGGCGATGAAAAATCTGTTCGGCTCTATCATCCGAATCCGGCCAAGCTTGGTTACACCATGCAATGGAACAAGCCCGGAGCCATGGAGCGGGGAGAAAGCTACATTATCTCCAGCGAAGGGTCGATGGGGCTGGCGATGCGGGCAAAAACGCCAATCTGGGATAAAAATAATAAAGTGATCGGCGTTATCTCCCTCGGTTATCTCAATAGCAAAATCGATATGTGGCGTTCAAACCAAATCTTTCCGCTGACCAGCGTGTTATTAATTATTCTGTTTATGCTGATCTTCTTTTCATGGCAGTTCTCAGCCCATATTAAGAAACAAATGATGGGCATGGAGCCCGCCGAAATAGCCCGAGTCCAACGACAGCAGGACGCCCTGTTTGGCGCCGTATTTGAAGGCTTACTCGCCGTCAATACTCAAGGTCAGATTACCGCAATTAATCAGAACGCTCAGAAGATGTTAAAGCTAGATGGCCCGCAAAAGAATCTGGTCGGTAGCCTGGTTCAAGACCTGATAACCCCGGCCGACTATTTTCTGGAGGCGAGCGGAACCAACAGGGTTGATGACCTGCTAATGATTAATGGCTTAAAAATTATCGCCAACCGGGTCGGTATATGGATTGACGGTGAGTTTCAGGGTTGGGTAATCAGCTTCCGTCGCCATGATGAAATTCATATTTTAAGCGCCCAGCTTTCTCAAATTCAGCAATATGTTGAGAACTTACGCACCTTACGTCATGAGCATTTAAACTGGATCTCGACCATCGGCGGCCTACTACAGATGAAAGAATACGATCGAGCGCTCAAAATGGTACAGTCTGAGTCATCCAATCAGCAATCGCTTATCGATAGTATTAGCAGCATGTTTAAAAACCGGCTTATCGCAGGGTTGCTGTTTGGAAAATTTCACCGGGCTAAAGAATTAGGTTTAGAAATGTGCTTTACTCCGGGCTGTTCGCTTAGCGCTCAGCCAAAGCCTATCAATGAAAATGAGCTGGCAAGCATACTGGGCAACCTGCTGGATAATGCATTCGAAGCTACGTTAAAAAATCCTGACAGTAACAAGATTATTGAATGTTATATTTCAGACGAAGGCCAGGAGCTGGTTATCGAAGTGTCCGATAATGGACTTGGAATCGAACCTCATATTAGTGAACGCATATTTACCCGTGGTGTGACCTCAAAGAACAACGGTGGTGACCATGGAATTGGATTATATCTGGTCAAAACCTACGTAGACCAATATCACGGTACTGTAATGCTGGGTGACAATGAACCGTGCGGAACCATATTCTCTATATTTATTCCCAAAGGAAAGGACGGAATGAAAGATGAAATATCTTAATATTTTGATTATTGAGGATGAAACCCCACTGGCTGAAATGCACGCTGAATTTATTAAACGTCATAGTGCATGTCGTCAAGTCTGGCTGGCCGGCAACCTCGAACAAGGCCGAATGATGATTAACTCATTTAAGCCTGATTTAATTATTCTCGATAACTATCTTCCCGATGGAAGAGGCATTGAACTATTACAAGAATTATCAGCCAATAAATATCAGGGTGAGATTATTTTCATTACCGCTGCCAGCGATATCGATACGGTATCAGAAGCTATTCGGTGCGGCGTTTTCGATTACCTTCTAAAACCGGTTGCCTATGAAAGACTGGAGCAAACGCTGGAGCGTCTTAATTATCTCCATCGGGTACGCAAGCAAACCGAAGACGTCAGCCAATGGCAGGTCGACGAAATGTTTAATACTTTTGCCCGTATTCAGGCCAAGCCAAGCATGCCGATTGGCATTGATGAAATCACGCTGAAAGTAGTACAAGAAGCCTTTAACGATCTCGATACCAGCTATACGGCTGAAGACATTGCTAAAAAATTAGGCCTCAGTCGCACAACGGCCAGACGCTATCTGGAATTCTGTACTAAAGAGCGCTTTTTACTGGCTGAAATCATTTATGGCAAAGTGGGCAGACCTCAACGGATTTACCGCCGACAACCCTCTGAACATGCCGAATAAGACCTATTTTTCATATCATTATAGTTTGTAACTAGAAATGGCTGATTGGCAGGTAAGAGATAAAAAATGCCTTTTATTGTGGTACGATGTAAAGTAATGGCGAACGAAGTTCCACTGGGCAGCTATTAGCAGGTATAGTTGTCCGGTATTGATAGTGGTTTAATCGTTTAGGTTATGAAGAAATCTGCGTCAAAGATGGCTTTAGACACCGCTATCCGGGATTGCCCTCTGTAATTTATGACAATAAAAAGGAGTCTGTATGACTTGGGAGTATGCACTTATTGTTGGCTTAGTCGTTGGCCTTATCATCGGTGCCGTTGCGATGCGTTTTGGTAATCGTAAACTACGCCAGCAGTCTGCATTACAGCAGGAGCTGAATAAGAATAAAGAGGAATTGGAAGCCTATCGGCAGGAGTTAGTCAGTCACTTTTCTCATAGTGCGGAGCTATTAGAGAAAATGGCTCAGGATTACCGCCAGTTCCAAAAGCATATGATTAAAAGTTCGACCACGTTACTACCGGATATGGCCACCAGTGACAATCCATTCAGCTACATTAATTATAAGCCAGTATCCTCTGATTCCGATACCGAGCAACTGACTGCCGATGCACCTCCTCGCGATTATTCCGAAGGTGCTTCAGGACTGTTCCGCCCTGACCGCAGAAGCTAAATAACACCCAGTGCCACCCCATGGTGGCACTGCTTATTTTGCCTTTTCCTAACATTACCTTTCTTTACGTTGTTTTGTTATCAGCGTCACAGCTGGGTTTGATGTCTATATTCATCACCACCATCCCTCGTTTTGCCCGTAGTGGCCCCCTCTATGCATGAACTTTTTATAATCTCGGGCAGTCTTAGATTAGCTACACTCTATTATTGTAAACAAACCGAGTAACCTGTTGGTATTGAGAGCGAATTACCCATGAAGAAAACAACACTTTTATTAAGCGCATTAACCGTCAGTTTAGGATTAACTTTTTCCTCAGTACCGGCTGCCAATGCGGCTTTACCTGTCACTGTAGCCGGTGAACAAGTTCCTAGTCTGGCACCTATGTTAGAAAAAGTTCTGCCTGCTGTTGTCAGCGTTTACGTTGAAGGCACACAGGTCCAGCGTCAACGGCTCCCTGAAGAATTCAAATTCTTCTTCGGCCCTAACGCACCGACAGAACAACAAAGCACCCGACCATTTGAAGGTCTGGGTTCTGGCGTTATTATTAATGCCGAAAAAGGCTATGTCGTCACCAATAATCACGTGATCAACAATGCGGATAAAATTCGAGTCCAACTGAACAATGGCCGTGAGTATCAGGCTAAGCTGCTTGGCCGCGATGAGCAATCAGACATCGCACTGCTGCAGTTAATTGACGCGAATCCGAAAGACCTGACGGCCATTAAAATGACTGATTCAGATAAACTTCGCGTTGGTGATTTCGCCGTTGCAGTTGGTAACCCGTTTGGCCTGGGTCAAACAGCCACTTCAGGTATTGTCTCTGCGTTGGGTCGCAGTGGCTTAAATCTGGAAGGCCTTGAAAACTTCATTCAGACCGATGCATCAATCAACCGCGGTAACTCCGGTGGTGCCTTGATCAACCTAAATGGTGAGCTTATTGGTATCAACACCGCGATCCTGGCGCCAAGCGGTGGTAACGTAGGTATCGGCTTCGCTATTCCTAGCAACATGGTACAAAGCCTTACTGATCAGCTGATTCAGTTTGGTGAAGTTAAACGTGGCATGTTAGGTATCAAAGGTAGCGAAATGACCGCCGAAATGGCAAAAGCCTTTAAAGTTGATGCTCAACGCGGCGCATTTGTTAGCGAAGTCATGCCGAAGAGTGCCGCAGCACAGGCGGGCATTAAAGCCGGTGACGTCATCACCTCGATTGATGGTAAAGACATTAACAGCTTTGCCGAATTACGGGCTAAAGTTGCCACTGCCGGTGCGGGTAAAAAAGTGAAGATGGGCCTGCTACGTGAAGGCAAACCACTTGAAGTTCAGGTTGAACTACAAAACAGCGATCAGGCATCAACAAATGCTGAATCACTATTGCCGTCGCTTCAAGGCGCAACCTTCAATAATGGCGAAGTCAAAGGCACTAAAGGCGTCATCATTAACGAAGTGACTAAAGGTTCACCTGCGGCACAAAATGGCCTGCAGAACGGCGATATGATTATCGGTGTGAACAGTGAGCGCATTCAGAATATTGGTGAGCTGCGTAAAATTCTTGATGGCAAGCCAAATGTGATGGCACTCAACATCTTACGTGGTGATGATAATATCTATCTGATCTTACGTTAATCCCGATCGCAAAAACGGATACGGTAATGTGCCGTATCCGTTCAAGTCATGCTATCCTTACTAACCTTTATTTTTAACTGACCATATGCATGCTTGCCAAACTGTTACGTTCAATAATTATTGGCTTAATTATTGCCTCAGGCTTATTACTCGTATTCCCGTCGTTGCGCTCGGCGACCGGGCTATTTGAGGATTCCCTAAGTTTACCGCTGACTGACTCTCCGGTTAGCTATAACAGTGCAGTAAGACGAGCTGCGCCCGCAGTCGTCAATGTATATAACCGTAGCGCATCCGGTTCTTCCCGCCAAAGTTTAGGAATTAACACTTTAGGTTCAGGCGTTATTATGAACAAGAAAGGTTATATCCTGACTAATAAACACGTTATTGTTAACGCTGACCAAATTATTATTACCCTACAAAATGGTCAGGTATATGAAGCATTATTGGTCGGCGCTGATACCTTAACCGATCTGGCCGTATTAAAAATTCAAGATAATAATCTGCCGACCATCCCGATTAATTCAAAGCGTACACCACATATTGGTGACGTCGTTCTGGCTATTGGTAATCCTTATAATTTGGGTCAAACCGTCACCCAAGGAATTATCAGTGCTACTGGTCGTATCGGGCTCAGCCCTTATGGCCGACAAAACCTGCTGCAAACAGACGCATCAATTAACAACGGTAACTCAGGCGGAGCCTTAATCAATTCGCTGGGCGAGTTGGTGGGTATCAATACGCTTTCACTCGATAAACGAACTGACGGTGACACGCCTGAAGGCATTGGCTTTGCGATTCCTGCGGAATTAGCCACTAAGATCATGGATAAATTAATTCGTGATGGCCGGGTTATTCGTGGCTATATGGGCATTGAAGGCCGGGAGTTTAGCCAAATGCAGAATCAGGGTAGTCCTTTCGATCGTATGCAGGGCATATTAGTTGGTGCAGTTACCCCCGATGGCCCTGCGGAGCATGCAGGACTGTTAGTCGGTGATATCCTGGTTAACGTCAACAATAAGCCGGCAACTTCTGCGATTGAAGTGATGGATCAGGTCGCCGAAATCAGGCCAGGAACCAGCATCCCGATAACCGTATTGCGTCAGGGCCAGAGGCTAAATATGACCTTAACGGTCAGCGAATATCCGGCAGCACAAGAAACCCCGATTAACTAGCTTCACAATGGTGGCCAATAAAAAAGGATGCATAGCATCCTTTTTTATTGCGTTAAAGATGGTCAAATCTTTATTCGTCTTTCACTCGCTGGATGTTGGCACCCAATGCATTCAGCTTTTCTTCGATACGCTCATAGCCACGATCGATATGATAAATACGATCTACCGTTGTCACGCCATTCGCAATACAACCCGCCAAGACTAAGCTGGCTGATGCACGAAGATCGGTTGCCATAACCTGAGCCGGAGACAAATGATCAACGCTGTGACAAATTACCGTATTACCTTCAATTTCAGCATGAGCCCCCATGCGAATAAGCTCAGGAATATGCATGAAGCGATTTTCGAAGATGGTTTCAGTAATCACGCCGGTTCCTTCTGCCACTAAATTAAGCAGAGAGAACTGAGCCTGCATATCAGTAGGGAAACCCGGATGCGGAGCCGTTCTGATATTCACACTGTGAGGACGCTTACCTTTCATATCAAGCGTGATCCAATCGCTACCAACTTCAATCTCAGCCCCGGCTTCGCGTAGCTTAGCCAATACCGCATCTAATGTCTCTGGGCGAGTATTACGGCAGGTAACTTTACCACCGGAAACGGCTGCTGCGACTAAGAAAGTACCGGTTTCAATACGGTCAGGCAGTACGCGATAAACCCCGCCGCCTAAGCGCTTAACGCCTTCGATAGTAATTTGGTCACTACCGGCTCCGGTAATTTTAGCGCCTAAAGTATTCAGGAAATTGGCGGTATCAACAATTTCTGGCTCACGGGCAGCATTTTCAATCACTGTCGTCCCTTCGGCTAACGTTGCCGCGCTCATAATGGTCACAGTCGCACCAACGCTGACTTTATCCATCACGATATTGGCGCCTTTCAGGCGACCATTAACCGAGGCTTTAACATAGCCCTCTTCCAGCTTAATTTCTGCGCCTAGCTGCTCTAAGCCGCTGATATGTAAATCAACAGGACGGGCACCGATAGCACAACCGCCCGGTAATGAAACCTGGCCGTAGCCAAAGCGGGCAACCAGCGGACCAAGCGCCCAAATAGATGCTCTCATGGTCTTCACTAAGTCGTAAGGTGCACAAAGTTCAGTCACATTGCTGGCATCAACAAAAATAGAGCCAGTGCGTTCAATTTTCCCACCTAGCTGACTGAGCAGCTTAATGGTGGTATCGATATCTTTTAGTTTTGGAACATTTTGCAGCTCGACGGTCTCTTCTGCTAAAAGAGCAGCAAAAAGGATCGGGAGCGCTGCATTTTTAGCCCCGGAAATGGTGACTTCACCACTTAACGTCGTCGGGCCCTGTACACGAAATTTATCCATAACCTAATCTCTCTTAAAAACAACAAGTAAATGATGATATTGCTTCAGCCAGTGGGGATTTTTATTTGAGTTCGATCCAGCAAATAGCAATACGCTTATAAGCATACCGGGCCGTTATAACTCAGGATCAAAAACCGTTAAGTTTACGATCTCGCTGCCACTCTTCGGGCGTATACACTTTAATGGAAAGAGCATGAATGCGATTATCTGAAATATATTCCATTAAAGGAGCATAAACAGTTTGCTGCTGTTTAACACGGCTCATGCCGGCGAAGACATCGCCAATCGCAATGACCTGAAAATGGCTACCATCACCGGTGACGTGCGCATCTTGCAGATTCAGTGCACTGATTAAGATTTGTTGAATTTCACTATTATCCATGGTTTTCAAAGTCTTCATTTAACTAAAACGTGAATATCCGCTTTCTATTACTGATAGAAAACAGTCGTATTTTAACCCCAGAGAGTCAAAAGTTGTGGCTGTGCCCTCAGGACATCGCCCTCTATACCAGATAAAAATATCGCGGAGATGTATTCACACCTCCGCGACTTATATCAAATCAGTCTGCTAACAATATTATCACACCACATCAGGAGGACTCACCAGATAAGGTTCAATTATTTGTTGCAGATTATATAATGCGGCAAGGGTTTGCAGTTTTTCCGTCATACCCGCAAGCTTTAGCGACTGCGGTCGCTGCGTAACGTCAGCCAACAGGTGAATTAACATCGCTAAACCGGCCGAATCTACCCGAACTAAATGAGCAACGTTCAGCGTATGAATATCTGACGTTAAAATTTGCTGCCTTTGCTTCCAAAACGGCAACAGCGTCTCACGATTCAAATCGCCATCGAAAGCCACCGTTCCGTTCTCAATACGCCAATTCAGAGAATCGGACATTATTTTTTATCGTCCAGTTTAATCGGCTGGTTAGCCGCAGCGATAAGTTGTTTAGTCAAACCATCAACACCATCGCGACGTAGCGTTTCAGCCCACTCATTTTGCTTGGTCGTAATCATGCTAATACCTTCAGCAATCATATCGTAAGCTTGCCATTCACCGGTTTTACTATTTTTACGCCACTGGAAATCTAAACGAATCGGAGGGCGGCCATTAGGATCGTTAATGGTAATACGGATAGCAATATTATCTTTTCCATCCAGCGGCTGCTCTGGTGAAATGGTGTAGCTTTGACCATTATACATGGCTAATGCCTGACCATAAGCCTGCTCTAAATAGGCTTCAAATGCAGGCATATAAGCATCACGCTGTGCCGGAGTGGTGTCACGATAATAACGGCCTAGCACCAGCGCACCGGCATATTTAATCTGGACGTAAGGCAATAATTCTTGCTTAACAATGGTGCGTAAATAGTTAGGATCCTGCCTGATCTTAGGCTGCTCATCTTTCAGTCGGGTAAATACTTTATCCGCTGCTATTTGCATTTCCTTATAAGGATTAGACGCGTCCGCGGCATTAGCTGCCAGAGGCGTAATCACCAACAATGCCGCCATAATGAATCGCTTAAACATAGGTATTCCTCTTATCTAACTTCAATTCGTAACGTGAAATTAATGTGCTGCTGGAGCAACTTCATTAGGTGCAGGCGTTGGCTCTTTCTCATCACCCCCGCTTTTATATAAAAACTGGCCGATAAGATCCTCAAGCACCATCGCAGACTTAGTATCTTTAATCGTATCACCGTCCGCTAAAATTTTGGTGCCCATATCTTCATCTTCAAAGCCAATATTCAGGGCTAAAAACTGCTCCCCTAACAGGCCTGACGTTCTGATTGAGAGGGAACTTGTATCCGGAATATGGTTATAGCGCTGTTGCATATCGATCGTTACCCGAGGGTAGTAACTTTTCGGATCGAGAGATATTTCAGCAACTCGTCCGACTAAGACTCCGCCGACCCTGACCGGAGAACGCTCTTTTAAACCGCCGATATTATCAAAGCTGGCGTAAAGCCGATAAGTCGGCTCGCTGCCTAACGATTTTACATCAGCAACCTTCAGACATAGGAATAAAAGCGAGCATAATCCTATGACCATAAATATCCCTACCCAGATTTCCGTTTTTTTACTTTGCATCGGTTTAATTCCCAAACATCATTGCTGTCAGCACAAAATCCACGCCGAGTACGGCGAGAGATGCATGTACGACGGTACGAGTAGTCGCCTGGCTAATTCCTTCAGAGGTCGGAATGCAGTCATAGCCGTTATAAAGAGCAATCCAAGTCACCGTGATTGCGAATACAATACTTTTAATTAAACCATTCAGTAAATCGGTGTGCCAGCTAACAGAATCCTGCATCGCAGCCCAGAAGAAACCGTCATCGATCCCCTTCCAGTCAACCCCGACCATGGCACCACCCAAAATACCAACCGCAACAAAAATGGCCGTCAGTAATGGCATGCTGATAATACCAGCCCAAAAACGCGGGGTAATCACTCGCCGTAATGGGTCTATCGCCATCATTTCTAAGCTGGAGAGCTGTTCGGTGGCTTTCATCAAACCAAGTTCTGCGGTTAGTGCCGAACCCGCCCGGCCGGCAAACAGCAGGGCGGTAACAACCGGCCCCAACTCCCGCAACAACGATAGCGCCACCATCATACCAAGGCTGGCCTCGGCGCTATAGGTTGTCAGAATGATATAACCCTGTAAGCCCAGCACCATGCCAATAAACAATCCGGAGACCATAATAATCAATAAGGATTGTACCCCGACAACATACAGTTGCTTGATCAGTAACGGCCACTGCCTGCGGAAATCAGGTTTTCCAACCACTGCTCCGTAAAGCATCATTCCTGCCCGCCCGAAAGAGACAGTGAAGTGGATACCACGACGCCCTAAAGACGCCAATGCCTGTAGCAACATTAACTTAATAACTCCGTTTTATAATCGCCCGCGGGGAAACGGAAAGGTACCGGTCCATCAGCAACGCCGTCTAAAAATTGTCTGGCACGGGGATCGGGATTCGCTCGTAGTGCTTCGGGGGTACCTTCTGCTATGACTCGGTGATCCGCAACAATATAAGCATAGTCGGCGATACTTAAGACTTCCGGCACATCATGGGAAACCACAATACAGGTAATGCCGAGTGAACTGTTAAGCTCATCAATCAGCTTAACCAGAACGCCCATGGTAATGGGATCCTGCCCGACAAAGGGTTCATCAAACATAATGAGGTCTGGTTCTAAAGCGATAGCCCGAGCCAATGCTGCCCGCCTCGCCATTCCGCCAGAAAGCTCATTGGGCATCAATTCTGCCGCACCTCGCAGACCGACGGCCTCAAGCTTCATCAAGACCGTGCTGCGGAGTAAATTCTCCGGCAGTCGAGCATGCTCTCTTAAGGGATAGGCCACATTTTCAAATACGGTTAAGTCAGTGAACAGCGCTCCGGATTGGAATAACATGCTCATCTTCTTACGTACTTCATATAAACGTCGGCGGGAAAGCATCGGGATATTATCGCCGTCAAAAAAGATATCACCGCTATCCGGAGCCAGTTGACCACCGATAAGCCGTAATAATGTTGTTTTACCAATACCCGAAGGCCCCATAATCGCGGTGACTTTACCGCGGGGTACCGTCATATTGATATCCTGAAAAATTGGACGACCGCTACGGGAAAATGACATATCCCGTACTTCGACCAAATTATCTGTCGTTTTATTCATAACGTCCTTTAACTATTCAGGATGAAATACTTATTCCGTCCATCATAAGTATTTAGATACTCCGGCTCAACCGTTCATTATCCAAGTAGCCTAAGCCACTATTTCAGCCAGCGTTTTACTTTTCACCCTACGCCAGTCAAAATTAACACATATCAATGGGTCAATGTTCAACATCCGGCGGGAAACTATTGTGATAATGCAGTAACGCCAAAGCCAATACAATCACAACCTAGTGTTAGATTAACCCGGGGTAAGACGGGCAGAACAAGGCTAAAGTTCATCTAACTTAAGCGCAAAATAGATTAATCATCTTAATATTATTCCGCAAGAGGCCCATTTTGCTGGTTTATCACCCAAAACGTTTAGTTTTTGGTGCTACTGCGACTGATGGATAACGAGGTAATGCTGGGCGTTAGCCCCAGAATAACGGTAATATGTACCCAATAAAAAGATCGTACTATTAGCCGATTTTATCCTTATATTGGCGTGTTGATGAAATATTCAAACGCGCAAGGGTTGGTTTTTTCGCCTGAGTGCATAAAATGCGCTAAGCACATATTGAATAGAGTGAGAGTAGGTAATGTCTAATTTTGATTTTCAACAAGCAGGTAAACAAGTACTTGATATTGAAAGAGCAGGACTTGAACAACTCTATCAATATATCAATCAGGACTTTGAACAAGCCTGCCATATGATATTCAATTGCAAAGGCAAAGTTGTCGTTATGGGAATGGGAAAGTCCGGGCATATTGGCTGTAAAATGGCAGCTTCGTTTGCCAGCACCGGTACGCCGTCGTTCTTTGTTCATCCCGGTGAAGCCAGCCATGGCGATTTAGGTATGATTACCGCAGATGACGTGGTTATCGCCATCTCTTACTCCGGCGAGTCCAATGAGATTATGGCACTTATCCCGGTAATTAAGCGGCTACAGATCCCATTAATCTGCATGACGGGTAATCCTAATAGCTCGATGGGAAAAGCCGCCAACGTTCACCTTTGTATCCACGTTCCGGAAGAAGCTTGTCCTCTCGGCCTGGCCCCGACAACCAGCACAACGGCTACGCTGGTTATGGGTGATGCGTTAGCCGTTGCCCTATTGAAAGCCAAAGGCTTTACCGCCGACGATTTTGCCCTCTCTCATCCGGGTGGCGCACTGGGGCGCAAACTGCTGCTGAGAGTCAGTGATATTATGCACACTGGTGATGAGATCCCTCGGGTGAAGAAAACCGCTTCATTGCGCGAAGCGCTGATTGAAATTACCCGTAAAAATCTGGGTCTTACCGTTATTTGCGGTGATGACCTGATTATTCAGGGGATCTTCACCGACGGAGATTTACGCCGAGTATTCGATCAAGGCATTGAACTTAATGACGCTAAAATTGCCGATCTAATGACGAAAGGCGGCATCCGAGTACCGCCCAACATGCTGGCAGTGGAAGCATTAAACTTAATGCAATCTCGCCATATTACCGCGGTTATGGTTGCGGAAGGCGATCAATTACATGGCATCGTCCATATGCATGATATGCTGCGCGCAGGTGTTATTTAAGGCACAACCATTTAATATACCCAAAATAATTTAAGTGGCATCGCGGCGGCAAGAGAGCGAGTTCCGATGCGCTTACTCAAGTCAGTGATTCGGGTGAGTGAGCGCGGCCAGCAACGATGCCACTTGAAGTATGACCGGTATAAACGAATTAAGAGTTTTGGATGAGTAATAAACATGATTAACACGTGCTACGGCTCTGTAAGTAAAGACGTTTTTCAGCGAGCGGAAAATATCCGCCTGCTGATTTGCGACGTTGATGGCGTGATGTCTGATGGCCTGATTTATATGGGTAATCACGGCGAAGAGTTAAAAGCCTTTAATGTACGTGATGGTTATGGGATCCGCTGTCTGATAACGTCAGATATTGAAGTCGCAATTATTACCGGACGAAACGCTAAACTGGTCGAGAACCGGGCCAAGACATTAGGTATTACCCATTTATATCAAGGGCAATCTAATAAACTGGTCGCCTTTGAAAAGATACTCAGCGACTTATCGCTCTCTCCGAGTCAGGTTGCTTATATCGGTGATGACCTGATTGACTGGCCAGTGATGGAGAAAGTGGGTTTATCCGTTGCCGTTGCCGATGCTCACCCATTACTGTTACCAAAAGCACACTACGTGACGCGTATCGCCGGCGGGCGAGGTGCAGTGCGTGAGCTATGTGATTTAATATTACAGGCTCAGGGTAAACTGGAAGGCGCACAGGGGCTGTCAATATGAGCAGAACAAAACTCACCCTTACCGTCTTATTAACCTTAATCACCGTCGCCCTGATTGGCTGGAATATGGCCGATGTAGACGAACAGAAAGCGGCTATACCGCCGGATGATAAAGAACCGACCTATCAAAGCCAACAAATGGTCACGATAGTGTACAATCCTGAAGGTCAGTTAAACTATAAGCTGACGGCAGATGATGTTAAGTACTACAACGCATCGGAAGAGACTTGGTTTACTAATCCGGTGATGATTATGTTTGATAAAGATGCCACGGCAACGTGGTCCGTTCGTGCCGATACGGCAAAGCTGACCAAAAGCCGGATGTTGTATCTTTATAAAAATGTAGAAGTAAACAGCCTGACGACAACGTCACAACTGGAAAAGATCAAAACGGATAATGCTGAGATCAATTTGATCACACAAGACATTAGCTCCGATGATCAGGTAACTCTGTACGGGGCTAACTTTACCTCCGAAGGAATGAAGATGCGTGGTAACCTGCGCAGTAAAACAGCGAAGCTGATTGAAAAGGTAAAAACCTATTATGAAGTTCAACCAAGAGCAGGCAATGAAACCAATCAATAATTCTAAAAGTCTTATTACAGGCGCGGTTATAGCCGGTATTCTTCTGGTTAGTAGCGCCCCTGCTTTTTCAATGAAAGATGATACTAATCAGCCGATTAATATCACTTCAGCCCAACAGTCTTTAGATATGGAAGGCAATGTTGTCACATTTACCGGTGACGTTATTGTTAAGCAAGGCACTATCGATATTCGTGCAGATAAAGTGATTGTCACCCGCACCGGAGAAAAAGGTAACGAAGTGGTTGAAGCCTTCGGTAACCCGGTAACCTTCTATCAAATGCAAGACAGCGGTAAGCCGGTTAAAGGTCACGGGGCCAAACTTCGCTATGAGCTGGCAAATGATTTTGTTGATCTAACCGGAAATGCATATCTGGAGCAGTTGGACAGTAATGTTAAGGGCGACCGCATTACCTACCTGGTGAAACAACAAAAAATGGAAGCTTTCAGTGACAAGGGAAAACGAGTTACTACAATATTAGTACCGTCCCAATTACAGAAAAAAAACTAGCTTCACCCCAAATTCAAATAGCAATCTAAATACAAAAGAGTAAACAACAGCGAATGGCAACGTTAACAGCAGAGAATTTAGCTAAAGCCTATAAAGGCCGTCGGGTCGTCGAAGACGTTAGTCTGACCGTCAATTCGGGTGAAATTGTAGGTTTACTCGGTCCAAACGGCGCAGGAAAAACAACAACTTTCTATATGGTTGTTGGCATTGTCCAACGGGACGCCGGTTCTATTTTCATCGATGATGAAGATATCAGCCTGCTACCGCTTCATGCCCGCGCACGTCGGGGAATCGGCTATCTTCCTCAGGAAGCGTCTATCTTTCGCCGCCTTAGCGTTTATGACAATCTTATGGCGGTACTGCAAATTCGCAAAGATCTGACGAGTGAACAACGGGAAGATCGTGCCAATGAGCTGCTTGAAGAGTTTCATATCAGCCATTTAAGCAAAAACTTGGGCCAGTCTCTTTCAGGCGGTGAGCGCCGTCGCGTAGAGATAGCCAGAGCCTTAGCGGCTAATCCTAAATTTATTTTGCTGGATGAACCCTTTGCCGGCGTTGACCCGATATCGGTCATTGATATCAAAAAGATCATTGAACACCTTCGCGATAGCGGGCTTGGTGTACTGATTACCGACCATAACGTCCGTGAAACGCTGGACGTCTGCGAACGGGCCTATATCGTCAGCCAAGGCCATCTGATTGCTCACGGAACGCCGGAATCAATCTTAGAAGATGAACACGTAAAACGGGTTTATTTAGGCAATGAATTCCGTCTGTAGCCGCTTTTTATCGGCAAACTGCAACAACAATTAATAAAAGAAGCGTAATACGTCATTATGAAGCAAGGTTTACAACTCAAGTTAAGTCAGCAATTGACGATGACACCTCAGTTACAGCAGGCTATCCGCCTGTTGCAACTGTCGACGCTTGAGCTACAGCAAGAGATTCAACTCGCGCTGGAAAGTAACCCACTGCTTGAACAGACAGACCTTCATGAAGAGATCGATGCTCGAGAAGAACAAAACAATGAGCAACTTGATACCAGTGAAGCGCTGCAACAGTCAGATATCCCTGAAGACCTGCCGCTGGATGCGACTTGGGATGAGATTTACTCTGCCGGGACACCGTCCGGGACCAGCAATGATTACGGCAGCGATGAATTGCCGATCTTTCAGGGCGAAACCATCCAAACGCTGCAAGACCATCTTATGTGGCAGATGGATTTAACCCCGTTCTCTGATATTGATAAGGCCATTGCCACATCCATTATTGATGCCGTAGATACGACCGGCTATCTCACGGTTGCTCTTGAAGAGATATTAGAAGGTCTGGGCCACGACAATATTGACCTCGATGAAGTTGAAGCCGTTCTTAAACGCATACAGCGATTCGATCCGGTTGGTGTAGCTTCGCGAGATTTACGTGAATGCCTGTTGGTCCAGCTTTCTCAGTTGGATACAAAAACGCCTTATTTAGCCGAAGCCCGGCAAATCGTTGACCAACACTTAGCGCTGCTCGGTAGCCACGACTTCCGTTCACTGCTTAAACTCAGTCGCATTAAAGAAGAATCACTAAAAGAAGCAATGCAACTGATTCAAAGCTTAGACCCTCGCCCCGGCCAGTCTATTCATGCCGGTGAGCCCGAGTATGTTATTCCTGATGTTTTGGTGCGTAAAATCCAAGGTAAGTGGGCGGTTGAATTAAACACAGAAAGTATTCCCAGACTGCAGATTAACCAGCATTATGCCTCGATGACTAATACCCATAATGCCAACGATAACCAATATATCCGCACTAATTTGCAAGATGCCAAGTGGCTGATAAAAAGCCTCGAAAGCCGCAACGATACATTACTGCGCGTCACTGAATGCATCGTTGAGCGACAGGAAGAGTTCTTTGAACTCGGTGCCGAATATATGCGCCCGATGGTGCTGGCAGATATTGCTCAAGCGGTAGATATGCATGAGTCCACTATCTCTCGGGTAACGACACAAAAGTACTTACATAGCCCGCGGGGAATATTTGAGCTAAAATACTTCTTCTCCAGCCACGTTAATACAGATTCCGGTGGTGAAGCATCATCAACCGCAATCCGGGCTTTAGTTAAAAAATTGATTTCAGCAGAGAACCCCGGGAAGCCGCTAAGCGACAGTAAAATTGCCAGCATGCTGACCGACCAAGGGATTATTGTTGCCAGACGGACGGTAGCAAAGTACAGGGAGTCGTTATCAATCCCCCCATCAAATCAACGGAAACAATTGATTTGATTCAATGGCATCTACATGATGAACAGTCTACCCACTATGCAATTAAGCTCCATTTTAAAATTAGAAAGCACGCGCAGTGCCGTTCACTGCACCAGTAAAAAACGTGCTCTTGAAATCGTCAGCGAACTGGCTGCCAGCCAGCTGAATATTCCTACAGCCGTTGTATTTGAGGCCATACTCAACCGTGAGCGTATGGGAAGCACCGGCATTGGTGCCGGAATTGCCATTCCCCACGGTAAGCTAATCGAAGATACCACCCGGGCCGTGGGGGTATTTATTTGCCTGGAACACCCGGTAAATTTTGATGCCGTCGATAACCAACCGGTTGATATCCTGTTTGCCCTTTTAGTCCCGGCAGAAGAGTGCCAGTCTTATTTAGAAACCTTATCGGCCATTGCACAACGATTGGCCGATAAATCTCTTTGCCGCCAGCTGAGAATGGCGAAGACTGACGATGAGCTTTACCAGCTCATTACCAAAGAACCATCCAATGGCACGGAAAGTGAAACAGCAGAAAATCAATCTGTTTAAAAATTAAGGTTCATGTTAACGTCATTACCATGTTGTGAACATGAATGCGCAATGGACGTTGTTGTGACTGCTGATTAGGCTGGTAATAACTAGAATCGACATAGCCTGATAACATAAGCCGAAATCCAACATTGCCAGCATAAATTGAATTTAGAATTTAAGATCGTATAGCGATTATCAAGGGGAGTAGCAACATGGTGCTGATGATTGTCAGCGGCCGTTCGGGCTCAGGAAAATCTGTTGCATTACGCGCATTAGAAGACATGGGCTTCTACTGTGTCGACAACTTACCGGTTGTCTTATTGCCACAATTGGCCGAAACCTTAGCTGAGCGCAATATCTCAGCGGCGGTCAGCGTTGACGTACGTAATCTGCCTGAAACACCAGAAATTCTGGAAGAAGTACTCAATAACTTACCGAGTAACTTCTCTCCACAGTTACTGTTTCTTGATGCTGACCGTAATACCTTAATCAGACGCTATAGCGACACCCGGCGTTTGCATCCGCTATCTAATAAAAACCTCTCATTAGAAAGCGCGATTGATGAAGAAAACCTGTTGCTTGAACCGCTACGTTCACGGGCCGACTTAATCATTGATACCGCTGAAATGTCGGTTCATGAGTTAGCTGAAATGCTAAGAACTCGCCTGTTAGGTAAGCGTGAGCGTGAACTGACGATGGTGTTTGAGTCTTTCGGTTTTAAACACGGTATTCCTATTGATGCCGACTACGTGTTTGACGTACGTTTCCTGCCCAATCCGCACTGGGATCCGAAACTACGTCCGATGACCGGCCTTGATAAACCGGTGGCTTCATTCCTCGATCGCCATACTGAAGTACATAACTTTATTTATCAGACCAGAAGCTACCTTGAACAGTGGCTACCGATGCTGGAAACCAACAACCGCAGCTATTTGACCGTGGCTATTGGCTGTACCGGCGGTAAACACCGTTCTGTCTACGTTGCAGAACAGCTGGCTGACTACTTCCGTTCTCGGGGTAAAAACGTGCAATCGCGTCACCGTACGTTAGAAAAACGAAAAAATGACGGTAAAAACAACTAATAACGGATAGAGACCGGCTATTGGCTATCCTGTAACTTTGCTGATATGATTGACGACATGTAGTCTGATATTTGTACTTAATGTCGAAAAATAGAAATTGCAGGTCGTGATCCAGATCTCTTTCTTTTATATTATTTCTATTAATATCGGGCAATAAACGTTTTTAAGCCCCCGCATTTTACCTGCGGGGGTTTTGTTTTGTTCGATAGATTTTTTATATGAGCCGCTGATAGCCAAATGCGTTGGAGATCGGCGGAGTGGAAAAACAAAATTAGATGGGATTCTTCTAATCAAAGATAATATCGGAGTGATGTATGCTTAAACCCGCCATAATCATCAATGAACTGGATGCAGAGCGTATCGATATGTTGCTTGAACACCCTGAATTCGCTTCATCACCGGTGGCACAAGCGCTCAATTCAGAAATCGATCGGGCAGAAATCGTTGCGCCTGAAAAAATTCCGGCTGATGTCGTCACAATGAACAGCCGAGTGCGCTTTATTGACCTGAGTAATCAGGAAGAGCGCGTGCGAACTCTTGTATTCCCTAATGCACTGAAAGACAGCAGTGAACAAATTTCAGTTATGGCACCCATTGGTGCTGCGCTGCTTGGCCTGCGCGTTGGTGACAATATCAGCTGGCATCTGCCAAATGACACCGTTGCTAAGATTAAAGTACTGGAGTTACTGTATCAGCCGGAAGCTGCCGGTGAGTATCGCTAATCTATCCTGACACGGATATTAGATAGCTAAAGATGCTTTTCATTTCAGCATAAAAAAACAGACTTCGGTTATTGAAGTCTGTTTTTTATTTCACCGTTTAAATAACTCACACTCTACCCAAAATAAAGCATTTTATTCACCGGCTATCTTCATCTCTTCAAGCAGCACCGAACCACATTGGATATTACTGCGAGTTTCAATATCATTACCCATCGTCACAATGTTTCGTAACATCTCTTTGAGATTACCGGCAATGGTCACTTCACTCACCGGATATTGAATCTCACCGTTCTCAACCCAGAAACCGGCTGCGCCGCGAGAATAATCGCCCGTCACAGTACTCACGCCCTGCCCCATAAGCTCAGTAACCAACAGCCCGCGGTCCATCTGCTTCAGCATCGCATTAAAGTCATTACCCTGCCCCGGGATCCGCCAGTTATGAATACCGCCGGCATGACCGGTATTGGTCATATTCAGCTTGCGGGCAGAATAGCTGGTCAGCAAGTAGGTTTCTAAAACACCGGCTTTGACAATATCACGCTGCTGAGTACGAATACCTTCGCTATCAAACGGAGTTGAAGCCAACCCTTTTAATAAATGAGGATACTCAGTAATCGTCAGCCAGTCGGGCAGAATCTGCTGGCCTAGGTGGTCAAGTAAAAAGGACGATTTACGATAAATATTACCGCCGCTGATAGCCGAAACTAAATGCCCAAACAGCCCGGTTGCTACCTCAGACGAAAACATAATTGGCGCTTTCATTGTCGGTAACTTACGCGCATCTAAACGGGACAGCGTACGGCGGGCACACTCCTGCCCGACCCACTCTGCGGTCTCTAAATCATTTACATCACGGGCGATGGTATACGCATAATCACGCTCCATCTCGCCGTTATGTTCAGCAATTACGCAGCATGAGAGAGAATGACGGCTGGAACAATAGCTCTGTAACATACCGTGGCTGTTACCATAAACTTTAATGCCATAATGGCTGTTATAGCTGCCGCCTTCACTGTTAGTAATACGCTTATCAATCTGCAACGCAGTTTGCTCAGCAATAGATGCCTGTTTGATAAATTTTTCAGCATCCAGCTCTGTCGGATAGAAAAGATCCAGATCGGGAGCCTCAAAAGCCATCAGTTCGCGCTCACCAAGCCCTGAATAGGGATCCGGTGACGTATAGCGGGCAATATCCAGCGCAGCCTGAACCGCACGGGCAATGGCATCGGGGCTTAAATCAGTTGATGACGCATTCCCTTTGCGTTGTTGATAATAAACAGTAATGCCTAAAGCGCCATCGCTGTTAAACTCCACGTTTTCAACTTCGCCGAAACGAGTAGTGACGCCGATACCGGTAGACTTAGTAATTGCAACTTCGGCAGCATCAGATGCGGCTCCTGCGAGCTCCAGTGCCTGAGCAACGGCCTGCTCAAGCATTTTGCGTTGCTCTGTAACTTGGGTAACTATATTCATTGTCTTGGGTTCTGCCATCATCAATAAAAAAGATTGAACAAAGTTTAACAGGATCTGCTGCTAAAGTAATTGGCGTTACAGCAGGCAACAGAATGCGGAGAATCAGAGACATGATTTCGCAGAAAGCCAACTACCTGTTAAGATTAATAGTAAATATATCGATCCTAAATAACGGCTTCTGGCAGTAACTTGAGCTTGTTTAGGTCTTGTCTGTCTAATGGTATATCCAAAGTCATTGAATTTGCAGTAAGAGAGCGACAATGTGAAAGACGAAAGATATAACGGATAGAACAAAAACAGATTAATTAATACCCATTGTAGGAACGCAACCAGCGCACCTGCAACTTGGAATATGACAGGTATACCCTATTTAGGTTAAGTAAATATATGAATAAATTCGATAGCGACAGCGAATGGCAAGATAACGATCTCCCTAAAGATGAACAGGAAGATGACGAGATTATTTGGGTCAGTAAAAGTGAAATTAAACGCGATGCTGAAGCCCTAAAAGATCTTGGTGCTGAATTAGTGGATCTGGGAAAAAATGCACTGGACCGTATTCCGCTGGATGAAGATCTACGCGCTGCCGTCGAACTAGCCCAACGGATTAAAAAAGAAGGCCGCCGTCGTCAGCTTCAACTGATTGGTAAAATGCTACGCTCCAGCGATGTCGAACCTATTCAGACGGCATTGGATAAGCTAAATAACCGCCATAACCAGCAAATTTCCCTGTTCCATAAACTGGAAAATTTACGCGACCGCCTGCTGGATGGCGGAGATGATGCCATTACCACCGTGCTGGAGCTTTATCCTCACGCTGACCGTCAACAATTACGTTCACTGGTGCGTCAGGCTCAGAAAGAGCGTTCGGCGAATAAACCGCCAAAAACCTATCGCCAGATTTTTCATTATCTGCGCGAGTTAGCCGAGAATATAGAAGAGTAACTCTTCCTCAACTCATTTATTATGGTCTGCGTTATCCCGTACCATAGCGGGATAACGCAATAACGAAATCGTCCCCTCCGCTCATTTCCTCATACTCAATAACCATTGTGCCAACAATCATTAACAAACATGTGATGATTATTTAGCCTTATCTTTTTTTTACGATATATCAAAAATCCGCCCCTCTGATGTGCCCACTGCTTCTAAGTCCGTCTACCTATAAATAATTAGAATACCCATAACTTTATTATGGGAAATAAAAATGAAAAACTATACAGCGATAACACTTATTGCCGGCTCGTTATTCAGCGGCTGCCTAATGGCACAGGAATCACTGGTCCTCAACGGCCACAATCTCACCGTTACCGATGCGTGGGCCGTTGCGTCACAGGGGAAAAATGTTCGTATCGATCCGGCCGCAATGGAACGGATGAAAAAATCAAATCAGCTGCTGATGCTGGCGGCTGAACAAGGCGTTCCGGTGTATGGATTAACCGTCGGCGTTGGCTTAAACAAAGACAAATCCTTGTTTGATGCCCATGGAAAGCTCAGCCCGGAAGTGATGGAGGCGTCAAAAGCCTTTAACCGTAATGCATTACGCGCTCACGGTGCCGGTGTTGGACCCGATATGCCGGTTGATATGGTGCGCTTAGCCATGGTGATCCGTTTAAACACCATGCTGACTGGCGCGACGGGAGCCCAACCCTACGTGGCTGAACTGTATGAGAAGTTCCTTAATCAGGGAATCACGCCGGTAGTTCCTTCCCGCGGCTCTGTGGGTGAAGCCGATATCACTCTGGCCTCTCATATTGGTGATGCCATGATGGGTGAATGGCGAGTAATAGTGAATGACAAAGTCATCCCCGCGGCCGAAGCCCTGAACAAAGCAGGAATTACACCGCTGGATCCGATAGGCAAAGATGCGCTATCAATCCTATCGACCAATGCCATATCCACCGCCTATTCTGCCAAAGCGATTATGAATGCTCAGCAGATTATCGATATCACTCCGCTCGTGTTCGCCATGAGTCTCGAAGGACTGAACGGCAATATTTCTCCGGTGTTACCACAGAACATTGCCGTTCGCCCGTTCCCCGGTCTGGCTGACAGCGCGAAAGATATTCGCGATACCTTATCCGGCTCCTATCTGTGGGAAAAAAATGATACCCGTCCGCTTCAGGATCCTCTCTCCTTCCGCACCACCGTCTTTGTTTTAAACGAAGCTAAACGCGATCTGGCCAACGCTCAGCAAATGCTCTCCATACAGATGAACAGCTCTGATGATAACCCGGCGGTTATTCTGGATGCCTCACAGGAATATGCTGATAACAGTCAGGTAAAACAGTACTACGTACAGGGCAAAGATATTAAAGGCGCCATTTACCCGAGTGCTAATTTTGAGCCATTACCGCTGGCACTGGCCGTTGAACATCTGTCTCTGTCGTTAGCTCACCTTTCTCATAATAGCGTCCAACGCACACTGCACCTGTCAGACGATCACTTTACCGGCCTGAGACGTTTTCTAACCGCTAAAGACAACGCCGGGCACGCTTTCGGAGCTATTCAAAAACCGCAGGTGGCACTTCACTCAGAAATCGTTGATCTGGCTAACCCGGTCTCGCTGGATGGTCAGGTTATGGCCGGTACCATTGAAGATACCTTCACCAACAATCTATATGCCTCTCAGCGTTTACAGCACATCGTCGATAACATCGCCGTGATTTATGGTCTTGAACTGCTGCATTCAACTCAGGCTATCGATTTACGTAAAGAGATAGTGCCGCAACTTGCTCAAAGTAAGCAAACTCAGGCTCTTTATCAGACCTATCGCAAAGTGGTTCCTTTTGTCGATCAGGACCGAATTTACACTGACGACATCAAACACAGCGCAGAAATTGTTGCCGGTTACCGCGGCCAGAAATAAAGATCTGAAGGACATGATAATGAGTAATGATAAAAAAGTATTACCACCTGATGAAGTTAATAGCCCGACCCGCCGGCGCTTTTTAACCAAAGGTGCTCTGTTAGCAACCGGCGGCATGATGTCGCTGGCAATGAGTCAGGCTGGGCATGCTGCTCCGGTGACAATTAATGTACCGGAAACCCTGTCCGGCGGAAGAACCCGCTTTCATCAAATTTATGATGTGATTATCGTCGGCAGTGGTTTTGCCGGTCTGGCCGCCGCACTGGAGGCAAAATCACACGGGTTGAGCGTACTGGTGATCGATAAGATGCCAGTATTCGGTGGCAACTCGACTATTAACGGCGGCGCATTTGCCGTCGCCGGTTCACCGCTGCAAAAAGAGGCCGGCATTGAAGATTCACCGGAACTGATGTTTAAAGATATGCTCAAGGCCGGACGCGGGCTGAACCATCAGGATATCCTCCACGTATTAGTTAATGGCACGCTGGAGGCCTATGAATTCACCTTAAAACATGGCGTGCGTTACAAGCCGTTTGTTCAACACTTTGGCGGGCATACGGTTCCTCGTACCTTACAAACCGTTGAGAGCTCTGGCGCTGGCATCATTATGCCAATGCGTGAATCGGCACAAAAATTAGGGGTGATATTTAAAACACGCTGCAAGTTTGAATCCTTTATTCAGGATAACAAACAAACCGTTATCGGCATTCAGGTTAAGGAAGATTACCGCTTCCCGGATGAAGCGTCAGGTACATCCAGAAACTATGCGGCCCGCCACGGAGTTATCATGTGCAGCGGTGGCTTTGGTAATGACTTACGCTTTCGTATGCTGCAAGACCCGCAGCTAAATACCGATGTCGATACCACTAACCATGAAGGGGCAACGGCAGAAGCCATGCTGGCCATGTTAAAAATCGGCGCAACCCCGGTACAGCTGGATCTGATCCAACTGGGGCCTTGGTCCTCTCCTGATGAGAAAGGCTTCGGATACGTTTCCCAATTTAATACCATTGCCGGCTACCCACAGGGAATCATCGTCGATGTCCGTACCGGAAAGCGTTTCACTAACGAACTGGCTGACCGCAAAGCCAGAGAAGATGCCATTCTTGCGCAACGAGATGCTGAAGGTAAACCGGTCTATCCGGTCTGCTTTACCAATCTTGAAGGCGCTAAGCAGGCTCAAAGCCTGCCCGGTGCACTCAAATATAACGTAGCCTGGCAGTTCGACACCCTGAAAGAGCTGGCGGATCACTTCGCTATTCCCTATGAAAACCTGCAAAAAGAAGTCGATGTCTATAACGCTGCGGTAAAGAAAGGCAGCGGAGATCCGATGGGCAAAGATGTGAGCCGGGCGATATCAATAGAGCAAGGACCTTATGTTGCCGTCCGAGTCTGGCCAAAGGTGCATTACACCATGGGTGGCGTTCAAATCAACGTTAACGCACAGGTTATCGATTCCATTTCAGGGCAACCAATTCATGGTTTATATGCCGCCGGAGAAGTCACCGGCGGGCCGCATGGTGCCAGCCGATTGGGCAGCTGTGCCGTCGCCGATGGACTAGTGCTGGGGAGGATTGCCGGAGCGCATATTGCCACCAGACCTGCCGACCCTTTGTTTAACACGTCAGCATCAGACAACGCCTAAGCAACGGGAGAAGCTATGTCTATTTATCAACGTATCGCTATTGTTTTACTTGCGCTGTTCAGCTTTAGCGTCTGGGCTCAGAATACGGCTGAGCCAGCCAATGACGGTAAAGCCTTTCAGCAAAAACTCAGTGATATCACTATTAAACCTTACCATAAACCACTGGAAGCAACCGGTAATCAGGCCAGTTGTCAGCTCTGCCACGGCGCTAAAACCCCAACCTCGCCACCTAACGACGATAACTGTCTGACCTGTCACGGAAGTACTGACCAGATAGCCGCTATGACCGAGCCAAAATCGGATGAGGCACACCCAGAGCCAAACCCGCACAACTCAATTCACTACGGTAAAGATGTGCCTTGTAGTGTATGCCATAGCGAGCATCAACCATCCAAGGTCTATTGCAATAGCTGTCACCTGTTCAAATACCCCAATATGAAACCATGATGAGGATATGATGAAGACAGTATCAATAGGAAAATGGCTGGGGTATATCTTCCGTGCCGCCGGGATATTGGGCTTACTCACCTTTGCTCTTTATACTCAGGCCGCCGGAGACATTAACGCCCAGTGCCAGCGCTGCCATAGTGACAGTGATATTCATGCCGTTACGCCGGATAAGTCCGGAGCTAAGCTGTTGATTACGGATGAAAGCTATCAGGACAGCGTCCACGCAAAAGTTCCCTGCGTAGCATGCCACCAAAGTGTTAACGGCAATGCCGGATTTGAGGCCCTGCCTCATGTTCAAACCACCGTGGCATCCAACAGTTGTGAAAGCTGCCACGGACTGATCCAGCATAAGATTACCGATGCTTATAAAAAGAGCGTACATGCAACCAAGATAGATCAGGGGAAGTTCACCTGTGAATCCTGTCATGACGCTCATACCATGCAGGCAGGTATTATCACTCAACCAACTGCACAGCAAATCACAGCATCGAACGCGATGTGTACCGACTGCCATACCCGACCAACGGTATACAAAACCCTGTCCGGAGGTAAGAAAGTCACTGAGCAAGACCTGACGCATCAGTCATTACCCAATCCGCCACTGCACTTAAGCTCACTGCGCTGCATCGATTGTCATGCCAGCAGTCAGGACACCAGCCTGCATAATATTGCACCGGCTAAAGAGAGCGTAACCTGTAAGCAATGCCACTCCGAAGAGTCACTGTTAATTCAGCGACAAAACTTCACGCCGGTAGAACAGAACCTGGCCGGCAGCCTGCTTAATCAGGGGCTGTTTGATGACAAAGCGCTTCAGGATAAGCTCAATGCTTTGGGCGGCATTCCGGCAGAAAAACAGATCCAGTGGGTTAAGGGTACGCTATTTACCAACAGCTATATGATTGGTGCTAACGGCGATATTCGTTGGGATAAAACCATTATCACCCTAACCGGAGGACTATTCTTACTACTGTTCGGGCACGGCCTGATTCGTTTAGTGACGGCCTCGAAACGCAGGTCATTAACCGCAGCAATGCCATGGCATAAAACCTACCTGTATACCCTACCGGTCCGGGTGTGGCACTGGCTGAATGCCCTGTGTTTTATTCTGCTATTGGTCTCTGGCGTTGGCATGCATTTCGCTCAGGGAGAGCTTGCAACCTGGGTTGATCTGCATAATTTCGTTGGTATCGCGCTCTGCCTTATCTGGCTAATGTTTATCCTGATAAACCTGCTAGGAAATGGTCACCATTATATCATCAGGGTTTCAGGGCTATTGGGCAGAATATATCGACAAACCAGATACTATCTGTATGGCATATTCACCGGCGCGGAGCACCCCGAGCACCCGACGGCGAACAATAAATTTAATCCATTACAGCAGCTAGGCTACGCCACCGTCATGTATTTAGTCGTGCCGCTACTGATAGTTACCGGATTATTGATGCTCTATTCCGACTATACGCCAGCAACTTTATTTGGCCTTCCGGGCAAGCTGGTTGTGGCTTATACCCACTACGGGCTGGCGGCAATCTCCCTGCTATTCTTGCTGGTGCATCTGTATCTTTGCACCACCGGTGATAGCTTGAGCGCATTGTTTAAAGGTATGGTTGATGGTTATCACCGTTATAAAAGCAAAGGTGATAAGCACTGATTAGAATGACAAAATAGTTTGCTGTTCGTGGTAATCCAACCCCTTTTATCGGTTTATCGATAAAAGGGGTTTTCTATTTTAATTATCTGATTTCAATTTATTGAGAACATATTGGTTCAAAATATAAAACATCTAACCCAATATTTTAACCATTTAGCACACTGTGATTAATCTAGATAACAAACTGATATTTAAATAAATATGAATACCCTAATTAGATTGAGATAAATCAGGGCATGCCTCTATACAAAAGTTTACATTTAAGAATATTAGTCTAATAAACAACCCATGAGGCATGGCTAAATAACAGGGATACTTACTATGCATGAAGCGTTGTGCAGTACTCTTCATTTGGATAAAGCCATTTCGGCCTGTGTCAAAGCCGCACCGAAAAGCTTTCCTATTGACGGAATATTCCTGAATTATTATCGCGATGATATCCAGAGCATTCAGTTCTTAGCACTCGCCACGCAAAATCGCAGCCACCTGAAGTTGGACATTCTTTCTATCCCGCAACATGTTCTGTCTAATTTTATTGTCAGTGATAACTTTACTACCGTCATTTTGAACCGTTTATCCGATGAGCCATTGACTGATTTCGTGGTTAAAACTCACTTTCGCAAAGTGAAGTCAGCCATTGTCATGCGGCTTAAAGTGGATGATACCCGCTTAGGTGCCGTAGTATTTTTTAGCTATCAGGTCAACGCCTTCCAGGCGCAGCACGCGGCACTGGTTGAGTCGCTGCGCGGTCCATTCTCGCTATTGGCATCTCGTGCGTTATTACATCTGGGGCTGATTAGTGAAGAGAACAAGCATACCCGTTACTCTTCTCATACCTCACATCATACTTCTCAGCCGAAAGAGTTACTGCCCCCCGGATTTATTGCCGCACAGAACAGCCCTATTTCTGCCTTACTGAGCCAATTACCTGCAATATCTCAAAGCCATCAACCAATTGTCATTAACGGTGAAGAAGGTACCGGTAAATCACGCTTAGCTCATCATATTCATCAGTTATTCAATCAGCCTGATAAGCCGCTTGCGGCGCTTTATGCCGAGACCATGACGCTATTTATTACCCAACCAGATAAGCCACCTAAAGTAGTCACAATATCTCAGCAAGATGCCATTAACGATACGCTGTTTGATTGCGCAGCGGGCGGAACGCTGCTTATTGAGAACATTGAGTGTTTGCCTGAAAATATACGCATTCAGATAATGAAAAATATCCAGATCGGGCAAGAGCAAGGTCGTTTATCTCACATTATTATTACCCGCACGCTGCCCAATGAAACGCTGGTAGATTCTGATAATTTATTGAGCTGCTGTGCCTTCGACAGACTGTTTTGTTTATGTATCTCGCTACTGCCCCTCAGGCAACGAAAAGAAGATATTCCTGAGCTGGTCACTCACTATCTGCTAAAGCTGGGAAAAAAATATCAGCGGCGTTTGCCATTATTATCAACCCGTTTCCAGCGTTCATTACTCACCTATGGCTGGCCGGGAAATATTGCAGAATTGATTGCCCGTTTAGAAAAAGCCTTAATCTCATCTCATAGCGATATTCTGGATATAAAGCCCGGGGAGTATGAGCAGGAATTATCAGGGGCCGAACCGAGTATTTTATCGCTGAATGAAATAGTTAAACGCCATATTATTGATGTACTGAAACACACTAATGGAAAAGTGTCGGGGGAAGGTGGTGCAGCTCAACTGCTTAAAGTAAACAGTAATACGCTTAACAGTAAAATGAAAAAACTGGGAATAACCAAAGAAAATTTTACGCAAAATAGCCGGGAATAGGCTGACAATTAAACCATTGTCACGCTCAATGGGTGAAAGTCAGTAGTCCGTCTAAGTCTTGTTCTGCATCTTTAAACAGGGAAAATAGCGATCTAAAATCCAGCGACTGTTTATCAAAGTGCAAAAATACTATTTCTACCGGTAGATTAATTTGTACGGTCAGCATGTCCCATAACGCATCCAGATTATTACCAAACCAATCAGGCAGCAGAAATATATCGACAAACTGAAGGTAAAAATCAGACATTGATCCTATGTTTGAAAAGTCAAAAATAACCTTTTTCATCATCGTATAACCTCAGTGAAGTTTTTATAGTGATTGTGGGTCACATAAATTAAGCCGTCATTAGAATAAAGTAATCTCTCCGCGCCTCGATGGCCGCAACGATAATTAATATCTGCCTCAAACCATATCCGCCCGGGTGCGGTAGGTAAGGCTTTCTCCCGATTAGAAAAGCGATCTCCGCCAATTGCCCTGCCGGGTAATATGCTGCACAAATTACCTTCTCGAGAATTCCAGCCCTGTGCTCGGGCCTGCTGCTTTGTCACATAATAGTCCGGTAATCGATCATTCTTACGTAAATAACTCACGACAACATCTTGTCGGGTGAGCTGGTCTATATCAACAGAAGATGAACTCACGGGCTTTGATTGTGTCGTCGCTGGCGGTGATGTCGATATTTCAGATGTATGGTCAGTGGAATACATCTTATTGAACACAATGCCGACAATAATCAACAACACACACAAAACTAATATTCCCAGCGTATTTCTCTTCATATTCTCTTAATCAAAAGTGATGACCGTTAACTAATACATTAGATTAAACAAACCAATTTCACCATCCTAACACTCCTAAAAAATTAACCAACATAATCACTCAATTAAATGTCACTATCTGTATCAAAATAATGTCTTCGATAAAATAGTCCTTATTTTTTAATCTGTCAGCTGAGATTTATCTTTACGTTTACTGAATAACTTCAACTCAGCAACGATAACAAAAGTTATTACAACTAATAGTCCCCATGAGCCAATTTTACTTAAATGGACCCATGCCCAGCTATTCACCTGATTCGGATACTGCCATCCGCCAAACAGCGTGGCTATATTTTCAGCTATCCAGACAAAGAAACCGATGAATAAAAATGCCAGCGGTAATGGCATCCAAAATTCACGAACCATCGGTTTAAAGTGAACTTTTGTTTTCCAAAAAACAATCACTAAAACAATGGTTAATAACCAACGATAATCACCTATAAAATGATGAGTAAAAAAATTCAGATAGATAGCGGATGCTAATAATATAGCCACAAGGTGAGGCGGATATCCCGTCAGCCTTAAAGAAAGGTGGCGCCAGGATTGCAGCATAAAGCTGGCCACCGCAGCATGCATAAATCCACTGTATAACGGCGCACCGAATACTTTGGTATAGGCAAATTCGGGATAACTCCATGAGCCAATTGCCGGCGATGTTTTAAATATCTCTAACGCCAGCCCGAGCAGATGAAATAACGAAATAACCATCAGCTCTCTTTTAGTCTCCAGTCCGCTATATACCATTAAAAATTGCACCGCCAGAGCGATAATCAAAACAAAATCATAACGGGGTAAATTCCCTAGCGGGACCAGCTTAGAGAACGCTAAGGTAATAAAAAAAGTGACGGCAAAAATACAGCTTAACGCCTCTTTAATACCAAAACTCCAGAACTCTAATAGCGGTAAAGGCAGGCTATGCATCCAACGCGGTGTATACCATGAAAACGCATAGTTTGATGATGGATAAGGATAAATATCAATCGCGGACATTGCCTGGTTCCTGCCATGTTCATTAATGGCAAAAATGTAGCAATGTAATATGTGGAATAGATGAAGCCTGTGTGAAGTGAAGCAGCAATAAAAAATAGAGCCTTGGAGACATTCCCCAAAGCTCTATTACTGGCAAATAATAAGGTTACAACGAATTAAATTTGCCCTAAATAATCCCGTTTACCAACGGCAACACCGTTATGGCGTAGAATATTGTACGCAGTGGTAATATGAAAATAGATATTCGGCAGAGAATGTTGCAGCAGGAACACTTCGCTGGTCATCGGATCCGGGTACCAATTGAGTGTGACTTTACGATCTTCACAGCCGTTGAAATCCTGCTCTTTTATGGTTTGGATAAACGCGATGGTTTTTGCAATCCGCTCTTTTAGCTGCTCAAAAGTGGTTTCATCATCTTTGTAGCTCGGTACGTCAAGCCCAGCCAGACGGGCAGCACAGCTTTTTGTCATATCGCTGACTAACTGAACCTGGCGGGACAGCGGGAACATATCCGGCGACAGTCGCGCATTCAGTAAAACGGATTGCTCAATCTTTTTCTCAGCACAGAAGATAACGGCTAAATCGATCAGATGATCTAAATTATTCAGCCCCCGAACGGTGCTTTGGGTCGCTATTTGATAATAAGACAGACTCATTTTAACTCCTGAAAAACAGTGCACAACGATTAGCCCTTACGACACTACGTCCGTAAGCTAATCAGATTGCCGACCTAAAGCTCAGTTCGGATATAAATCCTGCTTTCTGACAGAAAATAGCCTATAGCGCCCAACGTCACCGAGACGCTAGTAGCCTCCGCGCTGAAGGGCCCGTTATATCAATAAACTAAGCCGTACCGCCCACTGTCAGATTATCTAACTTAAGGGTAGGCTGGCCGACACCAACAGGCACGCTCTGCCCTTCTTTACCACAAACGCCTACCCCTTTATCCAGCGCCAGATCGTTACCCACCATTGAAATTTGCTGCATAGCTTCAATACCGGAACCTATTAAGGTTGCGCCTTTAACCGCCTTGCCAATACGGCCATTTTCGATCAGATAGGCTTCAGAAGTAGAGAATACAAATTTACCGGAAGTAATATCGACCTGACCTCCGCCAAAATTCGGCGCATACAAACCATATTCTACGCTGGCGATGATCTCTTCACGCGTTGACTGCCCGGCTAGCATATAAGTATTAGTCATGCGTGGCATCGGTAAGCAGGCATAAGACTCACGGCGACCGTTTCCGGTTGGTGATAACCCCATCAGGCGAGCGTTGAGCTTATCCTGAATGTAACCTTTTAGAATGCCCTTCTCGATCAATACATTGTACTGGCCCGGAACGCCTTCATCATCAATAGCCACAGAACCTCTGCGCCCGGTCATAGTTCCGTCGTCCACAACGGTACATAGCTCAGAAGCGACTAATTCTCCGACCCGACCACTGAAAACAGATGAGCCTTTACGATTAAAATCACCTTCCAGCCCATGACCTACCGCTTCATGTAACAGAACACCAGGCCAACCGGCCCCCAGAACGACGGGCATTGCACCAGCGGGAGCCGCAATAGCCGAAAGATTGATTAACGCCATTCTCACGGCTTCCTGAGCGTAAACCTCAGCCCGGATTCCCCTATCGGTATTTTCAAGGAAATAGTCATAGCCAACCCGACCACCGCCGCCGCTAGAACCGCGCTCACGCTTTCCATCTTCTTCAACTAATACGCTAACAGAGAAACGAACCAGTGGACGAATATCTGCGGCTAAGGTTCCGTCAGTAGCGGCAACCAGTACCTGCTCATAAACACCACTGATGCTTGCCGTCACTTCTTGAACTCGTTTATCAGCATTACGGGCAACTTTATCAACCTGATGCAATAGCTCAATTTTAGCTTCGCGGGACAGGCTTTGTAGCGGATCTAAGGCCGGATAGAGGGAAACATAATTCACAGCCCCTAAAACATGACTCTTTCCGTTACCTTTATCACTGACGATGCTGCGCGCAGCATGGGCACTTTGCGTTAATGCGTTCAGCGTAATTTGGTCTGCATAGGCAAATCCTGTTTTCTCACCGCTAACCGCTCGCACGCCAACGCCCTGATCGATGTTGTAAGAGCCATCTTTAATAATGCCATCTTCGATAACCCAGGACTCATGGTAACTGGATTGGAAATAGAGATCGGCATAATCCAAACGACGTTCAGACATTTGGCCAAGAACGTTAAATAAGTCCTGATGGCTTAATTTATTAGCAGCAAGTAACTGCTCACTGACCAATGTCAGATTCATAATGATTATTCGCTCTTTGTCTGTGGGTTTATCAGCATCGGCTGAAATCTATTGTGTTGCATTACTGGCATTTGCTCACGAAGCTTTTGCATACCAGAGGTATCAACATGAACCTTTATTCCTTCCACCGTATCGGCATTCAAACCAACAATCGTGCCCCATGGGTCAATTGCCATGGTATGGCCCCAAGTACGGCGGGTAGCGCCATGGCGCCCGACCTGAGCCGGTGCTAAAACCCAGCACTGATTCTCTATCGCACGGGCACGTAACAAGATTTCCCAATGGGCTTCACCGGTCACGCGGGTAAATGCAGCCGGAATAGAAATTAATTCAGCGCCCTGAGCCCGCAATGCCTGAAACAGGCCGGGGAAACGCAGGTCATAGCAAATAGTCATCCCTAACCGGCCAACGGGGGTATCAACCACGGTAATATGCTTACCGTAATCATAGGTATCAGACTCACGATAGTGGCCATGGCTGTCTGCCACATCCACATCAAACATATGTAGCTTATCGTAACGGGCCTTCAGCTCTCCCTGATCGTCGAACAATAAGCTACTGGCGGTCAGGCGATTAGGGTCATCTTTACTGACTAACGGCATTGAGCCGATAAGAATCCAGACGCCATAACGAATAGCCATTTCCCGAATAGCGTCCTGTAGAGGACCACTGCCTTCTGTTTCCGCATTTTTATAATAAACAGGCGTATCCGCAAACAATAACGCATTCTCAGGCGTCATCACCAATTTCACATGAGGTTGCAGTTGCTTAATTTGTTGTTCAATCTGCGCTAAGTTAGCGCGAATATTATCCCCACTGCATAATTGTAATAAGGCAACATTAGACTTTCTCATCAACTTCCATCCTCTATCGGTTTACGTAGTACTTCATCTACCACCGGATTACCAAAATCGCCATCAATCTTATAGCGAATAAAAGAGACCTTATTCCATAGCGGCCCCAGCACCTGACTGGCTGCAAATACCGCAGCGCCGGCTATCGGATTAATCACAAATGCCGTTGCAACGCCTACAGTAGCAGAAATCTCAGGTGCTACCACCGCATTAAGAGCCAATCGTTGGTTAACTAAATCAACGCTACCATCAATGGCGATATCAGCCGATAGCCCATCAATCAATAAATCATTGGTTTTCACTATACCGTTAACCACTTTAGTACTACCGGTAATGCTATCAAACAAAAAAGCATTGCTAAAGGTATCGCTAAAGTCGAGCCGTAGCTTACGCAGCAGCGAATTGAAACTCAGAAGCTGAAGGATTTGGCTGGCATGCCCACCGACATCGTTGATCTGACCTTTACCTAACTTAGCGGTTGTTTGGCCATTTAAGGTATCCAATCTAGGCGCCCATGGCTCACCCTGCCATGTAAGATCGAATGAGATATCAAATGGAGCACCTTGGAGTGGTGTATGTACGCCAAAATACTGCATACTTTGGCTCACATTATCACCAGAAAGCTGGCCGTCAACTCGAGTTGCCGAACCCGCAGGTGAACGCAGCCAATCAGCGCTGTATAATAACTTGGCAACCCCGGCGTCAATCAGCCCGTTAGCGATACTGATACTGTTATTACGAAAGCTTACGTCAGCATTCACAATCCCTAAGCGCTGCCCCATTCCCCAACAATCTTTACAGCGAATTTTCATTCCCGGTAACCGCTCAAGATTAAAGGCAGCGAGCTCCCCCTTAGTGGCCTGATGGGCATCATTTTTGTCAGAATTCAGCAGGCTATCTAGCTTGGGGTTAAAGTAAAAATAATCGATATTTACATTCCATGGCTGGCCAGGCTGAATGTCCAACGAACCATTAATCTCTTTCCCTTTGATGGCTATATTTGTCGCATTCAGTTGATTTTGCACATCTACCGTCAACCCATTCCAGTATTGCCCGGCCAGTGCCATCTGCGGAGCAGAAAACATCCATCGTTGAGGTAATTGCAAACCACCGGGTGTATTAATGCCACTAAGATTATTGCTATTTAACAACGGTGCTAGCACCGGAAGTACCTTTTCAGCATCAAAAGCAGGTAGCTGAATGTACAACATATCCGTTGTTGGTAATTCCGGTGTTTTCGCGTTATTCGCGGTCCACGTTAGGCGGGATAGCTTAGTGCCATTTTTTCCGAACGCCCACTGGCTATCGATATCCTGATTACCAGCAAAGGATCCGTTCATTCTAAATCCGTTCAGATCGCCGTTAGCTTCAAGCTTTATCGGTAGCGAAGTGCCTGCACTCTTATTTAACGGAGCAGGTAAGCGACTGCTTACACTCTTCAGGTCACCGCTAAACGCCACATCATATTTAGCCGTACCTTTCGGCGGCAGTGTAATATCGACAGCGCTTTTCCAACTAGCATTACCGGACAGCTTAGGCTTAATGCTATCGGGTAACCACGGCAGTTTAGCCAGCGCCCAATTACCGTTGAGATTAATATTCACCTTATAATCTTTTTTGGTTTCTTGAGTACTAAAATTAAGGCTAACCGGCTGCCCGAACCAGTTTGCGGCCAGCGGCCCACTGGTCAGGTTTCCGTTATTAAAATCAAAACTGCCGCTAAGATTTTCTAACGTAGATTCAATAGGCTTAATATACAGACTGTTATTACTTAAGCTTATTTTACCTTTCGCAATAACATCCTCACCGTCCAGCGGAATGCCTAACTGTAAGTGCCCACGAACATTACCACCAATATCCAGTTCATCCAGCGCTGAACCAATAGTATCTTTCATCGGAGAGTGATTCAGATAGTCACGAACATCCCGCCCTTCACCGTTAACATCAGCCGTTACCGTCAAATGTTGTTTAGAAAAGTCTGCAATAATGGCTTCAATATCCGTTCCGGTAACATTTCCCAGCTTGGCCCTCGGAGCCTTCATCCATAGGCCATCATTAATAAAATCTAGGTCTATAGACATCTCAGACAGAGGCTGCCAGTCTGGCTGAAATTTAAAGATCGCCTCGGTCAGCGGAGCATAAACCTCAAACAGGCCGTCTTTATCCGGATAAGGGAATTTCTGCGGATTACCGGAGTAAATCAGCGTCGCGTTATCAGACTTCGCGGCAATAATCGCCGATGAGAGATAGTCGGCCAAATCTTTACCCATTAAAGGTACCGGAAAATAGCGCCACGCATCACCGCCGTCATAAAGCCTGATACCGGCTAATATGCTAAGCCACGGTTGCTCTCCTTCAACGGCGGTAAAATCAAAGCCGCCGTTGACCCACAGAGATTTAGCCTGAACATCTATTTTATCGCCCCATAGGCGAAAATGGTCTTTATCATGGCTCCAATTTACCGTGGCATTCGCCTGGCTGACTTCCAGCGGTGCTTTAAACATATCGCCGTAAGGCAGAGTACTGTTATTCAGAATAACATTGACGCTTCCGCTACTGGCACTGCCTCGAATAGAACCATCGGTGTGGTTACTGCCAGGAATTTGTTTCCATGGCTGCCAGTTAACATCTTTCCAGTTAATTAAAAACTGAGTCTGTTCCGGTGTCTGCAATGGAATATCTAACGCAACCAGCGGCAGGTCACCTTTGGGATTAAGCTTAAACCAAACGTCAAGCACATCCGGAGTCAGAAAGCTGAATATGGGTAATAGTGGGTTGATTCGATCAAGATTCAGGCCACTGGCACGAATACGCAATTGCTCTTCACGCTTTTCACCGGAAGCTAAAACGGCTTCCGGCTGCCAGAACAGGCTTACTTTGCCTTTCGGCCATTCAGCTCCGTCAGTTTTTAAATTAAGAGAGGGGACATCTAAGCGCCAGCCATTTGGCTGTCGACTCATATTTACCGACAGTTGTTCAACGTCTAACCGATGGTTCTGATCGTTACTGTGCCAGGTTGCATTACCTTTACTGAGTAAAACATCACCGCCATCAATTTCTCCATCTTTAATATACAACCAAGATGCCAGACTGAATTGGGCATTATCAAATCCAGAATTAGTCTTAAACCAAAGGCTTAGCCATGGCATCATATCAACGTTATCAGCCTGTAAATAAACAGTCCCGTTATCCAATAACCCCTCTTGGTCCCTTAAATCTAAGCGAACCTGCAATAACCCGTGCTTACCTGCTGGCGTAGTAACATCAAGCTGCCCCTCTGCCCGATGACGGGCTCGGTCATTAAGCCAGCTTAAACGAGGTATATTCAACGAAATACGATCGCCAGACAGCCCTAAAAAAGAAAGATGGCTATCTTTGAGGGTAAAATTATCAAACTGCTTTAAGAAGATATTTTCTAGCGTTGCCGCTTGCGAGTCACCTTCACTTTGCTGGGATTGCCCAAACGTATAGTCCAGATCGCCATTCAATTGATAAAATGTAAGATCTCGGAACTGCCAGCGGAAATGGAGCAGAGATTGCCAAACATCAAGGGCTAATGTGACACGGGAAATATCAATGTTCCCGACGGTCGTTTGTAAGGTGATATCGCGTAAATCTAACGTCGGGCCAAACATTTCCCAACTACCGTCCATATGCTCTATCTGCATAGGAATTCCGGTCAGTTTGTATGCGCTATCTAAAATAAACTCACGGTGTTGATTGATATTGGGTAAAGTAACGCGCAAGCCACCGACAATCAGCGTAAGTAACACTAATAGTACAGTAAGTACTTTTAATAGCATGTGGCTGGTTCGCCTCATCCTTCCCCCTATTCCCCTAATACAGCGGCTTTAACAATCAACAGCCATCCGTTGGCTTAAACACCGGTCAAACTGAGACCGATATATAAAAATTATCTGTATCAACTACATCATCACCACATCAAACTGTTCTCGGTTATACAGTGGCTCTATTTGTATTTTAACCTGCTTACCGACAAACAGCTCAACTTCAGCTAAAGAATAAGATTCTTCACTTTTCAGTGCCTCACCGACATCAGGAGAAGCATAGACTAAGAAGCGATCCGCGTCATAGGCATGGTGCACCCGGACAATTTCCCGCAGAATTTCATAGCATACTGTTTCAACGGTTTTAACTCTTCCACGGCCACGACAGCTAGGGCATTCGCCACACAGCACGTGTTCCAGACTCTCACGAGTCCGTTTACGGGTCATTTCAACCAGACCCAGTGCAGAGAAGTCATTAACCCCGGTCTTTACGCGATCTTTCGCCAGCGCCTGCTCTAATGAGCTCAGGACCCGGCGACGGTGATCTTCCGACGTCATATCAATAAAATCGATAATAATGATGCCGCCAAGATTACGTAACCGAAGCTGTCGGGCAATCGCCTGAGTTGCTTCAATATTGGTGTTAAAAATGGTTTCATCTAAATTACGATGACCCACAAATGCACCGGTATTAATATCAATAGTGGTCATCGCTTCAGTCTGATCGATAATCAGATAACCACCGGATTTGAGCTCAACCTTGCGATCTAATGCCCGCTGAATTTCGTTCTCAACGTCATATAAATCAAAGATTGGCTGCTTACCGATATAGCGATCGAGCTTAGCGGTCATTTGCGGCATAAATTCAGTGGTAAACTCCACCAGAGAATCATAAGTCAGACGGGAGTCAACGCGAATTCTGTCCAGTGACTCACCGGCAAAATCACGCAGCACGCGCTGGGTCAGCGCCAGTTCACCGTATAGCTTATTTTTAGTTCCGCCACGACCTTTACGCTCAAGAACCTTACTCCATAAGCGTTTCAGAAAGGCAGCATCCTGAGCCAGCTCTTCGCTTCTTACACCTTCCGCCGCGGTACGAATAATAAAACCGCCCATCTCATCACAATATTCGGACACGATCTGTTTTAGCCGCTCGCGCTCTTCTTCACTATCTATACGTTGAGAAACTCCCACGTGAGATGCACCCGGCATAAAAACTAAGTAGCGGGAAGGCAGAGTGATATCGGTTGTTAGTCGGGCGCCTTTAGTGCCCAGCGGATCTTTTACCACCTGAACGACTAAATCCTGCCCCTGACGGACCAGTTCGGTAATATCACGAACGTTAAACTGTTTTTGTTCATTATCAGCGATGCATTCAGTATGCGGTATGATGTCTGATGCATGAAGAAAAGCAGCTTTATCCAACCCGATATCGACAAACGCGGCCTGCATTCCGGGTAACACTCGACTGACGCGCCCTTTATAAATATTGCCCACGATTCCGCGTTTAGACTCGCGGTCGATATGGATTTCTTGCAGTATCCCACCGTCAATAAAAGCCACTCGGGTTTCTGACGGGGTTACGTTAACCAATAGTTCAGCAGTCATTCTAATTCCTTATTTATACTCGTCATACTTCAAGTTGCTTGGGTGTTGTCTACGTCCACTCGCATCAGCTACATCGTCAGCTATGCTTCTGGCGGCTTCTGGACTTGCCGCCTACAAACAACTCGAATTATTCAGAGTATTATAACTTGCGTCCAACTGAACAAACTCTTCCAGAAGTTCACGGGTTTCGACTAACGGTAAACCCACTACGGCATGATAGCTGCCGTTAATCGAACGGACAAAACTACCGCCGAATCCCTGAATGCCATAAGAGCCGGCTTTGTCCATAGGTTCACCACTAGCAATATAACAAGCGATATCCTGACGGGTTAACGTACGAAAAACCACGTCAGTAATAACAGAATAGCACATCACATGTCTTTGATTAGCAAAAGCAATCGCAGTAACAACCTGATGCTGGTTTCCGGATAGCAAACTCAGCATACGGGCTGCATCGTCCCGATCGTTCGGTTTCTCCAACACTTTGCCGTTCAATACCACGATGGTATCGGCACCCAGCACCGGATAATCCTTCTCAGCGACCAATACACCAGCCTGGGCCTTAGACTTTGCCAGCCGACAGACATAATCATTTACAGCTTCACCGGGCCGTTGTTGTTCTTCAACATCAATAACTAAGCGTTCAAATGGGATTTGTAATAGTGTCAGTAATTCGCTGCGGCGGGGAGAGGCTGAAGCCAGATAAATAGGTTGCATACCAAGTCTCATCTAACGGCAAGGCGCCGGCGTATTTTACGCATTAACAGAAAAATCCACGGCCATAGCAGGCCATTAGTGACACTATTCCAGAAAATTTCAGGGCGGAAAGTCACATTACGAACCATAAACTCAGCCCAAAATACGATAACGCCCATCACCAGGGACAATAGCACCACAACCAGAGCCTGTTGCCACAGCGCCATATTACGTAGTAGCTGACAGCGGAAGGCGACCACATAGGCAATAATCCCCAGGGATAAGCCTCTGACGCCCAGCGTGGATCCTAATGTTAGGTCCCAAATCAGACCTAAGACAAAGGCCGTACCTACGTTAATCCGATGAGGTAACGCCATAACCCAATAAATAACCATTAATGTCACCCATGACGGGCGAAATAAATATAGCTCGTCCGGCCATGGCATAGTCTGCAAAACTAAAGCGATCAGAAATGATAGCCAAATCACCCAAAGGCCAGAGCTATTATAATGGCTCATTGCCCGCCTCTGGCCGGCTGGCCTGACGCTGGTCGGGTAATAGGAGCTGGTCGATTATTATTTCGATTGGATGCCGGTGCCGCACCTGAAACCGGTGTGGTGGTGCCGGTGGCTGCAGGCGTGGTTGTATTAGTCTCAGTGGCCGGTGCCGGAGTCGTTTCAGGTGGTAACACCTGAGGCATCATTTGGCGTAAACGCTCTTTGGCAATGCGTCTGACTTCATCCGGCGGTAAAGGTTTATCGTCATCCCTATCACTAGGCCAAAGCAGTAATAAATAGCGTAAACGCTGTAAACCCACCGTAGGGTGAGCCTGAATAACGGTATTGGCGCGCTGGTCATCAATTGTCACCGAAGAAACCACGGCAACCGGATAACCTTCAGGAAAACGCCCGCCTAATCCGGAAGTCACCAACACATCACCAACACGAATATCCGTATCACGAGGCAAATACTCCAGTTGCAGATCGTCAGTGCAGCCTGAGCCTACCGCAATAACCCGAATATCATTACGCAAAACCTGAATGGGTAAAGAATGGGATGTATCACAGATCAACAGTACGCGGCTGGTATTGCGGGCAACGGCAACGACCTGACCAACCACACCCCGGTCATTGATAACCGGCTGGCCTTCATAGACCCCATTCTGAAAACCTTTATCGATCACCACCTGATAGCTGTACGGATCGGATTCAGTAGAGAGCACCTGCGTGATCATCTTATGTTCATCACCGCGTAGCGGCGATCCCAACAGTTCACGTAAACGATTATTTTCCTGCTGCAGTTGCCCGAGCAATAGCAGGTCACTGCTTTTCAGCAGAAGTTCCTGTCGTAGGGCCTGATTGTCTTTCTGTAGGTCTTCACGGGAGGTAAAAGTGTCAGAAACGCCGTCCAGAACGTCACGCGGTCCATTAGCCACAAAAAAGAACGGGCTAATCGCAGTATCCAGAAAGGTGCGTACTTTTGAAAAAACGTTTAATCGGCTATCGGCAACGATCAGCACAATAGCAAAGATAACAGCTAAAAATAGACGGAGCTGCAGGGACGGGCCTCTGCTAAAAATGGGCTTCATAAATTGCATTATCCTTGACGATAGAAAGGGGCTAAAAACCCCTCATGCAGGGACAACTTATTTCTTTCTGTTACCTGATATAGCAGATACCTTCACCGACAAGGGGAAACAGGCTCCAAAGCACAGGAACCAAAGCCTAATCCTTGAAAATATCTGCAATCAGAGAACAAAAACTGAAATCAGTCTTCGCTGAATAAATCGCCGCCGTGCATATCGATCATTTCTAACGCTTTACCGCCACCGCGGGCAACGCATGTCAGAGGATCATCACCGACAACAACAGGAATACCTGTTTCTTCCATCAGTAAGCGATCTAAATTACGCAGCA
>POVV01000103.1_pt1 | contig 76516 bp, 80 predicted proteins | sample 1560271 | NCBI WGS metagenome assembly POVV01 (sample SAMN08337232, study PRJNA429181) | Bioreactor metagenome, whole genome shotgun sequencing project. | biome: cows' rumen and soil; feature: anaerobic; isolation source: anaerobic chemostat enrichment culture, galacturonate as sole carbon... | reverse complement strand
TAAGAAATATTTCAATCTCTATGCGTAGCTTGTAGCTGTGAACGTTATTATGAAGAGCCGTATGCGGGAAAGCCGCACGTACGGATCTGGAAAGGACTTCACATCGTGAGGTGTGATTTTACTAAACACAATGTTCAGATCAGGAGGATAAGCAATGAGCGATTTAAGGTTCAGACAGGTTCATCTGGATTTTCATACCAGTGAATATATACCAGAGGTTGGAACAGATTTTAATGGGGAGGAATTTGCCAAAAGACTTGAAAAAGCCAATGTGGATTCCATTACCTGCTTTGCAAGATGTCATCATGGATGGCTGTATTATCCATCCAGAAAACATGCAGACCTCATCCATCCCGGCCTTACCAATCATAATCTGTTAATAGACCAGATAAAGGCCTGCCATGACAAGGGGATCAAAGTGCCGATTTATACCACCGTACAATGGGACGGCCGCATTATGCGGGAACATCCGGAATGGCTTTCCGTCGATGAGCAGGGGAATTATATCAATACCCAGAATGTAAAAGAGCCTCATTTTTATCATACAATCTGTTTAAACAGCGGTTATCGTAAATTTTTTATAGAGCACCTCCATGATATTATGGATGTGGTAGGAGTGGAGAACATTGACGGATTCTTTATGGACATTTTATTTCAGGTAGATTGCTGCTGTGACCATTGTAAAAAGAAAATGGAGGAACTTCATCTGGACAGCAGGAGTAAAGCGGTCAGATTAAAGTATTCTCTGCAAATGTTAGAGGAATTTAAAACAGAAATCACAGCAGTTATTAAAGAGAGAGTTCTTAAAGCCTCTGTTTTCTATAACAGCTCCCATGTAGGGCCGGCATCTAAGGATAATTTTAAGGAGTACAGCCATCTGGAATTGGAATCCCTGCCAAGCGGAGGATGGGGCTATGACCATTTTCCTGCTACCAGCAGATATGCGCGAACCCTGGGAATGGACATGATAGGGATGACCGGAAAATTCCATACTTACTGGGGGGATTTCCATTCTTTAAAGAATCAGGCGGCCCTTGAGCTAGAATGCTTTCACATGCTGGCTATGGGGGCAGGCTGTTCCATCGGAGACCAGCTTCATCCAAGAGGCCGGTTATCGGAAGGGGCCTATGACCTGATTGGAAAGGTATATAAGAGTGTCAGGGAAAAGGAGCCTTACTGCAGGGAGGCGAAGCCGGTTGCGGAGATAGCAGTCCTTACACCGGAAGAATTCTATCCTGAGGGAGAATATAACCTGGGAATCTCCCCTTCTTTAATTGGAGCAGTTAGAATGCTTCAGGAGCTTTCTTTTCAGTTTGATGTGATTGACAGTAAGACACCTATGGATTCCTATCCGTTAATTATTTTACCGGATTGTATTTATTACAATGAAGAGCTGGAAAAAGTGATGAAGAACTATATTGCCAATGGCGGTAAAGTAATCGGTTCTTATGATTCCTGCCTTAACAAATACAGCAAAGATAATATATACGGTATTACATGGAAAGAAGAATCTCCGTATTACAGGGAATTTGTGATGCCGAATCAGGTCATTGGAAAAGATTTATATAAAGAGGAGTACGTTATGTACTTAAGAGGGCATAACGTGGTTGCAAACGGCGGGGAGGTTTTAATGGATAAAATAGAACCTTATTTTGACCGTTCCGGAAAAACCTTCTGCTCTCACCAGCATGCACCTTCTTCCGGGAAGGTTGGATATCCGGAAGTGATCCGAAATGGAAATGTAATTTATTTTGCGCATCCCATCTTTAAACTGTACCGGAAAAATGCCGCCAAATGGTGCAAGCTAATGCTAAAGGATGCGGTTGCGTTATGCCTGGAACATCAATTAGTGAGTCATAACGGACCCTCTACTATGGTAACAGCCTTAAATCATCAGGAACAAGAGAAACGGGATATTCTCCATATCCTTCATTACATTACAGAAAAACGATCTGAGGATATCTGTACGGTAGAAGATGTTATCCCCCTGTATGGTGTGGAATTTAAAATATATACAGGTAATAAGCAGCCGGCAGCCGTTGCTCTGGTACCGGGAGAAGCAGCCGTTCCTTTCGTAAGAGACGGACAATATATTTCCTTCCGGTTAGATAAAATAGAAGGACATTGTATGATAAGCATTCAATATTAATTCAGATGCCCCTTTTTGCGTCAGACGCAGAAAGGGGCATTTCTGTCTTCTTTTACAGTTACTTAATTCCAACACCTTGTTCTCCATTTGGGAACAAATTTACTCCATATGGGAACAATGATATTGATTTCTATTATTATTATATGTTAATATGTACATATCGAACAATGCAAGGATGAAAAAAGTGAATAAAAGAAGCAAAGTGAACAAAAATACATTCTATTTTTTCGAGTGAGGTGATTAATTGGAATTTTTAGAAAGTATACAGCAAAACGGGAAACCCTCCCATGTGCAATCAGTAGGCAGAGCATTGCTGTTAATTGAATTGCTGGCCTATGAAAACAGGGAGATGTCACTTACTGAAATCTCCAATACTCTGGGATGGCCTAAAAGTACAGTGCACGGTATGATCTCCACACTAAGGGATTACCACTATATAGATCAGTCAAGCATCACCGGAGGCTACAAGCTGGGAATTCATTTGTTTGAACTGGGCAATGCCGTTAAGAGATCCTGGGATATCAGCAAGGTGGCAAAAGAATATCTGGTACGGTTAAATGCCAAGCTGGACGAAATGGTTCAACTGGCAGTAGAAAGTGACGGGGAGGTGTTATATCTGGATAAGCTGGATTCAAAGCGCATGTTGAGAATCGTTTCAGATGTGGGGATCAGACTTCCGATGCATTGCAGCGGACTTGGAAAGGTTCTGCTGGCATACAAACCGGAAGCGGAAGTAAAGCGTATCATGAACCAAAAAGGTATGAAATCTATGACTTCCCGTACGATTGTCACTTTACAGGATCTGCGGAAGGAGCTGGAAAAGATCAGAGGAAAAGGTTATGGGATTGATGATCAGGAGATTATGGAAGGGCTGAGATGCGTTGCGGCTCCTATCTTTGATTCCAATGGCCAGGTTTTATATGCGGTCAGCGTATCGGGGCTTTATTACAACATGAGAGGGCAGCATTTGGAAGATGTGATTATTGAAGTTAAAAAAGCAGCTCAGGATATTTCATATGAGATGGGATATAGAGAATCAAAAATAAAATAATTAAAGGAGTGGAAGTATGAGACCAGAAATAGCAAATTCAATTAAAACCGGGAGTTTTAACACAAATTATCATGATATTGGTGCAGGAAGAACCATCATAATGCTGCATGGATCAGGTCCGGGTGTCTCCGCCTGGGCGAACTGGAATAAGGTATTTCCTTTGTTATCCCCCAAATACCGGGTGCTGGCACCCGATATGGTTGGTTTTGGCTATACGGACCGGCCTGAGGGGATTGTATATGGAATGGATATCTGGGTGAAGCAGACAATTGACTTTATGGATGCACTTCATGTTGAAAAGGCCGACCTGGTTGGAAATTCATTTGGCGGAGCGCTTGCACTTGCCATGGCAGTGAAATATCCGGAACGTGTAAATAAGCTGATATTGATGGGAAGTATGGGAGTAAGCTTCCCGTTGACTTACGGACTTGACCGTGTGTGGGGGTATACTCCATCCTTTGAAAACATGAAAGAACTTTTAGATATTTTTGCGTATAACCGCAATATCGTTAACGACGACCTTGCGCGGATGCGATATGAATCCAGTATGCAGCCGGGATTCCAGGAAAGCTTTTCATCCATGTTTCCGGCTCCCCGTCAGCAGGGTGTGGAAGGAATGGCTTCCAATGAGGTCTACATACGCAGTATTAAAAACGAAACACTGATCATTCACGGAAGAGAGGATCGGGTTATTCCAGTTGAAACTTCCCTGAAATTAATGAATTTAATTGAGAACGCACAGCTTCATATATTTGGAAAGTGCGGTCATTGGACACAGATTGAACGGACGCAGGAATTCTCTGATATGGTAGATAACTTCTTAAAAGAGTAAGGGAGGGCAGCGATGGCAGAAAATAAAGTAAAAATATTTGCAGATATGCTTTATGAGTCTGCAAATAGAAAGGAGTCCATATCTCCGCTGACTGAAATGGATCCGGGATTAAGTGTGGACGATGCTTATGCCATTCAGTTATGCAATGTAGAGCGTATGGTGAAGGAAGGCCGGATTATTTCAGGAAAGAAGATCGGACTCACATCTGAGGGAATTCAAAAACAGTTGGGGGTAAATGAACCAGACTACGGACATTTATTTAGAAATATGGATTGCACTAATGGCAAAGTAAAGACCTCTGACTTTCTTCAGCCAAAGATAGAGCCGGAGATCGCCTTTGTATTAAAGGAAGATCTTTTTGGAAGAGGGGTTACGGCAGAGGATGTGATGAGGGCCACGGATTATGTGACAGGCGCCTTTGAAATCGTAGACAGCCGTATAAAAGACTGGAAAATAAAATTGGCGGACACCATATCGGACAATGCATCTTCCGGCTGCTATGTATTAGGTACGGCCAGATTGTCGCTGGAAGAGGTGAATCTGCCTGAGGTTACAATGAAGTTATTTAAAAATGGTGTTTTGGTGAGTGAGGGCAGCGGCGGGGCAGTTTTGGGTGATCCATGTAAAGCTGTGGCCTGGCTTGCAAACCGTCTCTGGTTTTACGGCGTGAAACTAAAGAGAGGGGAAGTCATCTTATCAGGTGCTTTTTCAGCAGCGCCGGAAGCCGCCGCCGGAGATAAATTTGAAGTAAGGTTTTCGGATTTTGGGACAGTGAAAGCGGAATTTATATAAGGGGGGAATGCATTTGGGAAAAGTAAAAGCAGCGGTTATCGGACCTGGAAATATCGGAAGTGATCTGATGTATAAAATTTTTCGGAGCAGCCATATGGAAATGGCTTTGATGACCGGTATCGTGGAATCCGAGGGGATTAAGCGGGCAGCCGCCCATGGTGTCGATGTATCGACTCAGGGAATTGACGCGGTAATCGCAAGGGATGATATTAAAATCGTGTTTGATGCCACAAGTGCAAATGCACATTTCAAACATGCGCCATTGTTAAAAGAAGCAGGTAAAATAGCCATTGATTTGACTCCGGCAGCAGTAGGACCTTACTGCGTGCCAAGTGTCAATTTAAAACAACTGGAAAATTCAATGAATATTAATATGGTAACCTGCGGAGGACAGGCAACGATCCCGATTATTCATGCGATAGAGCGTGTCGCAGGAGCAGAATATGCCGAAATAGTTGCGTGCATCTCATCAAAAAGTGCCGGACCGGGAACGAGAGCCAATATGGATGAGTTTACGGAGACTACCAGAAAAGGCATTGAGGCTATTGGCGGAGCAGATTTAGGAAAAGCGATTATAGTATTAAATCCTGCAGAGCCGCCGCTGATGATGACGGATACCATTATGGTCCGGATTAAGGATAAGGGGGCTGCAATAGAAGATATTACGGCATCCATTCAGAAAATGGTAGATGAACTTGTGCAATACGTGCCTGGTTATAAGCTGCGCGTGCCGCCGGTCCTGGAAGGAGATAAGGTAACAACCATTGTACAGATCGAGGGACAGGGTGATTTCCTGCCGAAGTATTCAGGAAACTTAGACATTATTAATGCAGCGGCTGTGGCTGCCGGAGAGAGAATCGCTGAGAAATTGTTAAAGGGAGGTGCTTAGCATGGAAAAACGAATGGTTCAGATCGTTGATACGACCATGAGAGATGGAAGCCATGCATTGCGGCACAGCTATACTGCGGATCAGGTGAAAAGAATAGCAAAAGCCCTTGATGAAAGTAAGGTCCCTTTTATTGAGGTCACTCACGGTGACGGGCTGGGGGGCTCCAGTTATACCTATGGTTTTTCCAAGACCGATGAATTTGAACTTTTAGAGGCGGCAAATGAAGTTATAACGAACAGTAAATTAACTGTGCTGTTACTGCCGGGTATAGGCACCATTGAGGACCTAAAGAGTGCGAACAGGCATGGAGCGAAGGTAGTAAGAGTGGCCACCCATGTGACGGAGGGAGATGTAAGTGCCCAGCATATCAAAGCGGCAAAGGAACTGGACATGATGGCAGTTGGTTTCCTGATGATGTGCCATATGGCTCCGCCTGAAGTGATTGCCGGAGAAGCGAAAAAGATGGAGAGTTATGGAGCGGATTACATTAATCTTGCGGACTCGGCCGGTTATCTTACTCCCCAGGAAGTAGTAAAAAGAATCGAAGCGGTAAAAGAAGCGGTTAAAATCCCGGTTGGATTCCATGCTCACAACAATTTAGGCATGGCGGTGGCGAATTCATTGGCAGCGTTAGAAGCAGGGGCCTCTTACATAGATGCTACGGTCTGCGGACTGGGTGCCGGTGCCGGAAATACTCAAATTGAAGTGCTGGCAGCCGTTTTGCAGAGAGAGTCATTTGAAACAGGACTTGATTTATATGGGCTTATGGATCTTGCAGAGGATATTGTAAAGCCATTGATGCTAAGACCGCAGGAGATCGATACAGGGTCACTGATGTTGGGCTATACCGGTGTTTATTCCAGTTTTTTATTGCATGTTTATCATGCGGCTGAAAAGTATCACATTGAGCCCAGGGATATTTTAATGGAACTGGGAAAGCGGAAGATGGTCGGAGGTCAGGAAGATATGATCATTGATGTGGCTTATCAGCTTAAAATGTCTGCAGGCCGGTAAAGGAAGTTTCTATATGAAAAATACTTATAGGGTTGAAGTATTGGAAGACTGCGCGGCATTTATCTGTCATGAAGATGAAAAAATATTAGAAGCTATGAAGCGTTCAGGCACGGGGCCTTTCAAATACGGATGCTTTGGGGGCGGCTGCGGAGTCTGTAAGATGAAGATCGTGAGCGGTGATTATAAAGTGGTCAAAAATATGAGCCGTGCACATGTCTCCAAAGAAGAGGAGGAACAAGGCATTGTATTGGTTTGCTGTGTAGTTCCGGCCAGTGATCTTATCATCTCAAAACAAATGTAATATAAAAAATATTAAGAATGAGGAGGTATTTGTATGTCATTAAGTGGAGTTCTCAGACCAGGTTTAATTCAGCTTAGAGTTTTGGATTTGGATGCGACATTAAGGCACTACACTCAGATGTTAGGTCTCAATGAGGTGTGCAGAACAGAAGACGGCAGAGTATGCTTAAAGGGCTATGATGAATTTGACCATCACTCTGTTGTTTTGCGCCTTGCAGATACGGCAGGATTTGATTTTGCAGCATTTAAAGTGGAATCGGAAGAATTGCTGGAAAAGCTGGAGAAAAAGGTTGAAGCGTTTGGTTATAAAGTGGATCATGTTCCTGCTGATTCGGATCAGCCGGGTTTTGGACGCAGGATTGGATTTACAATCAGCACGGGTCACCGTTTAGAACTATATTCAGAGGTTGAAAAAGCAGAGCAGATACCGGAAATTATCAATCCCCACATTTGGGTAGATCCGCCAAGAGGTATGAGGTGCCAGAGATTTGATCATATGCTTTTATATGGGCCGAATATCGCAGAGGCAGAGCGTTTCTGTACGGAGGTGCTGGGAATGTATGTTCCTGAGATCTGCAATACGCCTGACGGAAAACGTCTTGCAAGCTGGATCACCGGTTCGAATAAGCCTCATGACCTGGCCTTTGTTGAATTTGATCAACCAGGTAAAATCCATCATGTTGGCTTTTTGCTCCAGGATTGGTGCGACGTGGGAAATGCGGCTGACTGGATGGCACGTTATTCCATTAAACATGATGTAGGTCCAACACGTCATGCGATCACACGCGGACAGACCATTTACTTTTGGGATCCGTCAGGAAACCGTAATGAAGTATATTCAGGCGGCTACACAGCCTATCCGGATCATCCGCAGCGCCGCTGGGATGCCGGCGAATTAGGAAAAGGATTATTTTATTATGAGGGTGAGATGATTCCAAGCTTCTTGTCAATAATCACCTGATAAAATCGAAGCCGTATCTGATATGTAAAAAGTTGTCTAAATAAATGTAAAACTTTAGTAAAATTCATATAGTTATCTGAAAATTATCCGATATACCCATTAGGCCGCTATAAATTGTATTGGCAAAGAGGCAGACTGGATATCGGAGGATAACGTAATATGAAAAGGAAATACAAAGGAATAAAAAAAGAACTGGTAACATTCACCATTGGATGTATCATCTGTATTGTATTTGTACTGTCCATAGGCTCCATTTATCAGACCTATCATACGACCCGGAAATCACTGGCCAAGAGTTTAAAGGAAACATCGGAACTGGTTTCTGAAAAAATAACTCAAAAGCTGGAAGAGTATTCCATCATATCCGAGTCAATTGCCCTTTACATGAAGGGAAATGTGCAAAAAGGAGGCAACATCAATATATTTTTACGGATCTCATGTTCCCAGTACGGCCTTAATAACATCGATATCATATCGTCTGACGGAACCTCTGTTGTCAATGGGAAATCCTATGAGCAGGATAATGCATACCTGCAGGCAAAAAGCGGAAATCCCTTTTTATCCGATCCGATCCTTCATAAAGATTCTGCCTCCTTTGAATATGCATACCCCTATGATGATCTGGTGATCATGCTTGAGTTCCCTTATTCTGTTTTCCAGGAGATGATTGCGGACACAAAGCTTGGGGATACCGGAAGCACTTATATCTTAAACCGGGAAGGCACGAAAGTGGCCCACGAGGATTTTTCTCTGGTACTATCACAGCAAAATGACGCAGAGTCTGCAAAAACCAGTCAAGCTGCCTATGGAGAGATTGCAAAGCTGGAAGCAGCAATGGTAAACGGCGAAACCGGCTTCGGATTCTATCATTGGAACGGAGAAAATCGGTTTGGTTCCTATACCCCTGTGGGTAACACCAATGGCTGGTCGGTGAATGTGACCGCTTCGGAATCTGAATTTATGTCCGGCGTTGCAACCTCTATGCTAAATGCTGTTATTTTAGGAGCTGTCTCTTTAATACTTGCGGTTTTCGTTATGCTTCGGATCACGGATCGGATAACAAAACCCATTGGGCAGGTGGTGAATTCCATTGACCAGTTATCTGCCGGGGATTTGAGCTTTGATCTGCATATGGAACGCAGTGATGAAATAGGGGGGATCGGGGAAAAGGTCAATGAAATGGCAGGGAAGTACCGGGATATCATCCACGATATATCCCGGTTTTTACAGGAGGTTTCTTATGGGAACCTGACGGTTCAAAGTAATTGTGAATATCCAGGAGAATTTAACGGCATACGAAATTCCATGGAAATGATCGCTTCCCGTTTAAATGATACCATATTAAATATCCGTTCCTCCGCCGAGGAGGTCAATTCCGGAGCCGGACAGGTTTCCGGTGCTTCCCAGGCACTTGCGTCCGGAGCCGCCGTGCAGGCAGCAACGGTGGAGGAATTAAATGCTTCCATTGTAAATGTTTCGGAAATGGCAGGTAAGAATTCAGATCATGTACGGAAGGCTTCCGATTATGTAAAGCAATCCGGATCAAGGGTCAGCGCAGGGAACCGGCATATGCAGAGCCTTCATTCAGCTATGGAAGAGGTGAGTTTATCTTCTGAAAAAATATCCGGTATCACAAAAATGATTGAGGATATCGCATTTCAAACCAACATTCTGGCTCTAAACGCCGCTGTTGAAGCAGCGCGGGCCGGAAGTGCGGGTCAAGGATTTGCTGTGGTTGCAGGAGAGGTCCGGAACTTATCAGCCAGATCTGCTGATGCGGCAAAACAGACTGCCCAGCTGATCGGGAATACGGTAAAAGCGGTTTCAGAGGGAAAAAGACAGACGGCTGAGACGGCAGGAATCCTTAAGGAGATTGCCGATAAATCCATACTTGTAGAACGGGTAATGGAAGAAATTGAATCAGCCTCATTGGAACAGGCCAAGGCGATGGAGCAGATTCTGGGAGGACTGTCCCAGGTATCTGCCGTGGTGCAGTCCAATGCAGCAGCAGCGGAGGAAAGCTCGGCTTCCAGTGAAGAGCTGGAGGCACAGGCCCAGGCTTTAAGGCAGGAGGTTGCAAAGTTCCAACTGTTTGAGGAAACTGTTTCTCACGAAGAAGATGAAAATTAAAAAATTAATCCGGATTAACAATCCTCCAGTAGGGATGTTTACAAAAAGGATAATTGTTAAGCATGAAAGCCTAACGATTACCGATGAATTGTAAATAATCTTTATTGGAGGATTTGTTTTATAGAAAATAAACCCCAATCACATCATTATCCCGCTTGCCCGTCTTGAATTATTATTGGAACATAAATTATAGTAAATATATTGACTATAATAAAAACTTAGACTATACTGATATATAGTAAATATATTGACTATATATTAAAGATGAGAGGTCTAAAGCTTTCCCATCTAATAAGGAGAGACAAGCATGAAGATTACCATTGAGCAGCAAGAAGCATTTGTAGACGAAAGAGTACGTATCAAGGTTTCCGGTTTAACTCCGAACAGTCAGCTGAGGGCGGACATGAAGATGGAACTGCCGTGGTGCAGCGGCGAGGAATTTTCATCTTATGCTGTCTTTGAAGTGAATAATACAGGTGAAGTTGATTTTGATCAAGCGGAACCTGTAGAGGGCACCTACAGAGCCGCGGACAGTATGGGCCTCATCTATTCTTTGAGGAAGTCAAAGCCGGCCGGGAAAAATATAGCAAAAAACATAAGCATAGAAAAACCGATCCTCATGAATTTGGTGTTGGAAACTTCTTCAGAACAGAGAGAAATTCAGCTTGTAAGATGTTTCAAGGCAAAAGACCTTATGATAAAACCAATCAACGACGGTTTCACAGGGCAGCTATTCTACCGGGAAAATTCCTGTGACAAAACGGTTTTAATGCTTGGCGGATCCGATAGTCAGATGGAAGGCTTGGCCCTAATGGCTGGCCCGCTGGCATCCAGAGGATTCAATGTTCTGATTGTACCCTATTTCGGCGTTGAAGGACTGCCGGAAAAATTGGAAGAAGTTCATTTGGAATACTTTAAGAAAATTTTCCACTGGCTGGCTGGCAATGAAATAACCAAAGCGAAAGAAATTTATCTTCATGGTACATCGAAAGGCGGCGAATTAGCACTTTTACTCGCATCGTATTATCCACAGATTAAGAAAGTAGCCGCAGTGGAACCTCATACCTACTGCTTTCAGGCATTAGACGGAATGATGAGCGGCAAACATGTTTCTTCCTGGTCCTATCAGGGGAAATCCGTTCCATTCATCAAAGTAGATAATAATATCTTCTTTGAAGACCAGAAAAAGGCCGTTAGCGAAGGAAGGCCGTTTGGATTTGCCAGCACTTATAAAAAAAGCATTGAGAGAGCATGCAACAAGGAAGAAGCCAGAATAAAAATAGAGAATTCTGAAGCCGACATTTTACTGATCTGCGGTGAAAGTGATAACATCTGGAACAGTTATGACGCCTGCACAGATATATTGCAAGTTCTGAAGCGCCACAATTACAAGCATTCTGTACGGCTCTTGTCCTATGAAAGCATGGGGCATCCTATGCCGGTTCCCTTTGTGATTCCAATTAGCTTTACCCTCGAAATGCCCATGAACGGCGGCATATTTACTTCTGGCGGAACGGTTGAGGGAAATGCAAAGGGACAGTATGATTCGTTTCGGGAAACTATTAAATTTTTTAAGAAACGGTATGAACGTTGATAATTGATTAAATTCGTTGTATACTAAAAGGAAATAAATTGACGATACATTAGAATTTTCGATAAGGATGGTTTCAGCAGTGGACTATAATAAGGAATTGCATCTATTACATTTAATGCAGCAGGTTTATTCCAGCTTGATTTCTGTTTCCAATAAACTTCAGACAACAGGAGACAAATACTGTGTTCCTTTGACTTCCAGGCAATACATGACTGTACTGGCCATGCTTCATTTACCCGAAGAAGAGACTACGATTGTCAATATTGCCAATAAATTAGGGGCTACGAAGCAAAACGTTACGCAACTGATCGGAAGCCTTGAAAAGAAGGGCATGGTTGCAATCGTCCCAAGCAAAAAGGATAGAAGGGCAGTTAATGTACGTCTGACAGATTTAGGTCTTGAAACGATGGTAAATTGCGGTAGCAATATGACGGTTGATTTTATGGCCGATGTTTTTAATGGATTTGGCGAGAAAGAGCTGGAAACATTGTGGAATTTACTCATCAAATTGTATCGCTTTGATGGTGCAGAGATGGATGGTTTTGAAGACGACGTTGAAGTTCCTAATACGTTTAACGACGATGAAATTCGGCTTGCCCTTGAACGATTCTCGTTAAGGCGGAGAAATCAGTCATTATCGTGATAAAAACGAGTTCAATTGTATGATTATAGGAAGATTGAGGGCATAAGAATCGCCGCAGGATTAATAATCCTGCGGCGATATTTAATACAGAGAATGCATCTTTCTTGGAGTGTGCTTTAGGGAATACTTTTTTCGTTACACCTCTGTTTTCCAGAATCCGTGAAGATTGCAGTAGGCAAAAGCGGCTTTTGGAGAATCGCCATTCTCCACAGTAAAGCAGGCCACCGGTTCACAGTCAGGGCTTAAGCTTACTCTCATGATACTTCCTGCCGTTGTCTGTAAGCAGACCCAGGAAATGTTGTGTTCTTCGGTCATGGGATGGAACGTGCTGCCCACCTTTACGGTCACATGATTTCCTTCTGCCTCAATGACCGGAACATGTTTTTCCGTGGCACCGTCCGAAGTATTAGGCTCTAATATTTCAAAAGGCTTCAAGCTGTCCGGAAGCGCGGCATTGGGAGTACCGGAGATGGCTTCCAGAATGACGTTATGATTTTTGTCAGTTAAAAAAACAGGTTTATTTTTCATGGGGATCCTCCAGTTGTAGATGATGATAGAAAGCGGCTTCACTTCATATATCAGAATTCCCAGTTTATAGGCAAAACATTATGCCAACTTATTCCAGACAGATGCCATATTTGAAGCTCTTAAAAAAGTTAAAGGGGTTGAAGAGGGTGCATGGAAGGCTTATAATGGTTTTACTAAGACGAAACAGGAGTAATAAATATGATACTCAGTGTAAGCAGGCGGACTGATATCCCACAATTTTATTCGGATTGGTTTTTTAACAGGCTGAAGGAAGGGTACCTTTATGTAAAAAATCCCATGAACAGCCATCAGATCAGCCGGATCGATCTCTCTCCGGAGCAGGTGGAGCTTATGGTATTCTGGACGAAAAATCCGAAGCCTATGATGGAACGAATCCGGGAGCTTGGAAGCATCCCTTTCTATATCCAATTTACATTGACGGGATATGGAAATGATGTTGAGCCTGGACTGCCGGATAAAAGGCATTTGATCGATATTTTCCGGGAAACGGCAGAAAAAGTGGGAAAAAGCCGTATGGTCTGGCGGTATGATCCCATATTCCTTAACAGCCGTTACAGGGAGGAATACCATTTGCAGGCCTTTGAAGAAATTGCCAGAGGTGTATGTGGTTCTGCGGAAAAGGTAGTGATCAGTTTTCTGGACAAGTATGGAAAGACGGAACGTAACATGAAGGGTATCCCGGTAGAAGAAATGGATGAAGAAGGGATGAAAAGGCTGGGTAAAGGACTGGCTGCGATTGCAGGCACTTACGGACTCAGGATTGAAGCATGTGCGGAAAAATCTGATTTAAGTTCTGCCGGAGTTTCACGAGGAAGCTGCATTGACCCTGCTATGGCGGAATACTTAATAGGCGGTCCGGTATGCCAAAGGAAGGATAAAAATCAAAGAATAGAATGTGGATGCATGGAAAGCGTTGAGGTGGGAACTTATGACACCTGCCTGGCAGGATGTAAGTATTGCTATGCCAATGACAGTGTGGAGGCAGTGAAGAGGAGACGCACATTATACGATGAACATAGCCCGCTGCTTTGCGGAAGGGTGGAAGAAGGAGACAGGATTTCGGAGCGGAAAGGAAGGTCTGTCCGGAAGGACCCGACACTTCCTTTCCTGTGAGATCATCATCATCATTAAAACTACAGTTTTCAAAAAGATTTCTACTATTGGAGGTTTCTCAAATGTATGAGTTAAATCAGGTCAGCACAAATAGTTATTATGTTCAAAGCCCGGCAAAGATTGGTATTGTTAAGCTTAACGATACGGAGGTATGCCTTATTGACAGCGGAAGTGACAAGGATGCCGGACGGAAGGTCAGACAGATACTGGATGCCAACGGCTGGCGGCTGACAGCAATTTATAATACCCATTCAAATGCCGATCATATCGGAGGCAATAAGTATTTACAGAATCAAACCGGATGCAAGGTTTATGCTCCTGGTATTGAATGCGACTTTACGAACCATACCATCCTTGAGCCGTCTTTCCTGTATGGCGGGTTCCCGCCAAAGGATTTAAGGCACAAATTCCTGATGGCCCAGGAAAGCAGTGCAGAACATCTTACAGAGCAGGTTCTTCCAAAGGGTATGAGTGTGATTCCTCTTCCCGGCCATTTTTTTGATATGGTGGGTTTTAGAGATATGGATGACGTCGTTTATTTGGCAGACTGCCTGTCGAGCAAAGAAACACTGGAAAAATACCAGATCGGGTTTATTTATGATGTATCCGCTTACCTTGACACCTTGGAAATGGTAAAGACCCTGAAAGCAAAGGTTTTCATCCCTGCCCACGCAGAAGCAACCGATGATATCGCCCCGCTTGCTCAGATTAATATTAATAAGGTCCATGAAATAGCAGATAAGATACTTGAAATTTGTAAAGAGCCGATCATCTTTGAAAAGGTTTTACAGCAGCTTTTCAATGACTATGGTCTGGTAATGAATTTTGAGCAGTATGTACTCGTTGGCAGCACTGTCCGCTCATATCTTTCCTGGTTAAAAGATACCGGGCGAATTGAAGTGATTTTCGAAAATGGACAGCTGCTCTGGAAAACAATAGAATAAGGGGTATTTAAATGGTACTGTTGGTAATAGATACACAGGATATGATTGTAACAAATGAACTTTTTCAATATGAAACATTTGTAAATAACATGAAACAATTAATTCGTTTAGCAAGAACCAAGGGCATAGAGATTATTTACATTCGTCACGATGATGGTTTTGAGTTGACTAAGGGCGCAAAAGGATTTGAAATATTTGAACAATTTGCTCCAATGAATGAGGAAAAGATCTTTGATAAACATGTTAATAGTGCATTTAGGGATACCGGATTATTAGAACACCTGCGTTCTAAAGACGAAAATACCATCATGATCACAGGTTTGCAAACTGATTACTGCATAGATGCAACAATAAAGTGCGGTTTTGAACATGGATTTAAAATCGTTGTTCCGGCTTATTGCAATACAACTGTTGACAATGAGTATATGACGGCGGAACAATCCTACAAATATTATAATGAGAAGATGTGGAATTCCAGATATTCAAGGTGTGTAAGTTTTGACTAGGCATGTGAGATGTTTTAAGGATTTTACTGAGAATTATGTTTTTTTGACATAATTTAGAAAACTTGTCTTGACAAGAAGGAAGAAATCTTGTAAAATTGTTCATGTTGCAAGTGGTTATGCCCAGATAGCTCAGTTGGTAGAGCAGAGGACTGAAAATCCTCGTGTCGCTGGTTCGATTCCGGCTTTGGGCATTGTGCTTTTCAAAGCACTTTTGAAAAACTTCAGAAATTCCGTGCGGGTGTAGTTCAATGGTAGAACACCAGCCTTCCAAGCTGGATACGTGGGTTCGATTCCCATCACCCGCTTTAACAAAAGAAACCTATTTTTGGCATTAGTCAAAAATGGGTTTCTTTTTATTTCCAGACCCTTCGTCCCTTAAAGATACAGATGCAGACTTAATTCACCGCAAGGAATTATTTAGGACATTAAAAGGCCAATTTAAAACAGATTATTCATAATAGCAAAACAAATCTTGTAAAATAAAACGAATATACTATTCTCCCTATGAATCGAAAGCCCTCCAAGTCTGTTGCAGGCCGGTAAAGAGTTATGAATTTTCTCTCGTATGCGATTGCCCAGAACGGCGGGGGCTTTGTTATAATATTTTTACAGTACATATTAAGGAGGAGTTTCAATGAGTTATGAAAGTAAACCATCTCAGTTTACCTGGGAATCCCTTGGAAACATTGGTGAGGGAAGAAAAAATATGGGCTCTGATGTACCGGTGCTTGTTTACCGTCTGCTGCAATACACCTTAAAGGATATCCTGGAGCGGGAATACGACGAGGAGACTTCCAGCCGCTTATTTAGGGCTGCCGGGCACTTGGCAGGCAAAGAGCTGGCAAAAAATGTACTGGATCTTTCGGGTGATTTTGATTTCTTCATCGCCAACTTGACGAATAAGCTGATGGAGCTAAAGATAGGTATCCTGCGCATGGAACGTGTGGACATGGATTCCTTGTCATTTACTCTGACCGTTTCAGAGGATCTGGATTGCTCCGGCCTTCCCATTTCAGGAAAGACGGTCTGTGATTATGATGAAGGCTTTATTGCGGGGATTCTGGAAGTCTACAGCGGATGCCAGTTCCGTGTGAAAGAGATTGATTGCTGGTCTACCGGAGACCGGACCTGCCGGTTTGCAGCTGAGAGCCTGGGATAAAGGGGCGGCGGGAGTAGAGGTATGAGTCGTGATAAGGAGGCAGGGGATGAACCAGGAAGATCATGGGATGCTTATGAAAATACAGAATTTATTTGAGAATCTGCTGTCTGGGAAACAATGCGATATTGTGGAGTCAGATGACTCTGCGCCGGAATGGCAGAAACCTATTGGACAGATCAATCAATTGATTCAAGATATCAATGAAATGAACCACCTGGCGATTGACTTATCGGAAGGAAGGCTGAATGGACCGCTTCCTGCCAGGTGCAATTATCTGTCAGGTCCCCTTAAGCAGCTGCACTCGAGGCTCTCCGTTTTGACCCAGAGCGGGAAACTGCTTAAAGAAGGATATGTAGTCAGCAAGCTTGAGTATTCTGGAGAACTGTTTGATATGTTTAACGGATTGATTGACCGGGTTGCAGACGCATCCATAAGAGATAACGGGGAGGCGGCCGGGAAGATACCAGCTCCTGTCAGCAGCTGGCGTTATCATCAAATCCTTCAGGCGCTAGATCTCCTTCATATTTCCGTGTTAGAGGTAGACTTTGGCGGACATGTAGTATATGCCAATCGCCCTGCGAAACGGATATTGGGGGATATTGAGTATTTAACAATTCAGCAGGTACAGGGCAATGCCCTGTTGGCATTGATCGCAGAGCTTGGTGAGCAGGATAATTTTCCTGTTTTTCGTGAAATTTTTGATGACAGCAATAACACATGGTATCGGATTATGTCAAACAGGTGTATGCTGCCCAATGGTCAGGTGCTGTACCTGTATGTTATCGAGGATGTCAGCGATTGGAAAACCAGAGAACACCGCTTGCAGATGTCTGCGTCGACAGATACCATGACGGGTACATATAACCGGGAAGCAGGGCTGAAGGAACTGGAAAAGACCTTGTTATACAGCGATGTTCCTAGTTGCCTGGTCTTTATTGACATTGACAACTTAAAGGTGATCAATGATACATACGGTCACGATGAGGGTGATTATACCATTAAGAGCATTGCGAAGGTGATTTTACACTCTGTTCGCAGTTCGGATGTTGTCTGCCGATATGGCGGCGATGAGTTTTTTATCATCTTTAAAAACTGTATGGAGAATACTGCTGAAAATATCATAGCAAGAATGCACTGTGTACTGAAAAAGCTGGAGTGCACAGCTTCAAAGCCCTACGGGTTGTCGTTCAGCCACGGCATTTTGTCTTTTAACTCTGAATCTGGATATACTACGTCAAATCTTTTGCAGGAAGCAGACCGGAGAATGTATGCGTGCAAAAAAAGCAAAAAGAAAGAGCAGATTTAACCTCATCAAATAGCGAAGCGGATTGTGAATATCCGATTGACTAACCGGAATTGTAAATCGGGGCAAGGTTGCAGAAAACGGCTTGCCCTGATTCTTTTTTATCCTGTCTGGTTTTCACTTAACTTAGGAATATGGACCCTGACCAGGAATGTCTTGTTTTTAAAATCCTCTTCATATATTACAAATCCACCCAAACTTTCTGCAATTTGTTCTACGATTCTCAGCCCCAGTCCGTGACATTGCTTTTCTGGTTTTGTTGTAAGGAATTTTCCGTTATATACGTGTGATTTGCCGTCATAGGAATTGACTACCTGAAGCGTAACCCACTTCAGTTCGTTCGTACTGACAATTTCTATAAACCGATCTGAAACCGGGACCTTTCGGCATGCTTCCACCGCATTATTGGTAAAATTCGAAAAAATACGGACTGCATCAATTGTCGACAACCCCGTGTTACGGGGAATAAAAACGTTTGATGAAAGGTGAATTTTATTTTCTTCACAAATATTGGTAAGATCCTGAAGCATGGCGTCCAGAATAACGCTGTCGGAATATTTTTTATGGACAACCACTTTTTTCTGCATCTCTTCAAACATGTCATCAATCAGCAGAAGAGCCTTTTCATTTTCATTTGTACGGATCAATGATTTTAATATTGCCATCATGGACCGGTAGTCATGCTTGAATGCACGGAAGCTTTCCGTGTATTTCTGATATGATTTGTAATGCCGCACCTGCAGTTCGTACTGCTCCTCAAGCATTTCCATTCTCCATTGGTACTCCTGCAGTTCCGTGCTCCGGATCGATTGGTAAATGGCGTAAAAGAGCATGCCAATGGTTAAGACATAAGCTCCTAAGCCAACTTTTACATACCACTTGCCGTAAGGAGATAAGATGTTATTGGTTGAAAATAAATTATAAGGAAATAAATCACGTCCGGAATTAATGACTACCAAATTGACTGCGGCCGTAATTTCATATGCGACGACATATTTAAGCTGATTGCGGTTATGCAAAAAGAGCTTTAGCTTGTCATCGGGGAGAATGGTCTTATATAAAATTGTAAGGAATAAAAGTACTATAGGAAGAACCAATACGGTGCTTGCATAGTAAGTCTCTATATTAGAAAGATCATGGCCGAAGAAAATAACTGCGCTGATTACTGCAAGTATGCCGCGGAAACAGTAAGCGCATAATACCGAGCAGCTTCCGCCGTAGACTGCCTGCAGCCAGTCCATTCCAGTGGAAAAGCGCAGCCCTATGGTCATGGCGATCATGATTACCGGAAGCCTTACCCATCGTATATCTGATGGGTTTAGGAAGATATACGATGCGGCAATAATTGCCAGAATAAGCATAACTTGAATAGGCCTTCTCTTTTGCATAGGAAAAAGCTTACGGTAGTAAAGCAGAAAAAAATAATAATACAGGAGAACCACTGGGATAACAATATAGATCATAGTTTCTCCTTCTTCTAAGATAAACTTTTGGAAGTGTAAATATGAAAACGCGAAATATAATCAGAAAATGCCTTTTTCAGGGATTGAACGTAAGTGACTCCTACTGGAACTGTTTCACCGGTTTTTAACTGGACGGTCTGCTGCCTGAATGTCACGATGTAGGGCAGATGAATCAGGTAAGAACGGTGTGACCGCACAAAGTCTTTTCCGGAAAGCCTTTTTTCTATGCGCTCCATGCTGCCATAAAATTTCGCCGTTTTACCATCACTGTAATGCACCGTTACAATTCTTTGCCAAATTTCAAAATAGGAGATTTGATGGATAGGGACCGCGCTTGTCTTGCCGTCAAATTCAAAAGTAAATAATTCATCATCTTTTTTTGAGGCAAGCTCTGCTGCTTTTAAGAAAACTTCCTCAAATTTCTCTGTACTTGTATTATCTTTTAAAAGATATTGGAGAGCGTTTACATCAAATGCCTCATAAACATAATCTTCATAGCTGGTTAAAAAGACGATTTGGGCTTTGCAGTCGCAATCCCGCAGCTTACGAGCCGTCTCCATTCCGTCTGTTTTGCCCATCATGACATCTAAAAATATAATGTCTGTTTGTTCAGGGGCTTCGGAAAAATGAAAAAGCAAGGATTCTCCGCTAAGATAACTGGAAAGCTGGATCTTTATCTGATGCTTCTCCGCAATTTGGGAAATTAACTCCGCGTATTGATTAATCGCACATCGGTTGTCATCGCATAATGCTATTTTCAGCATATTTTGTTTAACTCCCTTCTTCATATAAAACTAGTTTATTAATTGTCTATTATGATCCTCTCTTCCTATTGTTCCACCTATTTTTATTGACCAGCTCATTTCCTTTCATGTTGGGAAATGCCAGATTGTCTAAAGGGGCTTATCATTCGTTTAGACCTTACGGTTATATGATAATATTTACGATTGGATACGTCAAGTAATTAATCCTTAACAATGGCTTGTAACCAAAGTTATAGTAATAATGGTATATTTTTTACTTATCTGTTATAATAATAACTGGATATTTTTTAGCTTTTTGGATACTTTTACAGGAGGATTGAGCCATGAGAATTACTGTGATTTATGCAACGCAGCGAAAGTCAAAATCCAGTACTTACAACATTGCACAGCGCTTTGTTCGGAATCTTTCAGGAACAGACTCTGTAAAGGAATTTTTTCTCCCAAAAGATATGCCAAATTTTTGCATAGGCTGTTGGAGCTGTTTTACCAATTATAGGAAGTGTCCGGATTATGGGTATCTGAAACCGATTTTAGAAGCCATGCTTGAAGCTGACTTACTGATTTTTACGGCGCCAGTTTACGTCTATCATGTTCCGGGGCAGATGAAGGCGTTTCTTGACCATTTTGGGTACCAATGGATGGCCCATCAGCCGAGAAAGGAAATGTTTCATAAGCAGGTTCTTCTCATTTCTACGGCTGCAGGTGCAGGAACCAGGTCTGCACTGCGGGATTTAAAGGATAGCATGACCTTTTGGGGCGTTTCTCATATTTATACATTTGGAAGGAATGTCTATGGAAGTGATTGGGATACTGTGGCAGGCAAAAGGAAGACAAAGCTGCATAAGGAAATTGACAGGCTTTCGGATAAAATCAAAGGAAAAAACAAGCCTGTAACTCCTTCTTTGAAGGTCAAAACTCTATTTTATGCCATGAGGTTTATGCACAAACAGTTTCATTTTAACCCTGCGGATGTAAATTACTGGGAATCCATGGGATGGCTTGAAAAAGAAAGGCCATGGTGATGTAGATTCATTAACTTTTTGATCTAAATTCCTATGAATTTTCCAAGTTTAACCTCATCAAGCAGCGAAGCGGATTACCCCGGCAAACTGGAAAAGGGAATATAACCGGAAATTAAAATTAATTTGGCAGGTGCAGCAATGGGACATTTAGGTTTTTCCTATATTGGGCTGATTTTCTTACTTATGTTAATGATTCCTAATCTCATATGGACAAGATACCAGCCGGAAGGGTATGATTCTCAAGGTGAGAATAAGATACTTCTGATTTTTGAACGTGCGGGCCAGATTCTAGTCACCTGTGGGGCACTTATATTTTCTGATCTTAATCTTCGCAGTTGGACACTATGGTCCTTATGGCTGGTTGCTGCGGCGATATTCATGATTCTTTATGAAGGCTGGTGGATCATTGCCTGTTGCCGCGTTCTTTCTTCTGGGTGTATATGGGAAGGTGGTCTGGCTCTTGTTATCCACGGTGATTTTGGGAATCGGGCATATTGGTATTCATCTGCAGCATCACAGGGAAATGGACAATCGATGAGCTTTTGATGCATGTGATGGACGAGAAGCCTGTCACGGCAAGACAGTGCATTAAGGTTCTTCCTCAGATTGCCGCAAGCAAGCACCATTTGGCTGAGTGCATCATCGATGCGCTGGAAGCAGCCAATCCGCAAAGATATAAAAGCAGTATGCTATCACTGATTTGCAAAGACATTCAAAATGCCCTGGAAAGCATCAAACGTGTTCAACAAGAAATATAAACATGCCATCAAACCTGTAAACTTTTATGATTTTTTAATATGGAGCCTCGCAAAATGACTGGATCCCGGTCATGGAGCGAGGCTCTTTTTCTTTATGAAAATGGGGTGTCCATCGCCTTCTGCACTACGATAAAGGCGGATTTTTAAAGAATATGAGTAAACTTGTATGCAATCTTTTGACGAGGAATTTTTCGGGAAAATATGGCATTTATTTGTGAAAAAAATCAGAAGATTGCCAAAAGGTAAAAAAATAATGTAGAAAATGCTAATAAAATAGTTGATTTTAAAGAATGGATATGATATATTTTACAAAGTAAACAATTAGAAAATGAATACAAAACACGTATTTCGAGTACTGATATGCATTTGGCGGGATACTGATGTGCAATCCTGACGAGTGCTTGTGTGCAATTGGATAAAACAGTTTTCATAGGGAGGCAAAAGAGTGATGGAAGTGGAAGTAGGAAAAGGTGACCAGAGGAGCGACATCTATAATCAGCTGCGCATGCAGATATTGAATCTGGATATTCGGCCAGGTGAACGCCTGAGTGAAAATATTCTGTCCAGTCAGATGAATGCCGGCCGGACGATGGTGAGAGATGCGCTCTCCCGCCTGGTGGAGGAAGGATATATCGTCGTTTATCCTCAGAGAGGAACTGAGGTCACGCTGCTTGACAGCGAACGAATCAGGCAGGCCGTTTTTTCTCATAATGTGCTGGAACAGGCAATCATTGAGGAGATCTGCCGCCAGGGTCTTACAAAATCTCAGCTTGAACAGCTGGAAGAGGTCCTTAACTATCAGAAGTACGAGGTAAATAAAGAAAATCCCATTGATTTTCTGATCGTGGAGCAGCAGCTTCATTATCTGCTTTCTACCTTTTGCGGCCATGAGTATGTCTGGGAGGTTTTCCGGACCATGGATTGTGATTTGCTGCGTTTGAATTATCTTCAATATACGACATTTAACTATAAGACAGACATGTCTTCCCTGACGAGCCTTGAGCACGTCCAGGTGGAGGGACGCCTTTTGCTTGATAATCTAAAGCGCCGGGATGCAGAGGCAGCATGCCTGATCTGCGCCAATCATTTTAATTCGGTTCTTTGGAATGCGGGAACGCTTCGGGGAATCTATCCACAGTTCTTTTCCGGGCAGGCGTAAAAACCGGCCCGGATGGAAATAAATATTTATGATTATGATGAACACCCTACGGGCATACCTTTACACCCGATAAAGCGGTGTGGGCACTGCCAAAAAAGCATGGGCAGAAAAGATGAAAGGAGTATGGGGAAAGATTTTAGAGAGACTGCCGCCTTAAGGGAGCGGCAAAAGAGTTTGCATTGTATGGAGAATAAAAAGTCATAGGAGGTATTACTTTGGAGTACATTATTGGAATCATATTATTAATTTCGTTCTTTGGCCTGGCGTATTACTGTATCAAGGGTCATAACCTGATGATCGGCTTCCTGCTGATTACGCTTCTTTGGACCATCCTTCCAATTGGAGGAACATTTTTTGCAAGTGAGTCATTCCTGGCGTCTAATCCAGTCCTTCAGTTTGGAAAAGACAACACACTGATTGCTGCCTTAAACAAGATTTACCAGTCTGCCCCTGAAGGCTGGGGGACCACTCTGGTAAACGTTTGCTGGGGTGCCTGGTTTGGCCGCGTGCTTATGGATACTGGAATTGCTTCCACTCTGATCCGTAAGACCGTTGAATTAGGCGGAGATAAGCCATTTGTTACAGTAGCTCTGTTAAACATTGTTACGGCTTTGATCTTCACTGCCATGACAGGAGCCGGCCCGGTTATCGCAATCGGCGTTATCGTGCTTCCAATTCTTATGTCTTTGGGTATTCCCAAGTCTGTTGCACTGTTTACTTTTATGGGTTCCGTTGCATCAGGTATTTACTTAAACCCGGTAAACTTTGCACAGTACCGTGCATTCTTTATTAAACCAGAAGAGATGCCAGAGTTTACCCTTGGCTGGTATGCATCACACTGGGGTTATGCTGCCCTGGTTATCATGCTGGTCGCAACAACAGTACTTGCCGCATTCTATTTAAAGCGTGCAAAAACCGTACATGCATGGGCTGCTCAGACCCGCGGAACAGCATCTGAACAGAAGAATGCTCCTTTCTACACCTTGCTTCTTCCTATTGTGCCAGTTGTTCTTAAGATCTGGCTGGATTTCTCCGTAATCGGCGGCTTTGTAATCGCAGGATTCCTGGCTCTGTTCCTTTGCGGAAGAATGAATGGAACGTTCAAAGAGAACTGCCAGCTTGTTAACAAGCTGTTCTATGATGGTGTTGTTGATACCGCTCCGCTAGTAGGATTCCTTCTTACTCTGCCTATGTTTAACCAGGTAGCAGCTTATGCTTCTCCTTATTTCAAGGTGATTTTAGGCAATGTAATGCCAAAGAGCGAGATCGTTGTCTGTATCGTATTTGCTGTTCTGCTTTGCATGGGATTGTTCCGTGGACCTATGACTCTGGTTGGCTGTGGAGCTGCAACCCTCGGCGTGTTGTCCAATGTTGCTTCCTTCTCTGTACCGTTTTTATATGCGGTATTCGCTATTCCGACAATTACAGTAAATATCGGAAGCTGTATCACCCAGTCATGGGTTGCATGGGGATTGGCTTATACAAAGGTTGAATCAAGAGATTTCCTGAAGCTGTCCATCCCCAATGCATATCTTACCGGTGTGCTGCAGTATATCGCAACCTTTATTATGCTGGGCGGACTTGGAGCCGCATGGTTCCTTTCATAACAAGCACAGCTTTAATTTAGAACAGATCTTCAACTCGAACTCTCCAAACCTAAGATAGATCACCCATAGGTCCGGGCGCGCCTTTGCGCACCCGGACGCTTTTCACAATTCATCTGAATGAGAGAATAAATATTGTTAAAACTAAGGTGCAGACACCTAACAAGTATACCTTTATGCCAGAATGCATGGCTATGAAATGGAAAGGAATGGAAAATTAATGGCAGAACGAATACACAGACCGGTTCGTATGGGAATTGACGTAGGCGGTACCTATACCAAATGCGTTGCAATGGATAACGATACCCATGAAATTATCGGAAAAAATGAAGTAAAAACGACACATGACCATAAAGACGGCGTTGCTGCCGGTGTTGTGCAGAGCTTTAAGAACTGCATGAACGAAAATAATATCTCTCCGGAAGATGTGGTTTTCGTGGCTCACTCCACCACCCAGGCTACCAATGCCTTTATTGAGGGTGATGTGGCAAGAGTTGGAGTCGTAGGAGTAGCAGGGGGTGGTCTTGAGGGCTTTCTGGCAAAGCGCCAGCTGGCTTTAAAAGACATTGTGCTGGATGAAAAAGTCGGCCGTATGATCAAGGTGTATAATACCTTTATTAAGAAAAAAATGCTGACAGAAGATATCATCAATAAGAACATCGATGATCTGCTTGCCCAGGGCTCTCAGGTAATGGTGGCTTCCATGGCCTTTGGTGTGGACAGTATGGGGGAAGAGCAGATGATCCATGACTGCGCAAAGAAGAAAAATGTGCCTGTAACAATGGCTTCCGATATTACAAAACTTTACGGACTTACCCGCCGTACCCGTACGGCGGCAATCAATGCTTCCATTCTGCCGAAGATGATGATGACTGCAAATGCAACAGAAACCTCAGTAAAATCTGCGGGCGTCAACGTGCCCTTAATGATCATGAGAGGTGACGGCGGTGTTATGGAAATCGGAGAAATGAGAAAGCGCCCGATCCTGACAGCACTTTCCGGTCCGGCAGCATCGGTTATGGGCTCCCTCATGTATCTTCGCGCTTCCAATGCCATCTATTTTGAGGTTGGAGGTACCACCACCAACATCGGGGTCATTAAGAACGGCCGTCCTGGCGTGGATTATGCCAAAATCGGCGGTCACGACACCTATATCAACTCTCTGGATGTTCGGATCTTAGGCTGCGCAGGCGGTTCCATGGTCCGTGTCAATGATAAATGCGTGGTAGACGTAGGCCCTCGTTCCGCTCATATCGCTGGCTGTGAATATGCCTGCTTTATGCCGGAAGAAGAGATCGTTGATCCGCAGATCGAAATGGTCAGTCCAAAGCCAGGAGATCCGGGCGACTATGTGACCCTGCGGTTAAAGAATGGAAAACGAATCTGCTTTACCAATACGGATGCTGCAAACGTCCTGGGCCTTATTGATGAAAAATACTTTGCCCACGGCAACGCAAATTCCGCCAGAAAGGCAATGCAGCCTGTTGCTGATAAGCTTGGCATAACAGTAGAAGAACTGGCTACCCAGATTCTGGATAAAGACTTTGAAAAGATCAATGCCTGCATCAACTCTCTGGCTGAGAAGTACAAGTTAGATCATGACAGCATGAAACTGGTAGGTTGCGGCGGAGGTGCTGCTTCCCTGGTTCCTTACTGTGCCGGCAAGATGGGACTGCAGTACAGCATTCCGGAAAACGCGGAAGTGATTTCTTCCATTGGCGTGGCCCTGTCTATGGTTCGTGACGTGGTAGAGCGTGTGATTCCAAACCCAACACAGGAAGACATCCGGGAGCTGAAAAAAGAGGCGGCAGATCTGGCAGTCAGCTCAGGCGCTTCTCCTGATTCAGTTGAGATCCATATAGAGATCGACAGCCAGACAGGAAAGGTGACGGCCATAGCTACAGGATCTACAGAGGTAAAGACCACAGATCTTTTAAAGGCCTGCGAGGAGCCGGAGGCTTGCGAGCTTGCATTACAGGATTTCGGACCCAAGATTTCCAATGTGGAATTGGCTGAGATGACAGACAAGTTTTATGTTTATAAAGGGGAAAAAGACGGTAAAACACCTCTGCGTATTGTAGACAGCAAGGGATTCATTAAAGTGCAGTGTTCCGACGGTGTTGTAGAGAAATGTAAGGCAAAGGATTACGAAGAGGTTGTAGAAAAGCTTTGGAAGGAAAATGCCGTGTTTAAGACGGATACCGTGCTGCGTCCGGATTTCTTTGTATGTTTCGGACCCAGGGTTTGCGACTACAGTGCAGTAGACTTAGAGCAGGTTATGCTTCTTATGAATCTGGACTTAGGAGACCGGGAGCCAGAGGAAGATGTCCTGATCATAGCTTCCGTACAGGAGATTTAATCGAATATGAAGAAGGAAGAGTTTCGGAATGCCCTAAAGCCCATCACAGATGGACTTTTCGGAAAGCAGAGGACAAGCGTGTATGAGCGCCCCCACTTTGACGTACGTCCAATCGAGGACATGGTAAATGACTTGGCGGAAATTGAGCCGGTGGAATGGTATTCCTATGCATTTTCCAGAGAGCCTTTAAATGGAAGGTTTAACGAGGAGCAGCGAAAGGAATGGATGGAGAAAAGCCTGGCCTGCGGCAGAGAATATGCACAGAAGGTTTGTGAAAAGTACCAGACCAGGGATCCTAAGAAGCTGGCACAAGCCATGGGCATGGATATCTCCTTTCCGGAATTCCCGGAGAAAACCGACCGGGTGCTTTTCGCTGAATACAGGGTACCCAATAAAATCTGCATCTATATGGATGCGGTGAAAAAAGGGGAGAAGCTCTTTGGAAGGCCGGGGATTTCAGAATTGTTAGCAGAGGGGCTTGATATCAGCCGTCTTCTGCTGTCCCACGAGCTTTTTCATTTCGTGGAAGAGCAGTACAAACATGAAATTTTCACGAAGACAGAAAAGGTCAGACTGTGGTCCCTTGGTTTTCTTCATAACGATTCCAACGTGATCGCTTTCAGCGAAATTGCGGCAATGGGATTTGCCCAGGAGATCATGGGAATCACCTATTCCCCCTATATAATGGATGTATTTTTGGTCTATGGCTATTCACCGGAAGAAGCCAGCGGACTTTACGAGGAGATGATGGTCTATGCGGGGAGAACGCCGCGGACCGCTTAAAAGAAAGTAGGAGAAGATATGAGTTTAAAAATTCCATTTGAGACAGTAAAAGAAACAATAAAAAAAGCGTTGTTAAATGCCGGGCTTACCATGGAACAGGCCGAGACCTGCGCAACGATCCATGCCCAGTCCAGTGCCGATGGAGTAGAGAGCCATGGACTAAACCGTGTTCCCCGTTTTGTGGAATATGTTCAGAAGGGCTGGGTGGATCCAAAGGGCCAGCCGGAGCTTATAGGGGCCAGGGGAGCCGTTGAGAATTACGACGGACATTTAGGAATCGGTATTACCAATGCAATGTTTTGTGCAGACCGGGCCATGGAGCTTGCCAAGGAACATGGGATCGGATGCGTTGCCTTGAGAAATACGACTCACTGGATGCGCGGCGGCACCTATGCCTGGAGAATGGCGGAAGCCGGTTTCATGGGCATGAGCTGGATCAATACGGAGAGCTGTATGCCTTTGTGGGGCAGTGATGAGCCGGGTGTTGGAAATAACCCCTTCTGCATTGCCATTCCAAGAGAGGATGGCCCGATTGTTCTTGATATGGCGATGAGCCAGTATGCTTATGGAAAGCTTGGAGTTTACCGTCTGGCAGACAAAAAGCTTCCATTCCCCGGAGGCTTTGATAAAGACGGAAACTTGACGGATGATCCGGGAGCCATTGAGGAGAGCAGAAGGATCCTTCCCACCGGATACTGGAAGGGAAGCGGCATGGCCATTGCATTAGATTTAGCAGCAGCTCTTATGGCAAATGGAAACAGCGGTTTTGATATGGATGAGGAAGGAAAAGGAAGCTGCACTGGCTGCTGCCAGATTTTCATTGCTTATGATCCATATCTTTTCGGAACAAAGGAAGAGATCCAGGAAATGCTTAACCGGCGTGTCGCTGCAGCGGATGCAAGTCATCGGGAGCGGGAAGGCGGCCAGGTCACCTGTCCGGGAGAACGCACCACTACCACCAGAGAACGCAGCATGAAGGATGGCGTATCCGTGGATGAGACTGTCTGGGCCCAGGTGGTTGCCATTTCAGAAGGCGATTTAGATACAAAGGATATTGCAAGCAAATAAAAAGGAACTGCTCCCCATGGGGAGCAGAAGGGAGAAAACTTATGCTTTTTTCTAATATTTCAGTTGCAGAAACATACGATTATCTGGAAGATAAATTCCGTGCGGCCTATGCGTGGCTGAGAGAAACGGATATCCGTTCTTTACCGGCAGGAAGCTATCAGGTCATGGGAGACATCGTGGTGGCTAATGTACAGGAATACACCACATTTCCTGCAGAGCAGGGATCCTTTGAGACCCATGAGAAATATTTTGATATTCAGTACATGGTTTCCGGAAGGGAACAGTTCGGCGTCTGCAAAAGAGACGGCTTAAAGGTAAAGGAACGGATCGAGGAAAACGATGTGATCTTCTATGAAGAACCTGAGTTTAGCGGAAGCGTTCTGCTGGAAGAAGGAGATTTAATCATTGTGGCCCCTGAAGATGCCCATAAGCCCCGCTGCGCGGCAGGAAAGCCCTGTGAAGTAAAGAAGGTCGTAGTAAAGATCGCTCTTTAAAAATAAATCTGTCCGGCCTTTAGATAACTCAGGCCGGACAGAAAACGTTAAATGATATTCATGGTCAAAGGCATCATAAGGTGATTGATCAGGACCTGATAGGCCTGGAGGCTATCCCCTTTTTTCAGATGCTGGTAAAAGGTTAAATGCTCTTCGTAGGTTGCCTGTGCACGGCCGGCGACGGTCAGAGCATTGGCAGTGGTCAGATGTATGGTATAAAGAAGGCGCTGGAACAGATGGTCAAATTCGCTGTTTTCAGCAAAATGGACTAAAAGCATATGAAACTGGTGGTCCTCTTGGGTAAAGGACTCCGGGAAGTTCTTTGCGGAGAGAGCGGTTTTCTGCCTGGTAAGGGATCCTTCCATATCCTTTAAAAGCTTGTGAAGCCGTTTTTTGTCCTCGCAGCCTGAAGCCAGATGGACACAAAAGCCTTCAATGGCGCAGCGGACCTGGATGGATTCCCGCATAGTCTCCTTGTCCAGACGCCGGATCATGAAACCGCGGCTGGGAATGATGGTGATATAACCTTCCTGAGAGAGATACTGAAGTGCCTCACGCAGAGGGGTTCGGGAGATCCCCAGTTCCTTTGCCAGTCTGGTTTCCGAGTACAAAACCTCTGAGTCCAGGGATTTGGAAAGGATCTGTTCTTTAATTGTATGATAAGCCTGATATTGCAGGGAACCGGTATCGTTCATGAAAGACTCCTGTCGTTTTTATAAATACCAGACAACCTTGTCTGGCTATAAGTGTTACGGAAATTATCATACCTGAAAAGAACCATGAAGTCAATAAAAAAAGATTGACCGGTATACCGGTATACTGGTATAATAAACGGAGAAAGAAAAAACTATTTTTTAACACAGGAGGTACAAACAATGAGCGCATTTGAACTGGGAAATGGGTTAAGAGTCATTGATTTAACAAAGCAGCTGGATCCGGAAACTGAGACAAGAAGGTGTCATTTATTCCGTTTTAACACAGGTGGTCCAATCCCGGATTTCCACACCATTATGGACTTAACCAGCCATTTAGGCACTCATGTGGAATGTCCATATCACCACAACGATAACTGGACAGATGTACAGGGTCTGCCGATCAGCACCTTCATGGGCCGTGCGATCCTTGTAAACATCGATCATATGGAGCCTAACGGCAAGATTAAGGGAGAAGACTTAGAAAAAGCCTGCGGCGACCGCATCAAGGAGGGAGATATCGTAATCCTGGATTCCCCGCGCAAGCTTCCTCCATTCACTCCTGCTTCTAACACGAAAGAGGATGAGCGCCTTTTCATCTGCCGTGAGACAGCAGAGTGGTTAAAGGAGAAGAAGGTAAAATGCGTTGGCTTTGGCGACGGCGTTTCCATTGAGAGCAACAATGAGGATGTATGTGCATTCCACGACGTTTTGATGGAGGTTGATGTGGTATTCTTAGAGGTATTAAAGAATTTAGAAGAGCTGACCACTGACACATTCTTCATGTCCTACGCTCCGATTCCCATCAAAGGACTGGATTCCTGCCCGATCCGCGCATATGCCATCGAGGGAATTGCGGAATTTTCGAAATAATAGAGGGTGAAATTTATGAAGATTGCTGTTATAGGGGCAGGGGCCATGGGTTCCATCTATGGTTCCCGTTTGTCCCTGAACAATGAAGTATATATGGTAGATACGGCGCCTGCAGTTGTGGAGCACATTCAACAGGAAGGGATCAAGCTTCTGGAAGATGACGAGGAGCATGTTTACCGTCCTAATGCTGTTACCTCCACAGCGGGTATGGAGCCTGTGGACCTTGTCATTCTGTTCGTTAAATCCTTATATTCTAAAGCAGCACTGGATACAAACAGAAGCCTGATTGGTCCTGGGACCTACGTGATGACCTTGCAGAATGGTTCCGGCCACGAGGATATCCTGGAGGAGTTTGTTTCTAAGGATCATATGGTCATCGGTACCACAGAAGACAACGGCGCAGTTTTGGGTCTTGGCTATGTGAAACGAGGCGGTACAGGCAATACCAACGTAGGCATGCTGGTGGAAGATAAAGCGCAGTTCCTTCCAAGGCTGAAAGAAGCTTTTGAATGCTGCGGCTTTCGGGTAAATGTCCATTCCAATATCCAGCAGCTTATCTGGAACAAGCTTTTTACGAATGTATCATTAAGTGCGGTCACAGGCATCCTTCAGGTGGATATGGGGTATATTGCATCCAATGAACATGCCTGGAATATGACGGTCCGCCTGATTAAAGAGGCGGCTTCCGTGGCCCGTGGTCTGGGCCTTCATGCGGATGACGATGAGATCATAGAAAAGGTGAAGAAGACCTCAAAGATGTCTCCGAACGGCTGCACCTCTATCCGTGCAGATCTTCAAAATGGACGGAAAACAGAAGTGGATACGATCAGCGGCTCCGTAGTAAGGGCTGCAAAGAAATGCGGCATTCCGGTACCGGCCCATGAGTTCCTGGTGGAAATGGTACACGCTATGGAAGACAAAAGCCGGTAACAGGATATAGAAAGAGGCTGGTTTTCCGCCGCAGGGTGTATGCGCTGCCGGATACCGGCCTCTTTATCTTTTGCAGACGGACCCAGAGAAGGGGTCTTATACATGTACAGGGGAAAAGTCAAATGATAAGGGGGATTACAAATCATGAAGAAATTATATGTTGCTTCCATCACTCCGTTTCAGGAAAATGGAGAAATCAATGAATCCGCTGCAAGGCAGCTGTGGGAGAGAAATATTTCAGAGGGAGCGGATGGATTCTTTATCGGGGGAAGCTCGGGAGAGTGCTTTCTTCTGACCAGAGAGGAGAGGGTCCGTTCCTTTGAACTTGCTTCAGAATATGTAAACCGTGCGGATATATTTGCTCACGTAGGATCCATCAGTACAGAGGAAGCTGTATTCTATGCAAAAAAGGCAAAGGATATGGGCATTGGAAATATTGCGGCGACTCCTCCGCTTTACTTTGGATTCTCTGAGAAAGAGATCGCAGGATATTACTACGATATTGCAGAGGCAATCGGCCAGCCGGTTCTTTATTATAACATCCCATCCAGCACCCACAGAGAGCTGGAAGTTTCCCATCCGGATATTCAGGCGCTTTTAAAATCCGGTGCAATAGGTTCTGTAAAGCATACCAATCTTAATCTGCTTCAGATGGAGAGGATGAGGAATATAAATCCGGATATTAAGTGCTTCGGAGGCTTTGAAAGCTGTATGGTAGCTTTCCTTGCCTTTGGCTGTGACGGCTTCATCGGAAGCAGCTTTAATTTTATGCTGCCCCAGTTTAAGCGTGTGATGGAGCAGTATCTGGAAGGAAGGGAGGAGGAAGCCAGAATCCTCCAGACCAAATGCAACAACATCCTGGATGTGCTTTTAAAGAACGGACTGTGCGCGAACCTAAAGTATATCGTTACCAGCCAGGGAATTCCGGCCGGAGAAGTGAGAAAGCCCATGCTGTCTTTGACCCAGGAGAAGAAGGACGAGATGGATCAGGTGCTTAAGCAGTATCTGGAGATCTGCTAATGCTCTTTGGATACAAGCCACCGGAATCAGGTTCAAAATTATAAAGGAGATATAAGACTTATGAAAGCGGTACAGATTGTAAAACCTTATGAGTTAAAAGTCATTGATGTAGAAATGCCGGTAATGGACGAAAATAATAACGTGCTGATTAAAATGACCGCTGCAGGAATCTGCGGCTCCGATGTAGGTATTTACCATGGAACCAATGCTGCAGCTACCTATCCCAGGATCATAGGACATGAAATGGTGGGAAAAGTGGCGGAAATCGGCTCCTCTGTCAAGAATTTAAAGGTGGGTGACCGTGTGATCATCAACCAGGTGACAAGCTGCGGCCATTGTTATCCCTGCCGGATCGGACGGGGCAATGTATGCGACCATCTGGCTGTACGCGGCGTTCACATTGATGGGGGCTACCGTGAATATATGGCCGTACCGGAATCAGACTGTTATGTACTTCCGGACACCCTTTCTGATGAAGACGCTGTTATGATTGAGCCTTCCACCATCGGCATCCAGTCCTGCACCCGTGCAGAGTTAGACAAGGATGACATGCTTTTAATTTACGGCTCCGGCGCTCTTGGAAGCTCCATATTAAAGACCGCCCGTTTGATCTGTGACCATATCATTGTTGCGGACATACAGGATGATAAGCTGGAAGCCGCTAAAAAGAACGGGGCTGCTTATACGATCAATACCTTGAAGGAGGACCTTCAGGAAAAAGTAAAGGAATATACTCACATGAGGGGAGCTACGGTTTCCATAGATGCCGTTTGCAGCAAGGATTCCCTGACCCAGCTTCTCCAGGCGACTGGTAACGCCGGCCGGGTCATGACCATGGGGTTTTCTACGTCTCCTACGGAGATCACCCAGTTTGCCATCACCTCTAAGGAGCTGGATGTAAGAGGTTCCCGTCTGCAGAATAAGATGTTTGGAAAGGCCATTAAACTGATCAATGAGGGAAAACTGGATCTTAGGGGTTCTGTTTCTCATACCTTCCCCCTGATTCGCGCCCAGGAGGCGTTTGATTTTGTGGAAAGCCATGATCCGTCCATACGTAAGATCGTTCTAACCTTTGATTATTAGTCACAATGTATCTCCAAATAAATCAAGCGGTTCCTTCTGCATTTAAAACAGAAGGAACCGCTTTTTCTTATCTGCCTGCGCGTGCAGCGCAACCATAATATATTCATATATACGCGTCATGGCTTCCGGCTCGACCCATTCAGGAGAGTCCCGATAGCCGCCGTGCATGGTGCTTGATACATCCATCTGACTGAGGATCATGTCAAACTCTGGGGGATGGCCTAAAAATCCACTGCCCAGACTGGAAAGGGCATTTAGATACTGGATATCCCAACGGGGAATTGAGGCTATGCTGATCGCAGGAATTCGAAGTCCAGAGAAAGAGGCTTCGTCACTCTTAGGCAAAAATTTCACCAGGAGGCCGTTGTGGGCTGTCAGGATTTCCTTGCTGCAGAAAGTGCGTACAGACTCTTTTTTTGCATTCCCCCGGTCATAGACTGCAATGGTATCACCATAACCGCATACATCCAGATTAATCACACCGGTAATGGCCTGGCGGTCCATTTGGCTGACATAATGCCTGCTTCCCGTATTGCCTGCTTCCTCTCCGTCAAAAAATGCAAAACGTGCAGGGAAGTTTTCGGCGCGGAGGGCCTTGGCTAGAGCGATCAGGATGCAAAGGGCAGCAGCGTTGTCATTGGCCCCAAAGCTTCCGTAAACCGCATCGTAATGGGCGCAGAACAAGAGGCTGGGCCTGCTGTCTTCCGGAGAAATCAAATAATTGATGATTCCTCTGGGAGCTTTGGGTGAGGGAGCTTCTTCCTGGCGTTCAAAGGGCAGGTGTTCCTGCTCCAGGACCCGTTCCAAAGCCATACGGCGCAGGTCAGGATCCTTCACGGAAAGTTCAGTCAGATATTTGTTCAGGCCCATGATCATTCCCCCTGCCGGGCGTCACCGGGCAGGCAGCTTTCAAGAGGCACCTTTATAACGATCTTGCGGATCGCCGCAGGGCTGTCTCCGGCCTGGATGGCAGGGATATGGACATCCCAGGGGAAATAAATGGCATAGGAACCTGGAACCAGGCGGATGCGTCCCTCCGGAGCCGTAGGATCATTGCAAAAGAAAAGAATGTCCCTGGGAGTGTCAAGAAGATCCTCGTCCACCTGCCCGGTTTCATCCTTGCTGTAAAAACCGGCCTCTTCCGGACCGCCCATGGCAAGAAACTGTACATCAATGTTTTTTCTATGAATTTCCGGACGAAGGTTCTCCCGGCCTTTTGTGTCTAAATCAAGGACCTGCAGAATAACGGGCAGGCCGTCCAGTTCTATATTAAATACCCCTGGTTCATGAGCTGCCATATCGTTGTCCTTTAAAAAACGGATGGCGCTGCGCAGGGGAGCCGGCAGTACGGCAAGCTGCTCCTCCAGCATGGATTTATAAATGTTTCCGTAAATCATGGGTAATTCCTCCTGTTTTATGGATTATTGGATTCTTTGATCGGCAGGCAGCCTGTTACTGCATGGCCGTTAAGCCACCGTCCACACCAAGGATCTGGCCGGTCACAAAGGAGGCAGCATCACTGCATAAATACAGTGCGGCAGCAGCAATATCCTCTTCATGGCCGATGCGCCCAAGAGGGATGCGGTCTGTTAGCTTTTCTAAAAATGCAGGATCATCCAGCTGGAATGAATTAATAGGCGTCCGCACAAAGGTGGGGGCGATGGCATTGCAGGTAATGCCGTATTTTCCCCATTCACAGGCTAATTGCTTTGTATACATATTGGCTGCGCCTTTGCTGGTGCAATAAGCGATATAATCCTGTTTTGTACCGATAAAGCCCTTAACGGAAGAAAGATTGACGATACGCCCATACCGGTTGGGAATCATGAAACGCTTTCCTACCCCACGGGTTACCGTGTGAATTCCTTTTACATTTAAGTCCATTACCTGATCAAAGGTATCTTCATCATAATCTTCAGCCGGCAGCAGACGGTTCATCCCGGCGCTGTTAACCAGGATATCGATGCGGCCAAATGCCTTGTCCACCTGATCAAGCATCTCTGCCACGTCATCCCGGTCACGGATGTCACAGCGCAGGGAAAGAAAGCTGCGGCCAGCCTGTTTTGCCTCTTCCTCAAGGTGGGCAGCTTTTTTTGGATGCCCGCTGCAAACAGCCACATCAGCTCCATTTTGCAGGAAGGCTCTTGCAATGGCGCTTCCCAAACCTCCGGTTCCTCCCGGGATCAGGGCCTTTTTTCCTGCAAGTGTAAACATATTCTGATAGATATCATTTTTCATAAAGAAGCCCTTTCTGTTCCTGTAAACGGGTATCTGTCTGTTCTATATTACTTTCAATAAAATACTCCGGATAGCGTTCCTTCAAAGGTGATATTAACAAAAGGATCCGGGCCAAATGATGATGGTAAATGGTGCAAGCCCGGTCCGTATCCCGTTCTGCAAGCGCATCAGTAAGTGCAGTTAAATCCCTGAGAAAATCTTCTGTTACGGAAGCGTCGGAAGCAGATAAGTAGAGAAGCCTTTGTAAGTCCATTCCGGCTTTCTGAACGGGTTCCCAGATGAAGTCCATCTTGCCCGCCAGATCATAAAGCAGATGATAATATTCGGTGATCAGCCGGACGGACTGGGATAGGTCCTTTTGGGCCAGATAGTCCTCCTGCTGCATCAGGTTATGATAAAGAATATCAAACTGAGGCCGTTTCACTTTTCTGATGAAAATGTTTTGAAGCATAGCTGTCCCAAGCTGCTTGTTGATCCATAAGGTTTGCTCAATCCGGTTAATGTCAATTCTGGATACAAAGGCTCCCTTTTGGGGGATGATGTCCACCAAATTTTTACGGGAAAGCTTGTAAAGCGTATCATGAACCGGCGTCCGGCTTATGCTCAGTGCATCTGCAAGTTCTACCTCGTTCATCTTTCGGCCTGGGGGCAGATGAAGATTCAAAATGAAATGCCGGATAATCCGGTATGCATATTGGCGTGCATCTTCCGTATGTCTCCGGGGCGGCAATTTTTGAAACGGTATGAGTGACATGTAAAACTCCGTTCTGCCGCCTTGACTGGCGGCACAAATCAAATAAATAACGCCATGGGCGTTGGTGGCTGTCCTGTGTTGCCATCAAAAATCAAATAAGGCTTGTCTGGTACATGGTTTTTATATGAGTATCAGGTATGGTCAGGACAGGAATGAATGGAAACTTGTATGCAATATCTATCTATATTTTATCATTCTTTGCTGAAAAAAGCTACTGAATTTGATGCTGTAAGTGCCGGGAGCGAACCAGCGATTATGCCTGTAATCTGCGGGCAGCCTGCTCCAGATGTCTGCCATCTGTACCGCAGCGGCCTCTAAATATATTCATGCTGCTTATGCGTCGCAGTTTCATCATTTCTTCCGCAAATGGCACTGGGTCGGAACATTTTAAATCCAAAGAGCCATCCAGTTCCGCGTAGGACAATTATATAACAAAAAATGAAAGAAGTCGACTTTATTAGGGCTGTGAATTGTATGTCCAAAAGAGTTGAAATCAGAAGGGATTCATGGAAATATATAGTACAAAACAACAAAAAAAATGATATTAACCTCTTGCATTAATTAAAAACATATGATATAATTCCAGTGTTGCAGCAAATGAATAAAATTTTTAATTTATTTGCGCGAGTGGCTCAGTTGGTGGAGTACGACCTTGCCAAGGTCGGGGTCGCGGGTTCGAGTCCCGTCTCGCGCTCTTTTAAAAACACAGTATTTATGAGGGTTTCCGAGTTTCGGGAACCTTCTTTTTGTTTAAATAAAAGTAATCAGGTTTATAGTTAAAGTTTTGTCCAGCTTTATGTCCGCCCCTCAAATCGTGAATGTCTATAAGAAATAATCACCTATATTCATTTATCTCATATTCTATATTAGATAAATGAATAAATAGCTTATTCCATTAACTGGTTCTTTATAAGTACATAGTACTTTAAAGCTGAAATTTTAGAACTTTCAATGGAAGGAGTAAATAATATGAATTTATCATTAAATGCTAATTTTAAGGATGATTATGAAAATAGTAACAAAAGAAGTGACTCATGCGGACAAATTATAAAATGCGGAGAGGTCGGTCAAGCATTATTATTTAATGGTGCGGCTATAGGAACTACTGTACCAGCCGCTACTATTACACTGGATACCTCTAAATTTTGTAACCCATGTATTATATTTGAATTTTCATCAAATATAATTGGAACACTTTTTCAAGGAACTTTAAATTTTCAATTATATCGGTCTTGTAAAAATCAACTGCCAATTCCTGTTGGCCCACAATACTATTTTTCACAACCGATACCGGCAATTTTTGCTAATATGTTTTCATTTTTTGTTTGTGATTGTAATTCATGTTCAAATGAATGCTGCACCTATAGTATTGTTGTTTCGGCCGGTGGATCTACTCCTGTTATTGGTAATGTTGGCATTTTCGCAGCAAGGCTGGCCGCAATTATTGTAGATAATCCAAACCATGACGATGACTGTTACCACTGTAATAAACTTTGTTGTAACGATAACAGGACTATTTTAAAGTGCGGTGCGCCAGGCGGTATATCAATAGCTCCGGGTGCTTTGGCAGGTACTGCATCTACCATAAGTACTCTTACTTTAAATACTTCCTGCTTATGTAATCCATGTGTAAAGCTTGAATTTGCAAGCACGATAGCTTATTCAAGCCCTACCACGATCGATAGCACCGTTGTAAACTTTCAGGTATTTAAACTTTGCGACAATCAGCTTAACCCAATACCAGTTGGACCGCAAGTGGTTTTTTCAGTTCCTTTTACAACTGTAATAGTCCCGCCAGCAATACCTGGATTTTCTGGTACTTCAACGTTTTCTTTCTTTGTTTGTGATTGTGACACCTGCACCCATGAATGCTGCACCTACTCAGTGGTAGCAACTACAGCTACAACTGATGCTACCGTTACAATTACAGGCGCAAGGCTTTCTGCAATAGCCGCAGATAATAACTGCAGATGCTGATAATTCGAAATTTAAAAACTTTACTGCTATAAAAGGCTCTGATTATTATCCGGGCCTTTTATTTTGATTGGCAAGCCATCTTCAATTTCAACCAATATTAACGTAACATAGTCGTCTCTGTTTCTAGTGCCTATCTCAAATATAAGATACTCCTCATAAGCATTTTTTCCCAGGTTTATCTGATGGTCCTTTGCGTACTTCATAATCTCTGTATACATTTCACTGATCCTTCGGTAACTTCCCTTATAATAAACCTGGAGATACCAACCCTCTTTTCGCACCAGAGTGTTGTTTTTTTTATCAGCATTATTCGTTTTTGTATACAGATAGGAAAAGCTGTCGAATCTTTTATCACGGATATTATCAATGGTAAGCGATGCACCCAGAAAGTCTATCATGGTTGCATTGCTGTTATTACGGAATGCGATCAGTTCTGTTAAAAAATTCGGGTAAGAGTTGTCATTGTCATTATCCATTAAGGTACTGCATAGCGCTTTCATGCTTTTATGATAAGCCGTCCCTATGGTATTATATTCCACGGATAAGGCCTTTTCTGTTAATTCCTTAAGGGAGTCGATCTCACGTTTCGTGTTTTTTAACTTTTTAATTTCCTTAGACACTTCATTTGACTTTTGTTCCAGTAAATCTACCAGCTTTACAGGATTTCTTTCATCCATATACTTTTTAATTTCTTTTAATGGCATTCCCAGCCTTTTTAATGCAGAGATAATCGAAAACGTATCGAATTGGCGGAAAGAGTAATAGCGGTAACCATTTTCTTTTATGATCTCAGGCTGAAAAAGTTCTATCTGATCGTAATAAAATAAAATATGCTTAGGGATTCCGCAGATTTTTGCAAACTCGCCAGTTGTTAAATATTCATTCTTATCTTTAGACATAAAATTACCTCAGTTCTATGCTGCATATTACGAATTTCATGTTTGCAGCCGCAGCATTGGCACAAACTTGATTATTTCTTTGACATATATATGTTTTATCTCAACAAAGCAGGTATTAAAAAAGCAGGAAATATCAAACAATAAAGATAAGTAATTTATTGGAGTTTATTTTTCTTGACTATAAGATAACCTTATAGTTTATAATAGTCAAACAGCCTTTTCCTGTCAAGGATTGCAGCTGAAATTATATATGTATTTATACAGTAAAGGGAAAGGAGTCATGTTATGAAATTAATGTTAAAATATCTGAAAAGATATCCGAAGCTAATTCTGTTAAACACCATAGGAATCTTTAGTTTCGTAGTAGTACAGCTGGGCATTCCCACGGTTATGGCGTGGATGATTGATAACGGAATAGGCAATGGTGACATCGCTTATATTAAGAAAATGGGAGGAATCATGCTGATTATCTGCATTCTTGGAGGTGCAGGTACCATTTTATTAACTTTCGCTTCATCAAGGATTTCAACCTATATGATTCGGGATATCAGAAATGATGTTTTTGCACAATCGCAGATATTTTCCCACACAGAATATAATAAATTTGGTGTGTCTTCCATGATTACCCGGACAACGAATGATGCATTTCAGTTAATGCTGTTCTCCAATTTGTTGTTTCGAACTGCACTTTTGGCACCGGTCATGATTATTATCAGTGTTTTTATGACGATCAAAACCAGTATTAATCTCTCTATGGTTATTGGAGGAAGCTTTCCATTTATAGTGGCGGGAGTCATTATCATTGCAAAATTAACTAATCCGCTTTCCGAGAAACAGCAAAAAGGCATGGACCGGCTGAATCGGATTTCAAGAGAAAACCTAACTGGGGTACGTGTGATCAGGGCTTTTCGAAAAAGTGAGTATGAATCCGAACGTTTCGCAGAAACCAATGACGACTATGCCACTAATTCAAAGAAATTATTTAAAATCATGTCATTTACGCAGCCGGCCTTTTTCTTCTTATTGCACCTTGCAATGATGGCCGTGTTTTGGATATCAAGCTTAATGATTGATAAAGGAACTTTACAGGTTGGACAGTTAGTTGCTTTCTTAGAGTATCAGTTTCATGCAATGTTCTCTATCATGCTGTTTTCCATGGTATTTGTAATGTATCCAAGGGCGCAGGTTTCTGCAAACCGCATTCAGGAATTATTAGATGAGGAGCCGTTAGTAAATAATCCTTCTGAGGGCATTACAGCTGATAATAAAGGTGTGGTAGAATTTGACCATGTTACGTTCCAGTATCCGGATGGTGAGCTCCCGGTGATAAAGGATGTATCTTTTACTGCGAACAAAGGGGAGACCGTAGCATTTATCGGCAGTACGGGCAGCGGAAAGAGCACATTGATTAATCTGATTCCAAGATTTTATGATGTGACAAGCGGTTCCATCAAAATTGATGGTGTGGATACACGTGATTATGATTTAAAGGCGCTCCGTCAAAAGATTGGCTTTATCCCTCAAAAAGCTTTTTTATTTAAAGGAACCATAGAAGAAAATCTTAAATTCGGCAACCCCAATGCGACACCGGAAGAAATAGATCATGCAATCGAAATAGCGCAGGCAAAAGAGTTTATTCAGAATAAGCCGAACAAATTGCAGGAATTTATAAGTGAAGGTGCAAAAAATGTATCAGGAGGCCAAAAGCAAAGGATCTCGATTGCAAGAGCATTGGTCAGAAGGCCTGAAATCTACATTTTTGATGACAGCTTCTCTGCGCTTGACTATAAAACAGATGCTACCTTACGAGCCGCCCTTAAGGATGAAACAAAAGAATCCATTGTATTCATTGTGGCACAAAGAATTAGTACCATCATGAATTCAGATAAAATAATCGTTCTGAATGAGGGCGAAGTGGTAGGTATGGGGACCCATAAAGAATTATTAAAGTCGTGCAATGTATATTATGAAATTGCAGATTCACAATTAACAAAGGAGGAACTGGAGCGATGAGAAAATTATATCCATATATAAAACCATACATGAAATTTTTTATCGTGGCGATTCTCCTTACGATCGCATACTCCGGCTTCTTATCAGCAGCGCCAATGGTGGAAGGTTTCATTACAACCAGACTAAAAGATGATGTTGTAGATATCGTGAACAAAGTTCCTGGGGCCGCCATCAGTTTTTCCTATATTATTAATATCTTAAAGCTGTTGCTTGCCATCTATATCGGAAACGTACTTAGCAGCTTTGGCTCGCAGTATTTTTTGACTAATGGTATACAAAATACAATGCGTGATTTAAGAAACGATGTCCAAAGAAAGATTGCAAAGCTGCCAATCAGCTATTTTGATAAACGTTCCGTCGGAGATATTCTCAGTATCATCTCAAATGATATTGATACCATGTCAAATGCGCTGCAGCAGAGTTTATCAAGAATATTGAGTGCTTTCTTATCCATTATTTTAGCAATAGTTCTAATGTTTTATATTAATCCGATGATGGGTACAGTTGCCGTTTTACTGATACCGGGAAGTGCCTTGATTATGAGGTTTATTATGAAGCGTTCTTCCGTTATGTTTAGTAAGCAGCAGGCTGCACTTGGTGATTTAAATGGTTACATCCAGGAAAGGTATACCGGGTTAACCGAAATCAAACTATATGGAAAGCAGGAAGATTCCATAGAACAGTTTAAGGAGATTAACGACAATCTTTGTGAAAACGGATTTAAGGCACAATTTATATCCGGGTTGATGTCACCGTTAATTTCCTTCATTACGTATCTTGCAATTGTAGCTGTCTGCATATTAGGTGCGACATTTGCAATTACAGGAGCCATAACGGTTGGACAGCTTCAGGCATTTATCCGATATATGTGGCAGTTAAATGAGCCGTTGGAGCAGGTGTCACAATTGTCTGCTTCCATTCAGTCTGCGATTGCGGCATCGGGAAGAGTATTTGAGTTTCTTTCTGAAACAGAAGAGGTCCCGGAGGTTTCTGCTCCGGTAAGAATCGAGAACTTAAAGGGAAATGTTACCTTTGAAGATGTCTCTTTTGGTTACAACAAAGAAAAAATGCTCATTGAGCATCTGAATATTAACGTAAAGAGCGGTCAGATGGTAGCAATCGTAGGCCCGACTGGCGCCGGAAAAACCACGCTTATTAACCTCTTAATGCGTTTTTATGACGTAAATAAAGGCGCAATTAAGGTTGACGGTGTGAAAATTAAGGATATGAGACGGGATGATCTTCGTTCTATCTTTGGTATGGTGTTACAGGACACCTGGTTATTTAACGGAACGATCGCAGATAATATAAAATACGGTAAAGAGGAAGCAACGCAGCAGGAGATTGAAAACGCGGCAAAAACAGCAAATGTAAATCATTTTATCAAAACACAGCCAGATGGCTACCATATGATATTAAATGAAGAATCCTCAAACGTATCAGTCGGTGAGAAACAGCTTTTAACAATAGCGAGAGCATTCCTGGCAGACCCTGCTATTTTAATCCTTGATGAGGCGACAAGTTCCGTTGATACAAGACTTGAATTAATGCTTCAGACAGCTATGAAAAATATCATGAAGGGCAGAACAAGCTTTGTTATTGCACACCGCCTTTCTACGATTAGAAATGCGGATTTAATCCTTGTTATGAATAATGGATCAATTATTGAACAGGGAACCCATGATGAATTAATAGCAAAGAAAGGATTTTATGAAAAACTGTATATGAGTCAGTTCCAAAATCAAGCTTAAATATAGTTCATGTTTTTAAAAGCAGGCTCCCGTAATTGAGAGCCTGCTTTTGGTTTATCTGTCATTCAATTCATCCAGTATGTCCAATACCTCAAAAAGCCCGTTTATGGAATAATCCGCAAGACTTCGGTCAAAACCAAACCTGTCATCAATGATGGAGGCAACGGTCATTCCCGCTCCATGACCAGCCATGATCCCATAGGTAGAATCTTCCACCACCAGACATTCCTTTGGCTCGCGCTTTAAGGTGTCTGCCGTATGGAGATAAATTTCGGGATTAGGCTTGCTTTCCTTAAATTCCTCACCGCTTACAATGTAGTCAAAGTCACCTTTTATACCGCAGGATGTGAGCACATCTTCGATCCCTGCCCTGCTGGTAGAAGATGCCAGTGCTACCTGATAACCTCTGCGGTGAAGCTCCTTTAAAATCTCCGGGACTTCCTTTCTTAAAATGGAAGGGTAATCCGGGCGGCAATCAGCCCAAAGTCCTGCATACAGCTCTTGGAACGTGAGGGAATTCACATCCTCTCCGATCACTTCACTTACAATCTCCATCGTCCTTTTTGTGGTGGATCCCACCACGGCAAACAGCGCCTCTCTGCTGATCTGGGGGTACTTAAGCTTCAGCTTCTCATACATATGGTCCAAATATATGATTTCGCTGTCGATCAGAACCCCATCCATGTCAAATATAACTGCTTTTATCATTGGTTAAATTCCTTCCTCAAAGTCCTCAGACGCTTCTACCGGCTCGTATTTGTATTTTCCGATCTGCGTTTTTCCTATTTCAATCATTTCATCTGCCAGCGTGTCTGTTTCCGATATCTGGCCCATCATACAGCGCATTGCCAGCTCTACAGTCATGGCCAGGTTCGTTCCGTAAAGGACCTTTATCCGTTCATTCCCAATGCTTAACATTACTGCATTTTTAAAAGGAGAGCCTCCCAGAATATCGCATAGAACAAGAACTTGTTCGCAGTCCTTTAAGCGGTCAAAGGCGGCCTTCAGATTCTCCTTTAGCTGTTCCTCGCTATGCTCCTCCCTAAAATCCACCGGTACGATAAAATCCTGATGGCCGGTGAGAAGTTCCACTGCGCTTGAGATTCCGGTTGCAAATGTTCCATGGCCTGAAATAATGATTCCAATCATAGTTTCCTCTTTCCTGCCCTCGTTTTATGGGCATATAGGTATGATTTCCGGGCATTTCACGATTTATTTCTAATCCCTGTATACGACAAAGTCAAATCGGTGTGTGTTGCCCGGATAAGTTTCAATGCTGTAGTCGATAGGACGTTCATATTGGTCGTAGGCGATGCTTTCCAGCATGTGCACCGGAGAGCCTTTCTCTATGTGAAACAGGTGAGCCTGTGCCGGGTCGATGATTTCTGCCCGTATGGATCTGACCGCCTTGGCCGGATAGATGCCATACACTTCTCTCATAATGCGGTAAAGAGAATCTGTTCCGTAATCATAGGCTTCAATTCCTGGAAATAGATCCATGGGAACAAAGTTTTCAATAAAAGTAAAAGGACGTTTGTCCGCATAGCGCATGCGCTCCAGATGAAGGCAGTGCTGTTTGGGATCCAAATGCAGTTTTTCGTAAACCGGGACATGGTAAGGGATGATTTCCTTCTTCTTTAAATCGGTTCCAGGTGCCATTCCGATCATGGCCAGTTCTTCACGGTAGCTGACAAGCTGCATCAAATAGATTCCCCGGTCTGTATTTGATCTTACAAAGCTTCCGGCGCCGCGCTTTCTCACCAACATTCCAAGTTTGTTTAAATCTCCGTAAGCCTGCCGGACGACAGGACGGGAGATGCCGAATTTGCGGCAGAGTTCATCCTCTGTGGGTAGCTTTTGTCCCGGAACCAGGGTTCCGCTTCGGATTGCATTAATCAGGCAGCCCTTTAACTGCTCATACAATGGAACCGGACTATATTTATCAATTTGTATAAATTCAAACTTCATGTATACACCTCCATAGCAGGGAAATCCCATTAGTACAGTATATCATTGAGGGATTTTACCTGCAATGCTATTTTAACGGATATCCATATGGATGTCCACTCGGTGCTTTTAACGGTATCAGAAGCCGCCTTTTACCATGTGGTTTTTTGCCGCATAACGGAAGGGGCCATACAGGAGAGGTTAATTCAACCAGCTCTTCCTGTAAGGCCCCCGGCAGAATTCGATTTGATTCCTTCCGTGAGTTACATGATTTTAAAGAAAGACAATACGATTGATACAAGGATGATAAGGATAATCAGCATCAGTGTATTAACATGTTTTTTCTTAAACAGCCAGTAAAGGGTAAATACAAACCCTAAAGGCAGTATGTTCGGCATAATGGAATCGAAGATTGCCTGTATGGATACGCCGCCGGGAGCTACCAGCGTTTCGGCAAAATGAAGGGATACGTAGCTTGGGATCAGCCCGCCTACCACCATCATGCCCAGGATGCCTGCTGCCTTTGTAATGGCGCTGGCATTGGAACTGATTAAATCAACGGCTCCCACACCCATGTTATATCCCATACGGCCAAACCACAATCTTGAGATGGCGCCTAAAAACCAGATAGCGATATAAAGGATAGGACCCAGTACAGAGCCGCCGCTTGCAAGGGAACAGCAGATGGCTGCTGATATTGGAAGCAGGGTGAACCAGAAGATTGCGTCTCCCAGTCCGGCCAGAGGGCCGAATAGACCGGTTTTAATGCTCTTGATCAGAGCCCTGTCCTGTCCGTTTTCTTCCAGGGAAAGGACAAGACCCTGAAGAAAAGTTGCCATGTGGGGTTCGGTATTGATAAAGTCCATGTTATTTTTCATGGCATCTGAGATTTCTTCCTTCTGGTCACCGTAAATCTTCTTTAATCCGGGAAGCAATCCGAGACAGAAACCGGGAGCCTGCATACGCTCAAAGCTGAAGCAGGACTGTTCTAATATAGAAAGCATGCTCATCTTATTGATATCTTTTTTGTCCAATTTATTTCTAGATACCGTCATCGTCAGCACCTCCTCCTACAGTTAAGGCGTTCTTTTTGATAGTTTCATCATTGAGATAACCAATGAATGCAACGGCGATTCCTGCGATAGCTACCGGAAGGATATTGTCCAGCTTTAAGAATGTCATGATTAAGAAGCCAATAAAAAGATATGCCACGTTCTGCTTTTTAAGCATAACAACCAGGAGCAGGGTAAGACCGACTGCAGGAAGCAGGCCACCGGATATTTCGAATCCATGGATCAGCCATTCCGGGAACATGTTTACAAATCCTGCTATTTGGTTCTGTAATGCAAAGGCAGACAGGAACGTGATCAGAGCGTAGATTCCCGCTTTAATTACAACTCCAAGAAGAACGATCTGTGTAAATTTCTTTGTGTCTGCGTTCTCGCATGCGTGATCCAGGGGACGTAAGAATCCTGCAAAAGTAGTATTGCAGACAATTCCGACCCACTGTGCAAGCAAAGCGAAGGGTAATGAAAGTCCCAGAGCTGTTTCGACGCTCTGGCCAGTGGTGAATGCGATGACTGTTGTCATCATGCCTGCCATCAGAGGATCAGGCGGAACGGTACCGCCTACGGTCAGCAGTCCCAGATAAGAAAGTTCTGCAACGGCGCCCGCAGCAAGTCCTACCTGAACATCACCCAGGATTATTCCGGCGAAGAAGGCGACAACGATGGGGCGGAACCAGAAAAAGGCTTCCCAGCAGGCGTCACAGGCACAGATAAAGGCCAGTAAAGCCAGCAAAATCCCCTGGATTAAAGTAATTTGCATAAAAAACCCTCCTTTTATTGAACCGCAGGTTTCTTCCTGCGGTTTTCATCATTATTGCTTATGTGATTCCAGGCATAAAGGTATGCCTGCAGGGTATTTCATCTCATTCTTCCTAAACCTGACTAATAGCTTTACTTCAACTCAAAATCATGCTTTTTATCTCCGGGAGCGATCTGGATATACACATCAATGCCTTTTCCCCGAATCATTCTCAAGTCAACTAAATCCTGTTCATCCAGATATACATGAGGCTCATTGGATACTTTCTTTCCCGGAGCTACATGCATGTTGCCGATGCATAGCTTATCGATGGGAACTTCTCCCTCTACCAGGACTCTTGCAGACTGCGGATTTCTTACTACTATAAATATCTTCTGGCTTGGCGCTGCTTTATGGATGACTTCAATTGTTTTTTGAAGCGTAAAGAATCGGATCCCCACGCCGGTGGAATCGGCGGTCATCTTCATCAGAGATTGCTGGACCGGATCACCCGCAGCCTCATCGTCTGCGACTACGATCAGATTACATCCGATGGCTCCCACCCAGGAGCATCCCACCTGACCATGTACCAGCCGGTTATCGATCCTTGTTAATAGAATGTTGGGCATATGTTTGTCACTCCTTTTGAAATTTTGTATCCCCTCTGATATTTTGTACTATTTTTCATATTTTCACTCTCTTTTATTAAAAAAGTATAAATAATGTATAAATAAATAATAGTATCATGGGGAAAGTTTGTCAATATGTAATTACAAATATTTGTATGTTTTCGATACATTATTGACTATACTTAGGGATATGATATAATTATTGCACAAAATACTTTCTGACTTATTTTTACCAAAACGAAAAAAGGAGCGGTAACAAAATGAATGAAAAAATAAAAGAAACAATGATGACGTATGTGGAAGAGTCTCCTGAGGTAATGCTTAATAATATTAAAAACCGGAAGGAGCTGACAGCTCCGCTGATCGCAGAATATGAAAAGGGAGATTACAAATCCGTCTGGATCGTGGCTTCCGGGTCCTCCTATAATGGTTCGTACTGCGCCCGCCAGTTTATGAGGCATTATTTAAAGTCTGAAGTAAAGATCATATCCCCCTTCACCTTTCTTAGCAGTGAACATGATTTTACGGACAGGGATTTTGTTTTTGTTGTTTCCCAGAGCGGATACAGCACCAATTCCATAGACGCGCTTAAGATAATCCGTGAGCAGGGGCGCACCTCAATCGGAATTACAGGAAGTATCTCCAGTGATATGAAAGATTATGCGGATGTGCTGATCGATTATGGGGTTGGAGTGGAAACCGTAGGTTATGTGACAAAGGGTGTGACCTCCTTTGCCTTGTTTCTGATGCTGTTTACCCTTGAAGCTGCCGTAAGAAAAGGACTGATGACAGAGGAAGAGGCAGAATCGGTATGCCGGGATATGGAGAAGGCAGCACGGATTCATGAGACAGTGCAAAAGGAAACCTTGAAATTCTATGAGGATCATTATAAGGAATTTACCTCCATGGTAAATGCTTATGTGTGTGGATTAGGCGCTAATTACGGCACGGCACTGGAAGGTGCATTAAAGTTAGGTGAGACGGTAAAGATCCCTTCTGCAGCTTATGAGTCTGAGGAATTCCTCCATGGACCCAATCTTCAGATGACTCCCGGCTATACGGTATTTCTCATTGACGGAGGAAACAGCAGCAGCCGGATCCAGACCATTTTTAAAGCCTGCAGGGAGGTAACTGACAGGGCGTTTTTAATAACCAATCGGCCTGGATACACCGGAGAAGGGATTTTAAACCTTCCGGTGGAGCTGCCTGAGCTTTTAACCCCCTTATGCTTCCTGCCGTTTTTCCAGATCCTTTCATATCAGGCAACGACAGCGCTAAACCGCTGGAAGCAGCATCCTCTGTTAAAGAAGATGAAAGTTGCTGCCGCATGTAAGACGGAAAATTATGAGGATGAGGATGATTGATTCTTAAAGGAGATTATTTATGGGGAATATTAAGATCAGCCAGAAAGAACTTGCCGCTTATTTTGACCACACGCAGTTAAGAGCCTGGGCATCCCATCAGGATTTTGTAACGCTCTGCGAGGAGAGCATGGAATATGGCTTTAAGATGGTAGCCATCAACCCGGCGCAGGTGGTCCGCTGCCGGAAGCTTTTGGAAGGCAGCCCTGTTCATGTGGGGGCTGCGGTGGGATTTCCGTTAGGGCAGACAACCATAGAAGATAAGCTGAATGAAACAAAGACTGCCATTTTAAACGGCTCTGATGAGATCGATTACGTGATCAATATTACTGAGCTAAAAGAGAAAAATTACAGCTTCATAGAAAAGGAAATGGCAGAGATAACGGATATCTGCAGAAAAAACAAGGTAATTTCTAAGGTTATTTTTGAAAACTGCTATCTTACAGACCAGGAGAAAGAGGAATTGTGCCGGATAGCGCGGAACGTGCATCCGGATTATATTAAGACCTCCACTGGTTTTGGAACTGGCGGGGCGACCTTTGAAGATGTGGCACTGATGAAGCGCATGGTAGGAGATGAAATTAAGATCAAGGCGGCAGGAGGTGTCAGGACCCTGGATACTGCCCTTCAGATGATAGAGCTTGGAGTCAGCAGAATCGGTTCTACGGCAAGTGTTTTTATCGTGGAAGAGTTTAAGAAACGTATGTAGGCTGGAATGCCCCTTGAGAAGTATTAGTTATTCCCTGAATTGAAAAGCTGTTAAATGACCGATTGTGTTCTGCTCATTAGGTCATTTGACAGCTTTTTAACACCTTTCTTAACACCTTTTATTAAGATAATGGGAAACAGGCATTGCTTTTGCCGCGGGAAAATATTATAATACGGAAATGCAAAATTTCTTAACCGATATACCAAGGAGGCACAAATGGTTCATGTTAAAAACATATTTAAAATTTTTGCAGGTGATATAAAACGCATTGCGCTTAATCCGGTAGCAGTCATTATTGCGCTGGGCCTTACACTGATTCCAGCTTTATACGCATGGTTTAACATCGCTGCAAGCTGGGACCCTTATGCCAATACAAAGGGACTTAAGGTTGCGGTTGTCAACCTGGATAAGGGGGCTTCTATTGACGACATATTTGACACGGATATTGATGATTCTTCTATTAATATCGGTGAAATGATTCTTGATGAACTTAGAAAGAATGAACAGATAGGCTGGCAGTTCGTCAATAAGGAAGAAGCAATCGATGGAGTGGAATCCGGGAAATATTATGCGGCAGTTATCGTTCCCGAGGATTTCAGCCAGAAAATATCAAGTGTCCTTACCTCTAACATTGAGCGCCCGGTGCTTGAATATTATGTAAATGAGAAGAAAAACGCCATTGCCACAAAGATCACCGGCAAAGGGGTGGAGAGCGTACAGCAGCAAATTAATGAAACCTTTATTAATTCTACCTCAAAGGTGGCTGGGAAGGCCTTAAACAAATATTCAGATAACTGGGATACTGATAAGGAAACGGACAGAGACGATGCCGTCAGCACTCTTACGGATGTAAAAACAGATTTGAATCAGCTGGTGGATACCATTACCATGCTTCAGTCCACTCTCCGCACCGTCAACAGCTTAAATGGCGGCATGAAGGGAACTCTCCCGGATGTGAGCAAAATGATCGATTCCGGCGGACAAACGGCTGAAAGCGCAAAAACCCTTATTGATTCCTCCAGAGGATTTTCTGATACAATGACAGGAGGTATTAGAGATACCCTGGATAATATCAGCCAGGTAGAGGAATCCGTGTATGAGTCCTTTCAGGTAATCGGCAAGTTGACGGACACATCCGCTGACGGAGCAATTGATGCATTAAAGGCCATGGAAAATCTTGTCACAGGAAGCATCAACCAGTGCAATAGCGTAAACAAGGTTTTGGGGACAATTAACCAGAAACTGCCTATTCCCTTAAATGATATAACAACTCTTCAGCAAAAGCTTTCAGATACCGTTAAGCAGCAGCAGGAACTGGTCAGGAAGCTGCAGGCTGCACAGCAGACTGTTAAACAGACAAAGCGGCTGCCGGATACCATGGAGAAGGATATCGGAGACACTCTTGACGGGGTTACCAATTCCATATCAGACGTTCTGAACTTTTATACCGGTAAGGTGGAGCTTCCTTTAAAAGACAGCCTGGATAAGACCTATGATGCCCTGGGTACTACTGCAGGAGCTTTAGACAGCATTGGAAGTATGGTAGGGCAGATCGATACCACCCTTGACAGCGTAACAGCCTCATCCCAGAGCCTGATCGAAGCGTTAGACAGCGCCGTCAGCCTAATGAACAGGAGCCAGAAGCGGGTGGATGATATGATCGACAGCGTGAACAAGCTGGCGGATAATGAGAAGTTAAATAAGATCATGGAAATCATGAAGAATGATCCGGATCAGCTCAGTGATTTTATGAAGATGCCTACGGATATGGTTACCAACAAAATCTACCCGGTAGAAACTTATGGTTCCGCCATGGCTCCGTTTTATACCATTTTGGCCATCTGGGTGGGAGGACTCATTTTGGTGGCTCTGTTAAAAACCAAGGTGGAAGAGAGCAGATCCCAAGGGCTTAAGCAACCTATTTTGGAAGGTATCTTACCTTCATGCTGTTTGGAATCGCCCAGGCGCTTGTGGTGGCTTTGGGAGATTTGTATATGTTAAAGATCCAGTGCCTTTATCCGGGAAAATTTGTGCTGGCAGCTGTGGCAGCCAGTATTATATTCACCAATATCACTTATTCCATGACAGTTTCCTTTGGGGACGTGGGTAAAGCGATCGTAGTAGTCTTTATGGTCATTCAGGTGGCAGGCTCCGGCGGCACGTTTCCCATACAGGTAACTCCCCGGTTTTTCCAGATGGTATACCCATTGCTTCCATTTACTCATCTCATCAATGCAATGAGAGAGTGTGTGGGAGGTACTTATGGGAATGATTATTGGAAAGATATACGAAATGTGCTGGTCTATATTCCTATATCACTGTTGGTTGGAATCGTATTGCGGAAGAAGGTGTTAAAACTGAATGAATTTTTTGAAGAAAAACTCAGCCAAACAGGGATCATGTAAGATGGGAAAAGAAAAAAAACCGCCGGGAATCAGACGGCGGCTGGCCTGGGCCGGCGGGGTGGTACTGCTTTTAATCGTTCTTGGTCTTTGGGTATGGAACTATCTTCCGATCCATTATGCAAGATTTTACCTGACCCGTTCGGCACTGCAAACCAGGGGACGGTTAATAGATTTATGGGGCAAAGACAAGGAAGGAGAAGGGGCAGAGGAAGATTCCCTGAAGCTCATAGCGGATGAAGTGGATTGGAATGGCCGTTCTGTGCTCATACTTCCGGGAGGGTTTGGCATCAACTGGAAGGAGCAAAGGGATGAAAAACATACCTTTACCCAGGGAAGCCTTGACGTGTATTTTCTTGGGGCCATAAGGGACGGAGTCCATTACCTGGCTGACAGAGATAATGCCGTAATATACATACCTGGAATGAAAGGACCGACCATAAGAACCAGCCAGGATACATTAAAAGAGGTTATTGGTTTTTCCATTGTCCCGGAAGAGAGAAACCATTTAAGAGATCAGCTCGAAACCTTAAAAAAGGATACCATCAACATGATGAACCAGAGTCATATGGAATTTGTCAGAAGGGATAAGAGCGGCGTAATCATTAAGGCATCAGTCCCTTCCGGTCTCTTTGACACCTATTTAGGTAAGATAGGAGAACTGCTTAAAGAGGGGCCAGGAAAGGATATGAAAGAATGGGGACAGATGTTAGAGGAACAAAAGACCCAGGGAGAGACTCAGGAAATACTCTTTACCATTGACAAGGGGCTGCATATCACAGAGATCAAAGTGGAAGGGCTGACTGATATGAGCCTTTTACTGGAGTCTAATGGAGGGCTGTCAGCGGCAGGAAGTGTAATGCTTCGCGAACGGAAGCTTGATATGAGCACAAAGGTCTATTTTGGCAATGGTCAGGAAGGGAAAAGGGCATTCCAGATCCCTGAACTGAATATTACATATCATAATGAAAGATTTGAGCTTGGACTGAAGCTGAGCGGAGGATATGAAGGCGGTAAGATCTCTTCTGATGTTCTGGAATATGGGAAACTGTCTGAGACAGGTGAGGAATCCTCCGGTGACGGATTGCAGAAGGTCAAGGACGAGTTTCTAAAAAGAACCGGGCAATTAGGCCTTGACTTTTATAAGTAAATAAAAAAATCTATTGACAAATAGAACTGTAACTTTTATAATAACAGTAAAGATACTGAAACTCACAAAGTTACAGTTATCCCAGGCAATCATCCAAAAAGCGGGGATATTTAAGAAAATTATGATAAAACTATAAAAAAGAGCACCGTCAGTTGGAAAACATTGCAGAGGATGTACGGTCTATCATAGGATCGGCGCATTCCAGGATTTTGAGTAATGTAGATAATTATGTATAAAAGGCGCTTTTCGTGAATACACAAAAAGCAAGTCAAGAAGGAGGAACATAATATGGCAGTTTTAACATTAACACAGGAGAATTTTCAAACAGAAGTGGCAGATAACAGCGGCATTGTGCTGGTGGATTTTTGGGCGACCTGGTGCGGCCCCTGTAAGATGTTTGCACCGGTGATAGACGAAATTGCTGAAGGGAATCTTCCCGGTGTTAAGGTAGGCAAGGTGGATGTTGACCAGCAGCCGGACTTAGCAGGACAGTTTAGGGTTATGAGCATTCCTACCCTTGTACTCTTTAAGGATGGAAAGGCGGCAGTCACTTCCGTAGGAGTAAAATCCAAGAAAGAAGTCCTTGAAATGATCGAGAAATTAAGATAAAATACAGCAAAGGCCACGGGTCTTCCGGTTAACCGGAATGTCTGGTGGTCTTTTTTTACAATTTTTTACTGCTTCCGGTTAATATCTTTTTCGTATAAAATAGATAACATAAGTAGTTGTTGACATTCCCCTATACAGGAAGGATTATACTGTTAATCAGTACAAATAAACTCGTAATCGAAGAGGGAAACTATTAATGGACACTAGATAAGGCATATGCTTATGGGGGTTTCAATGAAAGAAAAGAAATTGTACTCAATTGGGGAAGTGAGTAAGATCTGTAACATATCTACAAAAGCTTTGAGGTTTTATGATAAGATCGGTATCATATCTCCAGATATGATCTGCAAGGAAAACAGCTACCGGTATTATAACAAAGAGTCGCTTCTGACTGTTCCGGTAGTGAAATACTACAAGCAAATGGGATTTAAACTGGAAGAGATGCAGGGGCTGGTCGAAGGAAATAATTATTATTACCTGGAACAGAATTTCCGGAATAAGATTGACCAGTTATGCCTTCAGGAGCAGCAGATCCATAACAGCTATATTGCGGTTAAGGACTGGTATGAGCTGATACAGGAAGCCAAACTGGTGCTCCAGAATGAAGTTAATGATGTTGCCGTAAAGTATATACAGCCTGCGACCTATTGCGGCATGGAGCAGGACTTTGACTACAATTACATGGAGTCCATTATCAATATAGAATGGACCAATCACTTAGAGTCAGCTGAGAATGAGATCACAGGGCCGGTTATTTTAAAATTTGATTCATTTGAGGAAAAGATGGCAGGCAAATGCAGCCGCACCAGAATCATGCAGCAGGCCATTCATCCATGCAGGAACTGCTTGAACCGCCAGGTTTTTGAAGGGTTTATGGCTGCGTCGGTTTATCATATCGGAAAGCATGAAACGATTGATGAAGAGTATGAGAAAATACTGAAATGGGCGGGGAAAAGGGGCTATAAGTGCGGGAAAGAAAGCTTCGAACGGTATGTGGTGGATTACTGGACCACCAGAAACCGGGAAGAGTTTGTTTCAGAGATCATTGTTCCGATATACAGAGAATAAGGGAGCATGTTTTAATGGCCGGTTTCCCTGGATACAGTATTCAGAAATATGCTGTACCAGGGGGGCCCTTTTTTTGTTTTCCAGGCTGGAAGCGCTTTTCCCAATATTTGGAGCATAAAAAAGTTTAAAAACCTGTTGACATTTCCCCTAGGGGGAAGATTTATACTAAATGCATAGAAAAACACAGAGCGACTACGTAAAATTAGTAACATTAACTGGCGTGATGTGTTTTCTAAACGTTTTCAGCTGAACGTGAAGATAAAAGCAGAGAAACATGCTAACTTGAATTTTGTGCAGCACCAATTGGGGAAGGAAAACTTAAATGACGGAAGCACGAAAAAAATTTAAAGCAATTGGCGTTACAACAGGCTTGATATCCGGTCTTATGTATGGGTTATATACCACATTCGTTTTGATCGCCGGTTATTACAAGCCTCTTGCCGGAGCGGTTGGGTTATTTGCTGCTCCCTATGTAACCTCGGGCCTGAATGATTTGTTTGCAGGCATCTGGCTGACCGCTTATAACGTTAAGACCGGAAGAATCCGGGAAATCGGAAGAAGCTTACGCCTGTTCCCGGGAAAAATTATTCTTATCGGCTCTCTGGTGGGCGGACCCATAGCAAGTGGGGCATACCTCATGGGACTAGCCATGGCAGGAGCTTACGCAATACCGATTTCCGCCATGTACATACTCTTTGGAGCATTGTTTGCAAGGATTTTCCTAAAGCAGAAAATCGTGCCGAGAGTAGGCATTGGAATGGTGATCTGTGTGGTTGGAGCGATTGTCATCAACTGGGTAAGGCCGGAAGGCAGCACTAATTTTACCCTTGGGATCATCTGTGCGTTTGTTGCGGCCGTCGGCTGGGCTTTGGAAGGTGTATTCGCAGCTTATGGAAGCGCCATGCTGGATACCGATGTAGTAATCAACATCCGCCAGCTATTATCCGGTATTGTGGATTTGATTGTTATTCTGCCGATGGTGGGAGGCATGGGACTTTTAAAAGGCACCCTGTTCTCACTGCCGCCGGTCATGTGGCTGCTGGTTTCCGGACTTTGCGCCGCAATCTCCTATTTGTGCTGGTATAAATCCAACAGTACTATAGGCTGCGCCATGGGAATGTCACTGAATATTACCTACGCGTTCTGGGGTGTGCTGTTTTGTATCCTGTTCTTAAAACAGCCATTGACCCCGACTATCATCATTGGTTCCATTATTATCATTTTGGGTGCGGTTTTAGTATCCGTAGACCCATTTGAATTGCTCATGAAAAAGGAGGAAGTAAGCAATGAAATTTGATGCATTAGGAATGATCGAGACAAAGGGCCTGATCGGTTCAATCGAAGCTGCAGATGCAATGGTAAAGGCAGCAAATGTTACTCTGGTAGGAAAAGAATTTGTCGGCGGCGGTCTTGTTACCATTATGGTAAGGGGTGATGTCGGTGCGGTAAAGGCAGCAACCGATGCAGGTGCTGCTGCAGCCCAGAGAGTTGGAGAACTGGTTTCCGTTCACGTAATTCCTCGTCCTCACGCTGAGGTTGAAACCATTCTTCCGAAAGAGAAAAAGGAGTGTAAATAATGAGTAACCAAGGAATGACATCTGCATCCGCGGATGCGAAAATGGCGGCAGTCAATAAAAAATTCAGGACAACCGGTATGACAACCGGTGCATTATCCGGACTGACATACGGGATCTATACCGTACTTGTACTGGTGGCCGGATATTATGAACCTCTTGTCAGTGCGGCAGGACTTTTAGCAGGACCATATGTGTGCTCCGGCTTAAACGATCTTTTCGCAGGAATCTGGCTGACTGCTTATAATGCAAAAAACGGCCGTATCCGTGAGATGGGAAGAAGCCTTAATACATTCCCTGGTAAAATGATTGTCATCGGATCCATTCTCGGAGGTCCCATTGCCAATGGCGCTTATCTGGTAGGTCTTGCCATGGCCGGTGCCTATGCGATTCCGATTTCCGCTTTATGCAGTTTATTCGGAGCAATTTTTGCATGGATCTTCTTAAAACAGAAAATCACAAAGAGAGTCATGATGGGTATGCTGGTATGTGTGGCTGGTGCCATCATCATTAACTGGGCGAAGCCGGAAGGCAGTGATAACTTCACACTGGGAATTATCTTCTCCTTTGTTGCAGCAATCTGCTGGGCTCTGGAAGGTGTATTTGCCACTTACGGCGGAGCCATGATCGATACCGATGTTGCAGTAAACTTACGCCAGCTGATTTCCGGTGTTATAGATTTATTCGTGATCCTTCCTATCGTTGGCGGCCTGGGACTTCTTGGCGGAACACTTATGGCAGGAATACCAACCATCTGGCTTGCAGTATCCGGCTTAAGTGCCGCAGTGTCTTTCCTTTGCTGGTATAAGAGTAATTCCACCGTTGGATGTGCTGTGGGAATGTCCTTAAATGTAACCTATGCGTTCTGGGGTGTTTTCTTCTGTATCCTGTTTTTGGGACAGGCAGTGACACCTACGATTGTAATCGGTTCTTTTGTAATCGTATTTGGTGCGATTCTGGTTACCATGAATCCACTGGATTTATTCAGGAAAGGGGAATAAGGAAATGTTATTACCTGCAAGAACAGCGGTTTTAAATTATTTATATGGAGTGGAAAATGCGGATATTGCCCAGATCATGGAGGCTTTAAAACCGCTTTACGGCGGAGAACGCCAGTTTACCAAAGACCGTTACATGGATCATGTTATGTCTTTGGAAGCAAACGGTATGGTCAACTTGTGCAGCTATGACTTAGATCAGAACGGAGAGCTGCGCATGCGCTACGAAATCAATGATGATGGAAGAAGCGCAGTTGACAAATATGTGGATAAGAAATACCGCAAATAGCATAGAGGAGGTTTACAAAGGTGAGATATTACGGCGAAGAAGCGTTAGGCCTGGTAGAGACCGTTGGACTGGTTCCTGCACTGGAGGCAGCAGACAAGATGCTTAAGGCAGCAGATGTAGAATTGATTTCTTATGAAAACGTAGGTTCCACCCTGGTGACCATTATGGTAAAGGGTGATGTGGCAGCGGTACGCTCCTCCGTAGAGGCAGGTGCAGAAGCGGCAGCAGCAATCGGCAAGCTGACAGCAAAGAACGTAATGCCAAGGCCGATTAAAGAGGTCGGAGACATTGTATCCGTACACGATATAGACGCATAGAGAAAGGAAAACAGTATATGGAAAGATATGAAGCCATAGGCTCAATAGAAACATTTGGTCTGGTATTTGTTCTCGAAGCGGCGGATGCAATGTGCAAGGCGGCAGATGTGGAACTCATCGGCTATGAAAATGTAGCTTCCGGTTATATTTCTGTTTTAGTACGGGGAGATGTGGGAGCCTGCAAGACGGCTGTAGAAGCTGGAATTAAGGCAGTAAAGGATATGGGAGCGGATGTTTACAGCTCCGTAGTCATTCCAAGACCTCATCCCCATCTTGAAAAAATCATCAGACGATATGCCTTAAGTATTGCTCCTGAACAGGAATAACAGGCATCCCGGATGAAGGGAGAATCGAAAATGAATTTTGTAGATAAAGACCTGCTCTCCATACAGGAGGCAAGGATTTTAATGGAAAGTGCACGGGAAGCCAGAGAGACCATGCTTACCTTCCCCCAGGAAAAGCTTGATCTCATTACAGGCACCCTGGCTGCGGCAGCGAAGGAACTGGCGGAGGAACTGGCGGTCATGTCCGCGGAAGAAACCGGATATGGACGTTTCCAGGACAAGTACGTGAAGAACACCTTTGTCTGCAATTTCCTGCCGGAGCGCTTAAAAGATATGAGGTGTGTCGGCATCTTAGAAGAAGACTCACGGCTTAAAACCATGGCAGTAGGCGTTCCGGTGGGTGTGATTGCCGCCCTGACGCCGGCAGTGAGCCCGGTTTCTACCGCGATTTACAACATTTTAATCGCTGTTAAGTCCGGCAATCCCATCGTTATCGCGCCTCATGAAAGGGCAAGGAAGGTAACAGGCAGGCTGATCGACCGGCTGATGGAAGCAGGAATATGCTGCGGGCTTCCGGAAGGAGCCATCGGGTATCTAAAGACAGTGACAAGGGCAGGAACCCTGGAACTGATCCGCCACCCGGCGGCGGCCATGATAGTCAACACCGGAGTACCGGAGCTGTGCCGCGAGGCAGCAGAAAGCGGAAAACCTTATATTTACGGCGGTACTGGAAACGGACCGGTCTTTGTGGAACGGACTGCCGATGTAAAACAGGCGGTAGAGGATATCATTGCAAGCCGTACCTTTGATTACGGGATCGTGTCTGCAGCCGAGCAGTATATGGTGGTAGACAGCCTCATTGCAGCAGAAGTAAAAGCCGAGATGCTTAAGAACGGCGCCTACTTTATGAATGGGGAAGAGGAGGAAAAGTTAATCGACCTCCTTTGCCTGGAAAGTGGGAAGGCGGATACGGAAATCATGGGAAGACCGGCAACAGAACTTGCGGTCAGAGCAGGATTTACGGTGCCTGATTCCACAACGGTGCTGGTTTCCGAACAGAAGTATATTTCTGACAGGAATCCTTTTGCAAAGGAGCTTCTGTGCCCAGTACTGGCTTATTACATCGAAAATGACTGGATGCACGCCTGCGAGAAATGCATGAGTCTTCTGGTTAACGAAAGCCATGGACACACCCTGGTAATCCACTCCAGGGATGAAGAAGTAATACGCCAGTTCGCCTTAAAGAAGCCGGTGGGCAGAATTCTTGTCAATACTCCCGCCACCCTGGGCAGCATGGGAGCGACCACGAACCTGTTTCCGGCCATGACTCTTGGAAGTATTACGACAGGCGCCGGAATTACGGCTGACAACGTTTCACCCATGAATTTCATCTACATCCGGAATGTGGGATATGGAGTCCGGGATGCGAAAGAATTCCTTGGGGTTACAGGAAACGCTTCGGGCGGACATGAGAAAGCTCCTGAGACAAAAGGAGGAAGCGAAGATGCAAAAGCGCTCCTGAAACAGATTTTAGAAACCTTGTCCAGGGAGCTTGATGATAAGTGTTGAAAGAAAAGCGTCTTTCAACCTTGAATTTGTGAATCAACTGGATATGCAAGCATATCCGCTTGATTCATTAGGTGGCAAATAATTGAAAGAGAGGGAAACCAGATTGGATATTCGTGAATTTTCAAATAAATTTGTGGAAGCAACGAAGAACATGACACCAGAAGAAAGAGCTTCTTTGATGAAAATGTTTGAAACTGTTTCCGATGAAATCAACAAAAAAGAGCCTGCTTCCCAGGCGGCAGCAAGCTTTGAGGGAGGAATAGAGATACCGGAGGGCATTACTCCCAGACTCCAGAATTTAAAGGAAAATTATTTAAAGCATAAACCATCGATTACAACATACCGTGCAAGGGCTATTACCAAGATCGCAAAAGAAAATCCTGGTATGCCAAAGATCATGCTTCGTGCAAAATGCTTCCGTTACTGCTGCGAAACAGCTCCCCTTGTCATTCAGGACAACGAGCTCATCGTAGGTGCTCCCTGCGGCGCTCCCCGTGCAGGTGCATTCTCTCCGGATATCGCATGGAGATGGATGGTAGATGAGATCGACACCATCGGAACACGTCCTCAGGATCCATTCTATATTTCCGAAGAAGACAAGAAAATCATGAAAGAAGAGCTGTTCCCATACTGGTCCGGCAAATCGGTTGATGAGTATTGTGAAGATCAGTACCGTGAAGCAGGCGTTTGGGAATTATCCGGAGAATCCTTTGTATCTGACTGCTCCTACCATGCCATCAACGGCGGCGGAGACTCAAACCCCGGCTATGACGTAATCCTTATGAAGAAGGGCATGCTGGATATTCAGCAGGAAGCCAAGGATCATTTAAAGGAACTGGATTATGAGAATCCTGATGATATTGAGAAGATTTATTTCTACAAATCCATTATCGATACCACAGAAGGCGTTATGATCTACGCAAAGAGACTTTCCGATTATGCAGCAGAGCTTGCAGCAAAGGAAACCAATCCAAAGCGTAAGGAAGAACTGCTAAAGATCTCTGAAGTAAATGCTTACGTTCCTGCTCACAAGCCAAGAACCTTCTGGGAGGCAATCCAGGCAGTATGGACCATCGAATCCCTGCTCGTAGTGGAAGAAAACCAGACCGGTATGTCCATCGGACGTGTGGATCAGTATATGTATCCATTCTACAAAGATGATATCGAATCCGGACGTATGAATGATTACCAGGCATTTGAGCTTGCCGGCTGTATGCTGATTAAGATGTCTGAGATGATGTGGATCACCAGCGAAGGCGGTTCCAAATTCTTCGCAGGCTACCAGCCATTCGTAAACATGTGCGTAGGCGGTGTGACCCGCAGCGGACACGATGCCACCAATGATTTAACTTACTTACTTATGGATGCAGTTCGTCATGTAAAGATTTACCAGCCATCACTTGCATGCCGTATCCACAACAAGTCCCCGAAAAAGTACATGAAAAAGATCGTAGATGTGGTTCGTTCCGGTATGGGATTCCCAGCCTGCCATTTTGACGATGCCCACATCAAGATGATGCTTGCAAAAGGCGTATCCATTGAGGATGCACGTGATTACTGCCTTATGGGCTGTGTAGAGCCCCAGAAGTCAGGACGTCTCTATCAGTGGACATCCACTGCTTATACCCAGTGGCCGATCTGTATCGAGCTTGTCTTAAACCATGGAGCTCCCTTATGGTATGGCAAGCAGGTTTGCCCGGATATGGGTGACTTAAGAAACTTCAAAACTTACGAAGAGTTTGAAGCAGCTGTAAAAGAAGAGATCAAATATATTACAAAGTGGACCGATGTTGCTACTGTAATTTCCCAGCGCGTTCACAGAGACTTAGCTCCAAAGCCACTTATGTCCATCATGTACGAAGGCTGTATGGAAAAAGCAAAAGATGTATCCGCAGGCGGTGCGATGTACAACTTCGGACCTGGCGTGGTATGGTCCGGACTAGCTACCTATGCAGACTCCATGGCAGCGATCAAGAAGCTTGTATTCGAAGAGAAAAAGTATACATTAGAGCAGATAAACGAAGCGTTAAAGGCTGACTTTGCAGGATATGACCAGATCCGCACCGATTGCCTTAATGCTCCAAAATACGGAAATGATGATGATTATGCAGATTTAATTGCAGCTGACCTGGTTGACTTTACAGAGCATGAACACAGAAAATATAAGACCTTATATTCTGTATTAAGCCATGGTACTTTATCCATTTCCAATAACACCCCATTCGGGCAGATGACAGGCGCTTCTGCCAACGGCCGTAATGCATGGCTGCCTCTTTCCGACGGAATCAGCCCAACCCAGGGTGCAGACTTCAAGGGCCCGACTGCAATCATCAAGTCCGTATCCAAGATGTCCAATGACAGCATGAACATCGGTATGGTTCATAACTTTAAGATCATGGCTGGCCTTTTGGATACTCAGGAAGGCGAAGAAAGCCTTATCACTCTTCTTCGTACAGCCTGCATGTTAGGAAACGGCGAGATGCAGTTCAACTACCTGGATAACAATACCTTAGTTGAGGCTCAGAAGCATCCGGAGCTGTACCGTGACTTAATCGTCCGCGTAGCCGGCTATAGCGCATTCTTCGTAGAGTTATGCAAGGATGTACAGGATGAAATCATAAGCAGAACCATGCTGACACATTTCTAAAAGAAAGTTGAGATCAATCACAATGGACCATGGAACGACAGGAGAGATTGAGCGTAAAGCGTTTATCTTTAACGTGCAGAAGTACAACATGTATGACGGGCCGGGAATCAGAACCCTGGTATTCTTTAAAGGCTGTCCGCTCCGGTGTAAATGGTGCTCCAATCCAGAAGGAATGGTGCGGAAATTCCAGGTGATGTATAAGCAAAATTCCTGTGTGAACTGCGGGGCGTGCGCTGATGTGTGCCCCGTAGGAATCCATGTGATATCCAAAGAGACGGGAAAACATGAAATCCAGCGGGAAAAGGATTGCATCGGATGCATGAAATGCAAGAATGTCTGCCCCAATGCAGCGCTGACCATTGCCGGAGAGGTTAAAACCATTTCAGAACTGCTTAAAATCGTGGAAGAGGATTCTGCCTTTTATGATATTTCAGGCGGCGGCGTAACTCTTGGCGGCGGTGAAGTGACCGCCCAGCCGGAAGCAGCTTTAAATCTGTTAATGGCCTGCAAGCAGGAAGGGATCAATACGGCAATTGAGACCTGCGGTTATACAAGTACGGAAACGATTTTAAAAATTGCAGAGTATGTGGACTTATTCCTGTTTGATATCAAACATATGGACCCTGTCCGACACAATGAACTGGTGGGTGTGAACAACGAACAGATCCTTACCAATTTAAAGGAACTGCTCCACCACCGTTTCAATGTGAAAGTCCGCATGCCAATGTTAAAGGGCATCAATGACAGCCGGGAAGAGATCGATGAGGTCATTAAATTCTTAATGCCCTTCCGTGACTACAAAAATTTTAAGGGAATTGATTTACTTCCGTATCATAAGCTGGGCGTTAACAAATACAATCAGCTTGATATGAAATATCCCATTGAAGGGGATCCAAGCCTAAGCCCGGAGGATTTAGACCGGATTGAAGGCTGGATGAAGGAATATGAATTTCCGGTTACTGTGGTGAAGCACTAAGAAAGGGGAAAAGGCCATGATTGAGATGCAGCGTGTCATAGAGGAATCCGTTCCTGGTAAACAGGTGACCATCGCCCATGTGATCGCATCTCCCATTCCGGAGGTGTATGAATGCCTTGGCATCGATGAAATGGGAGCCATCGGAATTCTCACCCTGTCCCCTTTTGAAACCTCAATCATTGCGGCGGATATTGCAGCAAAGGCAGCAGATGTGCAGGTGGGCTTCTTAGACCGCTTCACAGGCTCTGTGATCATTGCCGGCGATGTGGACAGTGTGGAAACCGCTTTGACTGCGGTATGCGATACCTTAAAACGCGGGCTGGGTTATATGGTGCCTGCGGTAACCAAAACATGAGAAAGAAAAGAATCATGATCATAGGCCCCGGCGGCAGCGGGAAAACTTCTCTGGCTCATGCCATAAACGGTTTTACCGGTCCGGCCAGAAGAACCCAGAACATGGTGTATGGGGAGAAAACCTTAGATGTGCCGGGGGTTTACTTAGAAAGTCCCTGGATGCATAAGCATATCATTGCGGCGGCACAGGATGCCTCCCATGTACTGATGCTGGTAGACCAGTCCTCATGCCGGGAAAGTTACCCGCCTGGATTTGCAAAAGCGTTCCGGGTTCCCGTTATCGGTGTGATTACGGGAAGCGGAGAAAAACCGGAACATGACGGCTGGTGTATCCGTCAGTTAAAAAAGGCCGGGATTCGGGAGCCCTATTATCATATCAATCTGTCTGAACGGACAGGCCTTCAGGAATTAATGGAGGCACTAAAATAAAAGGAAAGGAGGGAAATGTAACGTGGAGCAATTTGTAATGAATACAAAGGTATATATGGGGTCTTCCTGTCTGGATAAGATAAAGGATCTTCCTGTGACAAAGGCTTATATTATCTGTGACCCCTTTATGGCACAGTCCGGAAAGGTAGACTGGATCACAGAGCTTTTACAGGAGAAGGGGAGCAGCTATGAAGTATTTTCTGAGGTAGTGCCCGATCCCACCATTGAAGTCGTTTCAAAAGCCATAGGTGGAATGAAGTGCTTTGGTCCTGATGCAGTGATTGCCCTAGGCGGCGGCTCTGCCATTGATACGGCAAAAGCAGCAAGCCACATCTATAGTCAGATGGGAAATGAAAGGCTGTTCTTAATCGCGGTTCCAACAACCAGCGGTACCGGAAGTGAAGTGACTAATTTTTCTGTAATATCCGACCCACAGGCCCAGGCGAAGTATCCGCTGCGTTCCGATAGTATGGTGCCGGATGCAGCATTTCTTGATCCCCGCTTTACGGTGTCGGTTCCGCCTCACATTACAGCGGATACGGGAATGGATGTTTTAACCCATGCCCTGGAAGCCTATGTTTCAACCAATGCAGGTGATTTTACCGATGCCTGTGCGGAAAAAGCGGTGAGACTGGTGTGGAACTACCTGACACGTACCGTAGAAGAAGGAAGCGACATGGAAGCCAGAACTCATATGCACAATGCTTCCTGCCTGGCTGGAGTTGCGTTTAACGGAGCTTCCTTAGGGCTTTGCCACAGCATGGCTCATGCTCTTGGAGCACGCTTTCACATTCCGCACGGAAGAAGCAATGCGATCCTGCTTCCTCATGTCATCAGCTACAACGCTGGTCTGGAAGACGCCAGCGAACAGAGCGCCTGCGGCAGATATGTGGCAATTGCCAATATGCTTGGAATCGCAGCCGGAACAGATAAGGCCACGGTACACGGCCTGGTGCGTCACATCAAAAATCTGATGAACAAGATCAAAATACCTCAGCAGATTACAGACTTAAAGATTGACAAAGACGAATTTGAGCAGGCCGTACGGGAAATGGCAGAAAAAGCCCTGGCCGATAACTGCACATTGACCAACCCAAGGGTGCCTGCGGTAGAAGAGATTGAAACCATCTATCGGAAACTGTGTAAGGGGGGCTATTAATGAAATTCATCACGGAAGATGATTTGAGGATTTTATTCAGAAGAGAACCCTTTACTTCATATGATCTCCCTGCAGGAACCAGACTGACACCCGGAGCGCGCCAATTCCTGGTGGATAAGAAGATTCCCATAAGTGACGATCCCATGATGGTAAAACGAAAAAATGAAAAACCTGCAGAGAAGAAAGAAGAAGCACCGGAAAAAGAGATCTGCCGGGATCGTTTCTTATTAAAGAAAAAAACGCTTCAGGCGCAGTTTTTGGAAGTGGGCCTTGAACTGTTAAGCCGGGACGTTCTTCTGGCAGAACAAGTATTTGATCTGGAACGAAAACTTTCCAACCTTAAAAAAGAGGGCAGGGAAGAGGAAACCGGATTGAAACCCTGCACCGGATTTCATGAGGATAATATGCAGGAACCTTTTGAGGATTGCTTTGAAATAACAGGTTTTCATGCACAGTCAGAAAAAGGGAAAGAAATCCTTCTTCTGCACCGCCTGCGCTGCAGCACAAGAGAGCTGGCGGCTGAAGCAGGAAGCGAAAACTTAAACCCAGTCATTAACCGCTTATCACAGATGATATGTCTGGAATATGGAGGAAAAACATGTCAAAGGAAGTAATAACATTTGATGGCTGCAATGAGCTGGTGAGCCAGTTTGAAGCAGTTGTTAAGCAGCCCGTTAAGGGAAATTCCTCTGTTTACTATACCGGTGTCGATCTGGGAACGGCGTGTGTGGTACTGGCTGTTTTAGATGAGAATTACAAACCTGTGGCAGGCGCTTACCGGTATGCGGATGTGGTCCGGGATGGAATGGTCGTGGATTACATCGGTGCCATCCGGATCGTTCGGGAGCTTAAGGAAGAACTGGAGGAAAAGCTGGGCACAGAATTGCTTTATTCGGCGGCAGCCATTCCTCCGGGCACCGATTCCCTGGACGGCGGAGCCATTAAGAATGTGGTTCAGGGAGCTGGATTTGAAATAACGGCCCTTCTCGATGAGCCTACGGCGGCAAATGCAGTTTTAAAAATTAAGAATGGTGCAGTCGTGGATATCGGAGGCGGCACCACCGGAATCTCCATTTTAAAAGATGGAAAGGTGGTGTATGTAGCGGATGAACCAACAGGAGGAACTCATTTTTCCCTGGTGGTCTCCGGTGCTTATCAAATGTCCTTTCAGGAGGCAGAGATCTATAAAAGGAAAGAAGAACACCATAAAGAACTGCTGCCGGTTTTGAAGCCGGTTGTGGAGAAGGTGGCTTCCATCATAAAACGCCATATTGAAGGACACGATGTTCAGGAAATCTACTTGGTAGGCGGTACCTGCTGCCTGACTGGGATTGAAGCAATCATTGAAAAACAGACGGGAATCAGGACAAGGAAGCCTGAGAATCCAATGTTTGTTACCCCTCTGGGAATCGCATTTTCCTGTACGCAGGAAGAGCTGGCATAAAGGATGTGGACAATATGGAATACCGTATAATTAAATCACCGTCACAGGGAACCATCGATATTTTAAACCGCAGGAAGGGCTCAGGCACTTCCTCACCCATAGGACCAGTGGATGCAGTGGGGCTGGTACAGGGCAGGATCATCGAAATGGTTTGTGCCGCAGATGTGGCAGAAAAAGCAGTAGGTGTTACGGTAGAAGACATCAGAGGAAGCTGCCCGCAGAACATGATCATGCTTGCGATTTTTGGAGATACGGCATCGGTAGAGGCAGCCATGGACGAGATTAAGCAAAGAGAGAAGAGAGGGGTGGAGGAATGGTAGCGGCCAGATTGATTGATAACATATGGGCAACCAGAAAAGCGGAGTCCTTAAATGGGTATAAATTTATGCTTGCCGAGATCATTGGAGGCACACGGGAAGGCGAGCGGCTGATCGTAGCAGATATCATCAGCGCGGGAATCGGTGACCGTGTGATCATTTCCACCGGCTCTTCTGCCAGGCGGATGCTGGGAAGCGATGAAATTCCAGTCGATGCCGTAGTAATTGGGATTATTGATGAAGATTGCCAATTTATTTAGAAGGGAAGTGATCATATGAAGCAGTTGATTTGTGCAAAAGATGTAGAAAAGTTAAATGCTGAGGGAAAAAAGGTGTTTTACGTGGAAACCGGAAGTATCATCACACCGTCTGCAAAGGATGCAGCAGATTCATTCGGCATCAAATTCTGTGATAAGGCAGAGGAGCAGACACAGGCTCCGGCTGCTTTCGCAGCCATGGATATGGACAGCGAGAAAATTTATATGGTACTGAAGACTTTAATGGAAAAGGGCTTGTTAAATGAAATTTTAAAACCCTATGAGTCCGAAAGCCATGGAAACGGTCTCAAGGTGGTTCGTGGAAGTTCTGTGAAAATGGATGTATTTGATACAGGCGATCCATCTGTCAAAGCTTACTATCAGGAACTTGTAAGCAAAGAGGAATCCCAGATCAGTGCAGGTTTCCTTGTGATCGACCATTCCAGTTTTGAATGGGAATTGACCTATGAAGAGATCGACTATGTTATCGAAGGAACCTTAACCGTTACCATTGACGGAAAGACCTATACGGCAAAAGCCGGAGATGTGCTCTTCGTACCGTCAGGCTCCAAGGTAATCTGGGGTTCCCCAGATAAAGCAAGAGTATTTTACGCAACGTATCCGGCAAACTGGGCTGATTTGGTTTAAGGAGGTAAACAATGCAGGCACTTGGCTTTATAGAAACAAAAGGCGTGCTGGCGGCTATTGAGGCGGCAGATGCCATGTTAAAGGCGGCAGACGTGTCTCTTTTGGAAAAGACCAAAGTCGGCGGAGGCCTCGTCGCTGTTACGGTGACCGGAGATGTGGCGGCAGTAAAGGCAGCGGTGGACGCCGGAGCAGCAGCGGTAGAACGCATAAACGAGGCTGCTTTCGTAACACGCCATGTTATCGCCAGGCCTCATGATGAGCTGACGGCTGTTATCGGCGGAGGTACTCCTGACGAACCGGAAAAAGAACCAGTTCCGGAAATCGCAGAAGAACCAGCGGTTGTGGTACTTGAAGAGATACCAGCAGAAGAACCAGTTGAAGAATCTTCCAATGAACCGGAAACGGTGGATACCATAAAGCGGGAAACCGTGGACTTATGGATGAAGCAGGACGGTCTGGAAGAAACCATGAAGATACTTGAAGATATGAAGGTAACAGAGCTTAGGACACTTGCCAGAGAATATCCGGAATTCAGTATAGCTGGACGAGAGATCTCAAAGGCAAATAAAACCCTGCTGCTGGAAGAATTCGGGAAGTATTATGGACAGAATGATTAATATTTTTAGAAAGGGAGAACGGGAACATGGAGAACTTTGATTTTGATTTACGTTCCATCCAGGAAGCAAGGGATTTAGCCAGATGCGGTGAAGCAGCCGCAAAAAAAATTGCCGGATTTACGGCAGAACAAATTGACACCATTCTTAAGAGTATGGCAAAAGCAGGAGAGGAACACGCTCTTTGCCTGGCAGAGATGGCTGTAGAAGAGACAGGCTTTGGAAAGGTCATGGACAAGGCATATAAGAACCATGCAGCTTCCACGCTTTTATATGAAGAAATAAAAGATATGAAGACAAGAGGAATCCTTGCAGAGGATACAGTGAATAAGACCATTGATGTGGCAGAGCCGGTAGGCCTTGTAATGGGCATCGTTCCATCAACCAACCCAACCTCAACCGTATTCTTTAAATCCATGATTGCAATTAAATCAGGAAATGCAATTGTATTTTCTCCTCATCCTTCTGCTGCAAAATGTACCTTAAAGGCTGCGGAGGTTATGCGGGACGCTGCAATTGCAGCAGGAGCACCGGAGGGAATCATCGGCTGTGTATCCATGCCTTCCATGGGATCTACCAATGAACTGATGAAGTGTAAGGAAGTTTCCGTTATCATTGCGACCGGCGGCCCGGGCATGGTAAAAGCTGCATACAGCGCAGGAAAGCCAGCCATCGGCGTAGGTGCAGGAAACTCTCCGGCTTACATTGAAAAGACGGCAGATGTAAAGCAGGCAGTAAAGACAATCCTTGCCAGCAAGACGTTTGACTATGGTACCATCTGTGCTTCCGAGCAGTCCATTATCTGCGAGGAAAGCAATCACGCAGAAGTTGTAGCAGAGTTAAAAAGCCAGGGCGGTTACTTTATGACAAAGGAAGAAACTGACAAGGTCTGTGCCCTGTTATTTAAAAACGGCCATAACATGAATGCCAAATTTGTCGGCCGTTCTCCTCAGGTGATTGCTCAGGCAGCCGGAATCCAGATCCCGGAAGACGCCAAGGTCCTCATCGGAAAACAGGAAGGTGTCGGAGAGGGATATCCATTATCCTATGAAAAGCTGACAACCGTACTTGGTTTCTACACAGTAAAGAACTGGGAAGAGGCCTGCGGCTTAAGCATCCGCCTTTTACAGAACGGAATCGGACATACCATGAGCATTCATACCCAGGACAGGGATATGGTTCTTAAGTTCGCTGCAAAGCCTGCTTCCAGAATCCTTGTAAATACAGGCGGAAGCCAGGGCGGAACCGGAATCAGTACAGGCCTTCCGATTTCCTTTACATTAGGATGCGGAACCTGCGGAGGAAGCTCTGTTTCTGAAAACGTGAGCCCGAAACATCTCCTTAATGTGAAAAAAGTTGCTTTTGGTATTAAAGATTGCTCTACTATCGCAGCAGATGATCCAACCTTTACCTGGAAAGACAAAAACCAGGATGTTTCCTTTAGCCCTGCTGACCTCGTAGCTTCTTTTGATAAAAAAGAAGGTGTGACCTCTTCTGCCTGCCAGGGAGGAAACGATGACAATGAGAAGCTGGCAGCTCTTGTAAAAGAGATCGTACTGGCCATGAAAGGCCAGTAAAAACAGCAAGGAAGGAGAACAGGAATGGATAAGTATGAAGCGGTAATCAAACTCTTAATGGAAGCCGTGAAAGCGGAATCCGGAACAGATGAGTTTCGAATACCAGTTGGCGTTTCCAACCGCCATGTACATTTGTCCCAGGAAGACTTGGATGCCCTTTTCGGTAAGGGATACGAACTGACCAAGATGAAGGAGTTATCCCAGCCGGGTCAGTATGCATGCAAGGAAACGGTTACCGTATGCGGCCCTAAGGGAGCCATTGAGAAGGTCCGTATATTAGGCCCGGTCAGAAAACAGACTCAGGTCGAGGTTCTGGCAGCAGACTGTTTTAAGCTTGGAAAGAAATCTGAGCCTAAAATGTCCGGTGAATTAACAGGAACGCCAGGGATCACCCTGGTGGGACCAAAGGGTTCCGTTCAAACAAAAGAGGGCTTAATCATCGCCCAGAGACACATTCATATGACTCCTCAGGATGCCTTGAAGTTCGGCGTTCATGACGGTCAGACAGTAAGCATTCAGACAGAGGGGATCCGCGGCGGTATTTTTCATCATACGGCAATCCGCGTAACCGATACATCAAGCCTGGAATGCCATCTTGATACGGAAGAAGCAAATGCCATGGGACTTAGCAGTTCTTCTGGCGTAACCATTGTAAATAAGTGAACCATTAAAAATTAATTATAAATCAGGAGGATTTAAAAATGAAATATGATGCATTAGGAATGATCGAAACAAAAGGTTTAATTGGATCCGTTGAAGCAGCAGATGCTATGGTAAAGGCAGCAAACGTTACCCTGATCGGTAAAGAATTCGTAGGCGGCGGTCTTGTCACTGTTATGGTAAGAGGCGATGTAGGTGCTGTTAAGGCAGCTACAGATGCAGGTGCAGCTGCAGCTCAGCGTGTTGGTGAGCTTGTATCTGTACATGTAATCCCACGTCCACATGCAGAAGTTGAAACAATTCTTCCAGGCACAAAAGAAGCATAATTAAAAATTTGATAAGGTCTGTTTTTTACGGGTTCTTCCTGCAAAAAACAGGCCTTTTTTCAACAATTTTATAAAATCGTGTCAAAACAGAAAGTTTTTTGGTGTGTCAAGTTAAATTTCCGTATATAATAGACAAAATATGTTTTTTTAGGTATAATACCAATTATATGTGCAGGATGCAGAAAGCAGGTGTAATTATGCGTCATAAAAAGAGCGTAATGAGAAGTTTCATGATGGTGACCCAACTGGGGATCAGTGTCATGGTACCTGTGTTTGTCTGTATTCTTGCCGGTTACTATATAGACCGGTATGCTGGGACAAAGCTGACGTTATTATTTATGGTTCTGGGGTTTCTGGCCGGGGGATCCAATGCCTATAAGCTGGCAAAGGCTACACTGGCCATGAATGAAAGGGAGGAGTGGGTTGAGGATCAGAAGGAGAGCGTGGAGCGGGAAGTGGAGGCTGGACCAAAGGTGCATAAACCGAAGCAGCCAAGCCGCGTGAAAGAACATGATGATGAGAAACTTTCGTAGACAGGAGGACTTGTAATGGGGAAGGAAACAAAGAATCTGATGCTTGAGGTTTCTGCCGGAATTGTTATTTTCACGGCAGCGGCTATGCTAGGGGCATTATTTATGTACCCAAGACGTGCTGTATTTGCAGGTCTGATTTTGGGAATGGTGTTAGCCCTGGCCATGTTTTTATCCATGGCTATGGTACTTGAACGTTCTATGAAGACGGAAGATCCAAAGGCTGTTCAGAAGCAGAGTATTATTAGTTCAGTCCTTCGCTATCTGCTGCTAATTGTTATACTGGTGGCAGTTATTGTCCGGTTTTCGAACTGGTTCAATCCGGTCGCAGTAGTAATCGGAGTCCTCGGACTCAAGGTTGGAGCATTTTCCCAGCCTATTATCCACAAGATCGTGGTCAACAGGACAAAGGGAGAGTAATAACCTTTGCGGTCAAGTGGGATCTCTTAAGAAAGGAGGCTTAAGCGTATGGTCGTTGCGAGTGCCAATAATGTAGACTTTATGATCAAAGGCGTTACAAAGTTTCAGGCTTTTGGTCAGGAACTTTGGGTTACAACCACGGAAATAGGCCTTAGCATTGTGACAATCGTAATCCTGATTATCGCAGTGATGGCCAACCGAAAAATGAAACGGGCGACAGAAGTACCCGGCATCTTCCAGAATATTGTGGAGTTTGTCGTAGAGGCGCTTGATAACATGGTAAACGATACTATGGGTCATAACGCAAAAAAATTTGTTAATTATATTGGAACAATATTTATTTTCATATTGTTCTGCAATATTGGCGGCTTATTTGGTCTTAGGACGCCAACCGGAGATTTTGGTGTGACATTTATGCTTGGTATCTTTACGTTCTGCATCGTGCAATACCAGGGTATCAAGAATCATGGAATCGGTCATTTTACAAGCTTGTTTCAGCCGTTTCCGGTCTTGTTCCCGATTAACTTAATCGGTGAGATTACCAACCCATTATCCCAGGCGCTTCGTTTATTCGGTAACATGATGTCAGGCGTTGTTATTATGGGATTGTGGTATGGGATGATGCCTATCTTTGTAAAGATCGGTATCCCATCGTTTTTACATGTATATTGTGATGTATTCTCAGGCTGTATCCAGACGTATGTGTTCTGTATGCTGACTATGGTATATGTCAATGATAAGATGGATTAAACTTCAATAATATTAAATTCAGGAGGAATTTTTCTATGAACGGATTTTCAGGACAGGATTTTATCTTAGGCTGCTCAGCAATCGGTGCAGGTCTTGCGATGATCGCAGGTATTGGACCTGGTATTGGACAGGGTATCGCAGCAGGCCATGCAGCAGCTGCCGTTGGACGCAATCCGGGCGCAAAGTCTGATATAACATCGACCATGCTTTTAGGACAGGCCGTTGCCGAGACAACAGGTCTTTATGGTTTCGCTGTTGCTGCTATCCTCATGTTCTTAAAGCCATTCAGCTAAAGAGTGAAATGGCGGTAGGCGAAAGCCTGCCCTCAGAATGGGGAAAGAATAAAGAGCGAAAGGAGGCGAAACCTTGGATCGATTATTGGGATTTGACCCACAGCTGCTTTTCGATTCATTTGTAACAGGCATCAACATATTCATTCTGTTTTTTGCGTTATCCTATATGCTGTTCAATCCGGTACGGGAAGTGCTGGAAAAGAGAAGACAGAGGATTGCGGGAGAATTAAAGAACGCTGCCGACGATAAGGAAGCAGCGCGGGCAATGAAGGAAGAATATGAAGCCAGACTTCTTGAAGTTAAGAAAGAGGCAGAAGGAATCTTAGAGGATGCCAGAAAAAGAGCGAAACAGCGTGAGGCAGAGATTATTACAGAAGCCAGGGAAGAAGCGGACCGCATTGTTACGCGGGGCAGCCGTGAGGTGGAACTGGAGAGAAAGAAAGCGCTTGATGATATGAAGGAACAGATCATATCCATCGCTTCTGTTATGGCCGGCAAGGTCGTAGCTGCTTCCATTGACACTACGGTGCAGGACGCCCTGATTGACGAGACTTTGAAAGAGATGGGTGAGAGCACATGGCAAAGCTAGTATCAAAGGTATACGGCGATGCATTGTTTGAGGAAGCTCTTAATAAGCAGGAAGTGGACGCTTTGTTTGAGGAAGTGAAGAGCCTGCAGGTGATTTGGCACGAGAATCAGTCATTGGCGGAGCTTCTTAATAATCCGAAGATTGTAAAGGAAGATAAATTCGGCATTATTAAGAATATTTTCGGCGGACGCGTATCGGATGACCTGATGGGTTTTCTGGCAGTCATTGTCGACAAAGGCAGGCAGAAGGAGATTCCGGCAATCTGTGAATACTTCATAAATACTGTCAAGGAATATAAGAAGATCGGCGTGGCCCATGTGGCCAGTGCTGTTGAATTAAATGAGGGTCAGAAGGCCCGGCTGGTAGAAAAGCTGTTAAATACAACTCAGTACGTAGATTTTGAGATGGATTATCAGATTGACCCGTCAATCATTGGCGGTATGGTGATCAGGATCGGGGACCGGGTGGTGGATTCCAGCATTAAGACGCAGATTTACGAACTGCGCCGCAGCCTTTTAAAGCTGCAATTGACCTGATTTCCACGTTACTGCTCATGTTTTTTTGCATGAAGGTAAGCCTGAGTTTAGGAAATCAGTTGTCCGGAGAGCCATTAGGTGAAACGGACACATTATAAACTTAGAAAGAAGGTGCAAACCTTAATGAATTTAAGACCAGAAGAGATCAGTTCTGTCATCAAGGAACAGATTCAAAGATATTCCACGAAACTGGATGTCTCTGATGTCGGTACAGTCATTCAGGTAGCGGACGGTATTGCCCGCATCCATGGCCTTGAGAATGCCATGCAGGGAGAGCTTCTTGAGTTCCCGGGAGAAATCTACGGCATGGTGCTTAACCTGGAAGAGGATAACGTTGGTGCGGTTTTACTTGGTGCCGGTGCTATCAGCGAGGGTGATACAGTTAAGACTACCGGACGAGTGGTGGAAGTACCTGTTGGTGATGCATTGACTGGACGTGTTGTTAATGCTTTAGGACAGCCCATCGATGGAAAAGGACCGGTCCTGACAGACAAATTCCGCAAGATTGAGCGTGTGGCTCATGGAGTTATTGACAGAAAATCGGTAGACACTCCCCTTCAGACCGGTATTAAGGCGATTGATGCCATGATTCCTATTGGAAGAGGACAGCGTGAGCTGATCATTGGTGACCGTCAGACAGGAAAGACGGCGATCGCCCTTGATACGATTATTAACCAGAAGGGCCAGGGAGTTCACTGTATTTATGTTGCCATTGGCCAGAAGGCATCTACGGTTGCCAACATTGTTAAGACACTGGAAGAGTACGGTGCCATGGATTATACCACCATCGTCGTGTCAACGGCATCAGATTTAGCCCCTCTTCAGTATATTGCCCCATATTCCGGTTGTGCCATTGGAGAGGAATGGATGGAAAACGGAGAGGATGTATTGGTTGTTTACGATGATTTAAGTAAACATGCAGCCGCTTACCGTACCTTATCCCTGCTGCTTAAGAGACCGCCGGGCCGTGAAGCTTACCCGGGCGATGTTTTCTATCTGCATTCCAGACTGCTGGAGAGAGCCTCAAGGCTTTCAGAAGAGCTGGGAGGAGGTTCTTTAACAGCCCTTCCGATCATTGAAACACAGGCAGGCGACGTATCCGCGTATATTCCGACGAATGTTATTTCCATTACAGACGGACAGATTTACCTGGAGACAGAGATGTTTAACTCCGGTTTCCGTCCCGCCATCAACGCAGGCCTTTCCGTATCCCGTGTAGGCGGCTCTGCCCAGATCAAGGCTATGAAGAAGATCGCAGCTCCTATCCGTGTGGAATTGGCGCAGTACCGCGAGCTTGCAAGCTTTGCACAGTTTGGTTCCGAGCTTGATAAGGAGACAGCAGAACAGCTTGCCCAGGGCGAGAGGATCAGAGAGGTATTAAAGCAGGGCCAGTATCAGCCGATTCCGGTTGAATACCAGATCATCATTATCTTTGCGGCGACCAAGAAGCTGCTTTTGGATATTCCTACCAGGAAAATCCTTGATTTTGAAAAGGCTTTGACCAGTTTCATTGACACCAAATATTCTGAAATTCCCGCAAGCATCCGCGAGACAAAGCAGATCACGCCTGAGACAGAGGAATTGCTGGTAAAGGCAATTAACGAATGCAAAGCAGGTGTTTTTTAAAGGCAGGTGAACAATCAT